>ENA-UONW01001010-UONW01001010.1-human-gut-metagenome-genome-assembly--contig:-CS52-NODE-1010-length-37458-cov-33.416838_pt1 | contig 37458 bp, 28 predicted proteins | sample MGYA00242463_ERZ724010 | MGnify/ENA metagenome assembly ERZ724010 | reverse complement strand
GGTAGTAGGGGACATTCAGCACAAAATGATTGAATGCCAGGTGAGCCAGAAAGTCTGCCCCTCTCTTCCTTATCTGTCTTACGCAGAGTGAAAAGCTCGTCAAGGTGCATTGATTTTTCCATGGAATTCATATCTCTTCCTTTTTAGACATGGCAATGAAAACTTCATCTTCCTGTGGCTCTCGGTTCAGTTGCTGGTGAATGATGGATAGTACCCGTTCATACTTACAGCGCATATCATGAAAATTCCGCAGATAGTGAATCTGTTCATTCCTGTAACATTCAGCATAGTCCCTCCAGTTTCTCTATCAGACTTCTCAAGTTCCGGTAGGTCAAGTTTCGTTGCTGTATCCTTATTCCGTTTGTCATACGGATGTCTATCATCATTCTTACAGGACAGGGTTCCGTATTCTCCTTTCTTTCAAACCTACATCGGTACTATTTGATGTCTTGTATCCTTGTACCATATCTTCCGTGGCATTGCTTCCGCCTTGTAGCGGATGAACAGCCTTTCAAAATCACTGCTGCTGTACATACTTTTAATATTTTTTGTTACAGCAGCGAAGGTCATATTTTTTATTCTTTGAGGCAATACGTCAAAATTGGACGCTTACGGCTCTATTATCAGAGTTATTAATTATTTAGATAGCGATTTTTTTATAAAAGCCAATGCTTTTTCTTTTTCTCTTTGAATATTTGAGTTGATTTTTTCCCAATTAATATTAGTGTCTGTTGGTATGTTCAGTGTTTCTAGTAAAGAGTCAAACCTTGCATTTCCTCTTCTTTCATTTCTAATTAAAGTAAATGGTTTATTGAAAATAATTGAGAATATCAATCCATGATAAGAGTCAGTTATAATATATTGGGCATCTCGAAAAGAACGAAGCCATTGTTCTATGGATGTATTCCCATCTAGTTGTATTTTAAATGGTTTAAGATTCTGCTGTTGAGAAATCTCTTGTATTTTTTTTTCTTTTTCTATATTGGAATCTAATATGTAGCAAAATAAATCTCCAGAGCATGTTTCAGTTTCTTTGGCATTGATGAGATTTATGTAATCGTTTTTTGTAAGAAGCAAAGTCGGGTCTAAAACTTGTATCGCTTTTGGTAAAGTCCATTGGTATTTTTCGAATAATTGAATTGCGCTACCTTCCCGGACAGATACAGAGTTAAATTGATTATATAGACTTTTAATATGTTCTATCTCTTCTGAGTTTAATTCATTATTATCACTTCCTAAAGATACACCATAAGCTATCTTTATAATAGATGGAGTTTTTATAAAGTCAAAAAAAAATGTACTAAGTCCGAACCGGTTAGTCATAGATTTACGCCAAACTTGGTCAGAACCAACTATATATGCATCATAGATGGGTAATTTATATAAATCTTTTTTTTTGGTAATGGCTCGTGTATGTGGTATATATTCTTGATAAAAAACTTCAGCTTTTTTATTTCTTTTCTGGTTCAATTTTCTGTTATATTTTTCTATCTGGATTGGCTTTTTGTCATTCAAAAAGATTTTTTTTATGATTCGCTTTGTATATGAAAGAGGATATTTATACCAAGGTAACTTATAATTGATTCTTAGATTAATATGTTCTACGTCGTACCCACTTCTTTTTAATATAGTAATAAGAGCATATCGTTGTAGATTGCCTCCAAAGTTGTTATCAAATGGTAGATTTAATAATGCTATTTTCATGATTTTACCTCCAGTAAACATTTTCTTTTATAACTTTAGCAGGTATTCCTGCTACGATACAATGTGACGGAACATCTTTAGTTACGATGGCACCAGCTGAGATAATAGCTCCATCGCCAATCGTTACTCCTTTTAGAATCATAGCCCGATTACCTATCCATACATGATTCCCAATAGTTATGGGTTTTGTGATTTCATACCCATCTTGTTCTATTGTATGTCCATCATAATCACGAATAATGACATCTCGGGCTATTACGCAGTTTTCACCAATTTGTGTATGAGAAGCACAAGTAATTTGGCATCCCTCATTGATAAATCCACCCTTTAAAGTTAAGTGGCCTCCTTTTATAACTCTTATATATGAGCCACAATACATAGAGAAGGGCTTCATAACCTCCATAGTAGCATTCTCTTCTAGAAGCAAGCGGGTTTCTATATAGCTATTCTTTACTTGTGATTTACCAATCGTTAGTGGCGCATTTAAATAGAGTTTTGAATTGCGATTGAATTCAATACAGGTATGTTTTAGATTTCGAAAATATAGTTGTTTCTTGGCTTGTATATGAGAGGATAAAAAGTTGTATTTTAGGAATACACTCCAGGCTTGTATAGAACAGCCTAAAGGTAATATTAATTTTATTGCTTTTAAGAATTTAAGTTTTTTCTTTATTTTATTTTTCCAATTAGGAAATGTAAAGAATCTTTTTGCAACGACTTCAAATGGTTGTGTATTAATTGCTTCGAAAAATTCTTTACGGTTCGGCTTTACTGGTTTTAATGAATTTGTTAAAGCTGGATTTCCTGCTTTGGCATCATTCATGGTGAATTGTTTCCATATTAAGTTATGCTTAATACGATTAAATAACAATTGGCCTTTATCTGAGTTGATCATAACAAGTGAAGTTCCCTTATCTTGATCCATACTCGGGTCAATATTTTCTATTCCCCAGAAATCAGCTAAAGTAATATCTGCTTTTTGTGGGAATCCCTTGAATTTACATTCGTAACATGAAGGGCGTGCAAAGTTTCCGTTTTGTAGATACCCGATAAAAAACAAATCATGCCATCTATCTTTACAGTACTCTTTCCCATTTTCAAAATTTACTCTCATTGAAAAATTGTGCCATCCCCATTTTTTTGCTTTAAATTTTATTTGAGTCGCTTTTGCACCATATTGACGCTCAAGCATATTCATGTAACTTTTAAAAACTTTTGGAGAGTTTACTCCTCTACATATAAAATCACAGGTATAAAGGTTCTCATAATCCTTTTTTAAGAATTTATATAAACCTTGAATTTGGCATGGAGTTGCACAAACTAGTACTTTCTCACCATTGTTTAAAAGATTCTTTATGTTGGGGAAAAGTTGGTCTGTATCACTTTGTAAATATTTTGAACTTCTTATCTTAGATAAATCTTCTGGATTATTGGTAACTATATGTGAAACAGAGTGATCATCATTGTAAACAGCTCCTCCCACATATCCGTTTTCTTTATAGATTTGGTTTGCTAAAGCGGAAAAGAGTCCCCCTGAAGTGCTGTCTATGCGCACATCATTATCTTTATTGTATGCAGCATACACAATAGGAGTATTATATCGTTCAATGGTTTTATTGGTTGAGATGATGGGACATACTTTTTCGCAGATACCGCAGTCAATACACGTAGATAGGTCTATTTTGGGATACCAGAATCCTTCTGTATCAACTTTCATGGTTATACATTGCTTGGGGCATGCTACTTTACACGCATTACATCCACAGCAGTCTTCATTTCGTTGTATATTTAGCATATAAATTCTTTTGATTTTAACTCGTTTATAAATGTTTCCGTAAATAAAATGCGTCCTTTCTTATTGAAAAAGAAAGAGTTTATATATAAATTGGGATTTATGAATCGAGTATCTTTTATGTAGTTCATGACGGGGATATTGAAAGTATTTGCTTCATTGATATATGTGAGAATATAATCTTCGATGAAGTTCGTTGGCAACTTATTACTAAGATACTCTGTCACTGGAAGTAATGCGATAATAGGACGATAGGAGCGATCTATACAAAATTGCAACATTTCATGAAGTATGTTGATATTTGCTTGAATATCGTCTTTATTCTTTTTAGATAGCTTTAAATTATCAATATTAATATTAAATTCTTTATTCCAACATTCTATCCACCGTTTTGAGTCTTTTTCTAATTCTTCTTTTGCTTTTAGTGGATTTTCTTTCCATTCTAATCTCGTATCTTTAGGAATGTCTTTTAACAGATAACGTATTCTTAGTGGATGTGATAGTAATGGATATTTTAGTTCCTTTTGATATTCCTTATTGGATGGATTTACAATTAAATCTCGATCTAAGAATGTATAATATTTATAGTGTGTGATTCGGTTTTCTTTTCTGTATAGAAAAAAACTGAATAAGCAAATAGGTATAACTACGACTCCTTGTTGAGCTAAAAATGAATGAAACTTTTTTAGTATAGAAAAATCGTATTCAAAAGTTTGTGGACCTACCGCCCAGTTATCTCCTTTAATGTCTGTATTTGAATAATCAAATGCAAATTTTGGTTGATTACTTCCTAAATTGATAACCTGTAATCCTTTTTTATGTGGTGGAAATTTTTGAGAATCAATAAACTGATTGGTGTAGTGATTACTTTTTTTATAGAATTTGTTTAGCGTAAACAGTCCTATAATGTAACATACAAGAATAATAAATATAATTATTAGGTACATGTTTTTTTACTTATTAAGTTTTTGTTTGATTTTTGTTAGTTTAGTTTTTATCATGTTTCTTGTAGCTTTGTCAATTCCCCAAAGATAAATAATAGTACTTGATGTTATAAGACTAATACTACTAATTAGTAATAAACGTATTATACTTTCTTGTAAGGGAATTATGTTTGAAAATATTAGAGGAATTAAATACATTATAATACTTAATGGAAAAACTTTACCATAAACTTGTTTATAAAAAAGCGAAAGAGGAAAGTTTATATACTTCTTCATCCAATAAAGCTCAAAGAAGGTTTCAAAAAACCAAGGTATAATGTTCACAATAAATATAGTTTCTGGGGAGTAACCTAATTTTAGTAAGATATAACTTATCGGCAAAATCATTAATAATGCAACTCCTGCTGTTAAGTTTACCATTTTTAGTTTACCAGTCGCATGTACGACTGTTACTATAGGACGTGTCATTGTTTGAATTACAGATTGAATGAGTACGATTCGTATAAAAATTGGGGTATAGTCTGGATATTCTCCTAACCAGAGATGTAAAATGAACTCAATTTCTATAAATAGTGGAATCGCAATAAATAGTAGTAAGAATGCGGCTAGTTTGGAATTGTTAAGAACAAGTTTAGTCATTTCATCTTTTTGTCCACTTGCATAAAGTTTTACAATCTGGGGGTTTACGGCCATTTGGAAGTTATTGACGAATTGGATTATAAAATTATTAACTTGAAATGCAATTCCTCGTGCTGCATTTACTGCTGTACCGAAAAATATATTTAATAGTATATTGACTCCTTGCCCTTGGCATGTAACAGCAAGGCAACCAAATATATTCCATCCAGAAAAAGAGAGCATTTCTTTAAATATATTTTTATCATAAATGAAATGGAAGCGACATTCCAAATATACTTTTCTACAATAAAGATTATAAAATAGAGCTGATGTTATGTTTATAAATAAAATGAAACCCGCATATAATATTAATTTGTCATAATCTAAAATTGGGATAAGAAATACAATTAGTAGTTTCATTGTAGCATCATAAATACTCATATAGGCATAGATATTCATCTTTTCATGGGCGACAATGGCAGACATGAAAGGAACCTGAATAATGTTTACAACAGTTGAGATTATGGAAAATTGAAAAACCCAAAACGCTGCATTCATACGCTCTGGTTCAATATTCATTTTATTGTTTAAAAACCATAAACCAATTGTTTCTGCCAATAATATGATACATAATGAAAGTAAAGTATGGAGAAGTATAGAAGTGGAAAATACGATTTTCAGCTTATTCTTATTGTTTACTCCGAGTTGAAAAGATAGAAAACGTTGAGTTCCTGTTGATAGTGTCCCATTGAGAAACGTAAACATTACTACAATACCTCCAACTACATTGTATAATCCGAAGTCATTTACCCCCAATGTTTGTAAAACTATACGTGAAGCATATAAATTAACAAACATTGTTAATAACATTCTGATATATAGTAATAGTGTATTCTTAGCTATTCGTTTATTATTTTCTGAATATACAGACATAAAGTTGTTTTATTTGATGTGGATCTTGAAGAACAAAACTTTTAATACGATAAGAAAATAGACCAGAGGTTATGAGTTTGTATGGACTTGACATCTCTTGGAATTAGTATGATTTATAATATTGTCTATTGTATTTATTAAAGTTTAGAATGTACTTTTCAGTTTTTGCCAATACTCCTGTCCAAATAGCTTCCATACTACTGTACTACAAACAGCTAAAAATACAATTCCTATAAAAATTATTTTTCGACTAGTTCCAGAAGGTTGTAAAGGTACTGTTGCTGGTTCCACTACAGCAAACACTGGCTTCTCTTCCTGTATCTTGGCACGTGCTACCTGCAGCTGCTGAGCTACCTGGCTGTACACCTGATAGGCAAGGCTCATATCGTTTTGCAAACGTTCCTGTTCAGTACGTACGCTTTGCAGGGCAATGTTGCGGTTGCTGTCGAAATAGTGTGCATACTTGCTCTGTGCCTCGTAATATTCCTGCTGGCGTTCCTTGTAGAGTTGTTCCAGATAGGCACAGTCTTCCTTGGCTTTCTTGATACGGTAATCGATAATATACTGCTGGAGTTTTGCCACTACACTATCGGCTACAATGGCAGTTACTTTTGGATCTTGTAGGGTAACGGTAAGAGTAGTCATGGCTGTTTTTTTATCAACGTCTGCTGATAGGACTTTTCTTAATCCATCCACTTTATCGAATTCATCTTCTGTCAGTTGAAAAGGATTCAAGACAGATGTTGTATCTGCTTCTTCCGAAAATAATGATTTGATAGCTCCAATAGCCATACCGGGAGCTTTCATGATATAGCTAAACCACGGAGATTTCTGCTCGTCCAGATAAGCGACCAGAGTAGTATCCAGTTTCCCGTCCAACGTCTGTACTTTGGTATTGAATAATTCCAAAATGAATGGGGTAGAGGCCACAATATCCGGTGCAAGGGTTGCATTCAGGGCATCAGGGCTGCTGCTTGCTCCTCCTCCCAAAAAGGAAGAAGCCAGACTGGCAAGTCCTCCACTTGCTTTGGCATCACTACCCATTTCGGGAGAGAGGGTTACGGTTACGGTATATTGCTTGGGGATGCTCAGGGCTATAATGATACCTAATACCAAACCTACACCGACTGCCTTGTAGAGGGTTTTGCGGATGGCGATAATTTTACGCAGTATCCCCATCCAGTCTATCGTGATTTCATCGTTTTCCGGCTCCTGCACGTCCGGTTGTTGATAGTTTTTGTTTTCAGTCATATATAAATCTGTGAAGAAAGGGCTACAGTCGGCACGACTTGGTGAGTGAGAAAAGTTGCGATAATGTTTTCCTTGCCGCGCTTCCTGTAGCTATGTGATAATCCGTTTATTTAACCAGTGCGGCAATGGCTGCTGCCATGGTGCCGAGTGAAGTGATGGAGCTTGCCAGTCCGACTACGTTACCCAGATTAAACTGCTTCTTGCGCTTGCTGGGCACGATGATCTCGCAGCCCGGCTCGATCTGGCTCTTGCCACTGCCTTTCACTTCGGCTATCTGTCCGTTCATGTAGATGATGAACTTCTTGCTCTTCTTGGCGTTCTGACCGTAACCGCCGGCCTGACTGATGTAGTATTTCACGCTTTCGCCTTCCTTGTACGATACGGTGTTCGGCATCATTACGGCACCGTCTATCTTCACGGTATTGTTGTATTCCGGCACGGTGATGACGTCGCCTTCACGCAATACGATGTCGGCATCGCTGCCCGGATTGGTAAGGGCAGCTTCGAGGTCGATTCCTACTGTGAAGGTGTTTTGTACGTTGATTCCCAGTGAGTCGATCATGGCGTCGCCTACCTGACGGCGGAGCAGAGTGACTACGTCCTGCATGCGGCGGATTTCTTCTTCGTTCGCTACGCGGGTCAGTTTGGCGCCTTTTACGTAGGCAAACGGAGTGGCACCTCCTGCCTTGGCGATGACGCTGCTGATGCGCTCGCTCTTGGTGGTCAGGGCGTAGGTTCCGCCGTAGAGTACTTCACCGCTTACGGTTACGTTCTGCTGGGCGCTGTAGCCCGGACTGCGGCGTACGAATACCTGGTCGTAGGGCTGGAGGGTGAAGCCCGGTTCGCCGTCTACCACGAAGCCGTCCTTCAGGCCGAAGGAGAAGGTCTGTCCGATGGTAGCCGAGCTTTCGGTGCTCTTCGGATCCTTGATGCGGCGTGCTACGTCGACACGTACCACGGAGGCGGATTCACGCAGACCGCCTGCGGTGATGACGAGGTCTTCCAGTGTCATGTTGTCGGCATAGGGATAGTCGCCCGGATGAGCTACTTCGCCGTATATCTGTACGTTACCCAGGTCTTCCAGGTCGTGGATGCTGGGGATGTAGAGTACGTCGTTCTTCTGCAGGGGGATGTCGGGCTGAGTGCCGTCCATGATGGCGCGGATGTCGATCTGCTTCACTTCGCGGGTCTTGTTCTCACGCTCGCGGTACAGTACGGCACGACCGGTAAAGGCGTCGGCCATCAGTCCGTCGGCTTTCTCTACCAGCTCGCGCACGGTGTTCAGCTTGCCGCCCAGTTCGTAGATGCCCGGACGGTATACGGCGCCGCGTACTTCCAGCTTGTTGGTGAAGCGGTCCAGGATGGCTTCGGCAGTCACCACGTCGCCGTCGTGCATCTTGCACACGCTGTAGTCGGTGTCGTCGACGGTGTTCACCTGATACTCCTTACCGTTCTGGCGTACGATGCGCAGGCTCTTGGTATAGGCGTCGCTGGTGAATCCTCCGGCGTATTTCAGCAGGGTGGAGAGGGTTTCGTCCTTCTTCATTTCGTAGCGCATGGGGCGCTTCACGTTGCCGGTAATCTGTACCAGTGCATCGTAGGCGGGGACGATGATCACGTCGCCTTCTTCCAGACGGATGTCGTCGCGGGTCTTGCCCTGCATGATGAACTGGTAGACGTCGACGGTAGCGACGATTTTTCCGCCGCGCGATACTTTCACGTTGCGGAGGCTACCGATGCCGCTCACACCGCCTGCACGGTAGAGGGCATGGAACACGGTGGAGAAGGCGGACAGGGCGTAGGTGCCCGGCTGAACCACTTCACCCATCACGTTGATCTGGATGGTGCGGGTGTTGCCCAGCGTGACGCGGATCTGGTTGCTCTGGTCGGAATAGATCTTGCGGAGCTCGTCGGTGAGGTACTGCTGTGCGCGGTCTACGGTCATGCCGCTCAGGAAGACGGGGCCGAGCTGCTCCAGATTGATGGTGCCGTCGGGTGAGATCTGCTGGCGGATGGTATTCTGACTGGCTCCCCAGATGTCGATTACCACTTCATCGCCCGGACCGAGACGGTAGTTGGGCGGGGTGGCTATGTTGACGTTCGGTTCGAACGTTAAGTTGCGGGTGTTGAAGATGTTGCGTCCGAATACAGCGTCCTGCTGTGCCACTTCCTGTGCCTGTGGTTTCTCGTCGAGCATCGTGGAGTTGTCTTCCTGTGTCTGCTCGCGCAGGCGTGCTTCGGCTTTGGCGGTACCGGTCAAATCGCCGGATGTGGTGTTGGTCTGCTGTTCGTACAGTTTCTTCACACGTTCTGCCTGTTCGCGGGTTACGCCGCGGCGTGCCAGTTCGGTGGCGATGGTACGCTGGTCTTTACCTTGTTTGACTCCATCTTTGGCATACTCTAATACCTGTTGGTCGGTCATGCCCGACTGCGCCATGAGCAGGGGCGAGCATGCCATAAAAATAAGAAGTGATAAAGCTTTAATCTTCATATTGTTTTAGAATGTTATATGAAATGTGATGTTGTTTGTTTCGGATTGAAACGATGGGGTGTACGCTGTATCGCCGGAACAGAAAAGTGACTGTACCGGGAACTGTATAAAACGGTTTGTTTGTCTGTTATGAATTTATTCGGTTACGATTTCGCACCAGGTGTAGCTGACTTTCAGCAGAGCGGTGCTTTGGGGCATTTCGATGGCTACATAATGGCGACTGCCGTAGCGCATGAGTTTGCCGGTAATGCCGTAAAGGGGGCCTTTCTTGATGATGCGTACCGGCATGCCTTCTTTGTCTTTTAGTTTTTGTGGGTCGATAAAGCGTGTGCCCTGAATACGTGGATCGGTGGCGCGCATGAAGTTGTCCATCTCCTTTTCGGAAATGGTACAATACTCGCGTCCGTTGCGCTCTCTTTTGAGAAAATACAGCGGGTAGGGGGAAGTTTGTAACAATTTATAGCACCAGTCCTTGTCGTATTCGCGATGTATGAAGAGCAGATTGTGAATGGCGGGCACCAAAACGTGCTCGCACTCTCCGCTGGGGAGGTCGCGGGCTTCGTACATCATGGGGATGTAATACTCGATTTCTTGTTCTCGGAGAAATTCGGCTACCTGTAGTTCCTTGTTGTAGATGGTCTGTATGGGCAGCCATAGACGTCTTTCCTCTTTTTCTCCTTTCATGTTCTTGGGGTTTCCTTTTTGAGGGGGTTGTTATTCATAAGGGCATATATTTTCTTCTCCTCCATAGCATGTATGTTACTATGAAGCAGGTAGTTATGCCGGAATGTAGAAGATTGTGGCATCTTGCTTCCGTCTAGGAGTAAAAGCTCCCACAGCCGCACGGATGTACAACTTCGGGACAAAGTTAGGAATTTTTATCTGAATAACATACGAAACCTGAAATATTTTGAGGTTTTTAGTATTTATCTGTTTCTTTTTAGCAGTGCGTTCGTTTTTTTTACTTTGAGGTATGTGTAGAGGGGATAAGAGGGTTACGGACAAAGGCGGAGGGGGATAAAAAAAGTTCCTCACGTCTGGGAAAAAACGTGAGGAACTTTTTTTATTTTTTGTACAAAAAATAAAAATTTTTGTACAAATTTTCGGAGAATCCCGAGGGAGTCTCCGGAAATGTTTTTATGAGTTTAGAACGATAATTAGCAGACTTTGTGTGAGCCGTCGCTGATCACTACATCGTATACTTTCGGGCTGCGTCCGAATTTTTCTTTGAAGCGTTCCTTGGCTGTGATAATGAATGTTTCGTAGAGCTCATTCTTTACCAGATTGATGGTGCAGCCACCGAAGCCGCCTCCCATAACTCGTGAACCGGTTACGCCGCAGTCGAAAGCAATGTCGTTCAGGAAGTCGAGTTCTTCGCAGCTTACTTCGTACAACTTGCTCATGCCGTGATGGGTTTCGTACATCTTCTGTCCTACAGTTTCGTAGTCGTTGCGTTCAAGAGCATCGCATACGTCGAGTACTCGCTGGATTTCTTCGATAACGTATTCGGCACGCTTGTAGTCTTCTTCGGTTACTTCTGCTTTTACCTCGTTGAGCATATCGAGCGTACAGTCGCGCAGATATTCTACTTCCGGATATTTTTTCTTGAGGGCTGCCACTACGTTTTCGCAGCTCTGGCGGCGCTTGTTGTATGCAGAGGATGCCAGTTCGTGCTTAACGACTGAGTCTACCAGTACCAGACGGTAGCCTTCCGGACGGAAGGGGAAGTACTGATATTCCAGTGAACGGCAATCGAGTCGCATCAGGCTGCCTTCCTTGCCGAATACAGATGCAAACTGATCCATGATTCCGCAGTTTACTCCGCAGTAATTGTGTTCGGTGGCCTGACCTACTTTGGCGAGTTCGAACTTGTCGATCTTGTTGTCGCCGAACAGATCGTTCAGGGCAAATGCGTAAGTCGACTCGAGGGCTGCCGATGAAGACATGCCTGCTCCCAGAGGTACATCGCCTGCAAAAGCTGTGTTGAAGCCTTTCACGTCGACACCTCGCTTGATCATTTCACGGCATACGCCGAATATGTAGCGTGCCCAGCTTGCCTTGGGGGCATCTTCTTCGTTCAGACCGAATTCTACATAATCTTTCAGGTCGATGGAATAAGCACATACTTTGTCTTTTCCGTTCGGCTTGATTTCTGCCATGATGCCTTTGTCTACTGCGCCGGGGAATACAAATCCTCCATTATAATCGGTGTGTTCGCCTATAAGGTTGATACGGCCCGGAGAAGTATAAATGCTTCCGGTTGTACCATCGAAATGCTTAATGAAACGGCTTCTTACATATTCTATATCCATAATGGTAAAAGCTTAAAAGGTTAATATTGTTTTTCTTGTTGTCTGTTCAGTCAATCAGTCTACAGGGATGTCCTTGTTTACGTTCTTGCAACCAATCAGTCCGTAGAACAGCAGGTATGCCAGCATGGCAATGATGAGCCAGTAGCTGTTCATGTAACCGGCTGAGTCGGAGATGAACTGCTGTACCAGCGGCAGGATTCCACCACCTACTACCATCATCATGAAGATACCGGATGCCTGTGCGGTGTATTTGCCAAGACCTTCTACTGCCAGGTTGAAAATTCCTCCCCACATCACCGAAGTACAGAGTCCGCAAAGTACGAGGAACAGTGCACTCAGAGGTACGGAAGCCATCTGGAAACCGTTGTCGGCGCTGTAGCCCGGCATGGAAACGGTTACTGCTTTCGGAGTGAAGATGGCGATAAGGATGAAGCAGATTGCAAGGGTTGAAGCAATGATGAGCTGTACGCGGCTGGATACTTTACCACTGATGACGCTACTTGCCAGACGGCCTACCAGCATGAGCAACCAGTAGATAGCGGCGATGGCTCCACCGATAGCAGCACCGTCGGTCAGCAAGCCTGCACCTTTTTCGCTGGAGTCGGCCAGGTAGAAGTTTAATGTTCCCGGAATACCTACTTCAATACCTACATAGATGAAGATACCGATTACACCAAGTACGGTGTGACGGAAGCTCCAAGGGCTGTGAGAGAATTTTTCTTTCTCTACTTTGCCTTTACGCAAGTGGGGTTCTGGGATGGTAACAAACGAAATGATGATGAATGTGAAGATGAATACACCCATAGCGATGAAGAGCAGCGGGGCTACATCCGACATGGCTGTCTGGGGAGTAACGCTTCCGATCAATACTCCGACGAAGAGGGGAGTAAGGGTTCCTGACAGAGAGTTCAGGGCACCACCTGCCTGGATAAGCTGGTTTCCTTTGTTACCGCCTCCACCTAACAGGTTCAGCATCGGGTTTACAACGGTATTCAGCATACATACTGAGAAACCGCAGATGAATGCTCCCAACAGGTAGATGATGAAGTTCAGCTTGATGTAATATCCGCCCATTGCAAATACGTCTACATCGGCACCTACAAGGCTGGAAATGTACTGGGTAAACAGGCCTAAGAAACCTACTGCCATAGCGATAAGGGCAGTTTTCTTATAACCGATCTTTACAAGCATGTTTCCCGCAGGAATACCCATGAAGAGGTATGCGAGGAAGTTCATCATGTTTCCCATCATACCGAGGGTGTTTGCGCCTGCATATTGATTTTTCCAGATTGTTCCGAAAGGTGCGGCAAGATTGGTTACGAAAGAGATCATCGCAAAAAGAAAGAACATCGTTATAATTGCGATGAGATTGCCATTCTGTTTTTGTTGATTCATGGTTTAATTGAAAAATATTGGGTTAATAAATTAGGTTAGTTTTCTAAAGTATTTGTTTGCTCATTTTTCTGTTCCGAACTTGTACACGGTTACCTGATGGTATACTTCGCCGGGGTTGAGGACGGCCGACGGGAAATGTCCCTTGTTGGGAGTGTCGGGGAAGTGTTGTGCCTCGAAGCAGATGGCGCTGCGGGCAGGGAAAGTAGCTCCGTGCCAGCCTGCAAAACCGCTGTGCCAGTTGGCTGTGTATACTTGTACTCCCGGTTCGGTAGTGAAGACTTCGAGGGTACGTCCGCTTACCGGTTCAACGCACTTGGCAGCAAAAGCAAGTGTTCCTGCTTCATGCTTGTTGATGACGTAGCAATGGTCGTATCCGGCTCCGTATACCAGTTGCTGGAACGGCTCGTTGATGCGGCTGCCTACGGTGTGAGGAGTGCGGAAATCCATCGGAGTGCCTTCTACTTTCAGGATTTCTCCTGTAGGAATAGATACTTCATCCATAGGAGTGTAGAAGTCGGCATTGAGAGTAACGATATTGTTTTCTACGCTGGCGGTAGGGGTTGCCAGACCGGAAAGACTGAAGAATGCGTGGTGAGTGAGGTTGACAATTGTACGTTTGTCGGTTGTCGCCGTATAGGTGATGATGAATTCGTTCTGGTTAGTGAATGTATATACCACGGTGACGTCGAGGTTTCCGGGGAATCCTTCTTCACCATCGGCCGAAATGTAGTGGAGTTTCAGGCTCTGCTTGCTGGTCTGCTCGGCGTCCCATACGCGTGCGTGGAAACCTGTCGGTCCTCCGTGTAATGAATTGGGGCCGTTGTTGATGGTGAGTTTGTATTCTTTTCCGTCGAGCTGGAAGGTTCCTTTGGCAATGCGGTTGCCGTATCTGCCTATAAGGGTGCTGAGGAAAGGTTCCGGACTGTTGATTACGCTTTCGATGTTGTCATGTCCTTGTACGACGTTTGCCAGTTTGCCGTCCTTGTCGGGTACCATGATGGCGAGGAGGGCTCCTCCGTAGTTGGTTACTGCCATTTCGGCACCGTTGTCGTTTGTCAGAATAAACAAATCTGTTTCTTTACCTCCGATGTTCTTCTGGAAGTCGGCTCTTTTCAGGCCGCAAAGGTTATTTTCGTAATAGAATGTGTTATTCATATTTTTGAGTATATATCGTTATCTTTATTATAGGTGTAAAATGTATGCAAATAAAAAGATTTTATTCAAGATACACAAACAAATCTGTTATTTTATTCTACCGGAAAGCATGTGGAAAGCAAATCGGCAACGATAAAACTGCTGCCGCCGACAAAAATAAAGTCATCGGCACCGGCTTGCTTTTGTGCTGCTTCGACGGCTGTCTTGACATCGGGATAGGCATTTCCCGACAGTCCGTATGAATTTGCCAGCTCTTTTACTTTCCCGGCTGGCAGGGCGCGCTGGACGGTTGCCTGGGTGAAATAGTAAATCGCGTCTTTGGGAAGCATGGCAAGTACGCCGCTGATGTCTTTATCGTTTACCATTCCGATGACGATGTGCAACTGTTTGTATTGCTGAAATGACAGTTGCTTTACGATGTACTGGATGCCTCCTACGTTGTGACCTGTATCGCATACGATGGTAGGGTGGCTGGAGAGTTTCTGCCAGCGTCCCATCAGGCCTGTCAGTTCGCATACATGGGCGAATCCGTTTCGGATGTCGGTTTCGGTTATGTGGTAGCCTTGCTGCTCGAGCAGAGGCAGGGCTGTAAGCAGGGTGTTGGTGTTCTTTTCCTGACAGATTCCGCCCAGTTCGCCTTTCAGATTGTGGTAGCGGGTGGTCTGGTAGATGTAGTTTCCTGATTCATCGTGCAGGGCGCTGAGCAGCGGATGCTCTTCTTCGGCAAAGAAAATGGGGGCGTTGACTTCGGCGGCTTTCTGCTGGAATACGGGTTTGGTTTCGGGTGTGGTTTCACCGATGACGACCGGTACGGAGGGTTTGATGATGCCGGCTTTCTCACCTGCTATCTTTGCCAGGGTATTGCCCAGGAATTGTATGTGGTCGAAACTGATGTTGGTGATAAGGCTCAGGTCAGGATGGATGATATTGGTGCAGTCCAGCCGTCCGCCCAGTCCTACTTCGATGACAGCGACGTCGACTTGCTGGCTGGCGAAGTAATGGAATGCCATGGCTGTGGCAAGTTCGAAGAATGAGGGATGGAGGGGTTCGAAAAAGGAGCGGTGCTTTTCGACGAAATCGATAACGAATTCCTGTGAAACGGGGACTCCGTTGATGCGGATACGCTCGCGGAAGTCGACCAGATGGGGGGAGGTATAGAGTCCTACACGGTAGCCTGCCGACTGAAGAATGGCGGCAAGGGTGTGTGAACAGGAGCCTTTCCCGTTGGTGCCCGCTACGTGAATTGTGCGGAATTTGCGATGCGGGTGTCCGAAATATTCATCGAGTGCCAGTGTGTTTGATAATCCTTCTTTGTAAGCTGCCTTCCCGACATGCTGGAACAGGGGGGCGCTGTTGTATAAATATGTGAGTGTTTCCTGATATGTCATTGCGCTTATGATATTTTTTAACTATGCAAAGTTAATTTATTTATTGACATAATTTATCAGTACCACCAGGGATAATCATTTTTTCTGCCCTCTATGCCTATGCTGAATGAGCTGCTTTCGCCTACTTTGAAGTTGATCATTCCTCCTATACGGTCGGGCGCATAGTTGGGAAGCGGGTAATAATAGGGGGAACGTTTGGGGGTGAATGATTTGTTGCCGTAGGCGTAGATGCTGATACGGTCGGTAAGTTTGTATGCGGCTACTCCGGCCACGCCTATTGTGCGGTAGCGCAAGAATCCCCAGTCCATGTTACTGGCGTAAAGTCCTCCTGCCACACTGAGGCGGTCGGTAACGGGTACTGCATACATAAAGGCGGCATCTTGTCCGAATCCTACTCCTGAGGGGGCATAGCGGCTGGGACTATAGGTGAGGTTCAGCCCGATAGAAGCGTTGAAACCTTTGTGTAACTGCCAGGTGGCGTAACCGTAATCGAACGGGGTGATGCCATACATACCGAAAGGTGCCGTATAACCTGTCTGTGGAATGGGAGAGGCAAGCGGCAAGCTCAGACTGTCTTTTTCTGCTACAGGCGGGGCGGACGTTTCGGAGGCTTCGATGCTTTGGCAATTTTCGGTCTGTGATGTGGCTGCAAGGGGGAGCAACATCGCAAACAGTATCAGGTATAGTTGTTTCATGTCATTTGTTTTTATAAGTGAATCGTATCAAAGATACGGATTATTCTGTAATGCATAGGCAGGAAGGAAGCAGAGATTAACGCAGATTAACGGAGATTTGTAAGAAAAAAGGGTACAGCGCAGCAACCGTTTGTTTCTGATGGTTGCTATGCTGTACCCTTGTGTAAAGAAGTATCTGACGTTTAATCGAACAGACTTCTGAACTTCTTGAAAATCTTTTCTTTCAGGCTCATGTTGGGCTTGAAGCTTTCTGATTCCTGCCATTTCTCGAGTGCCTGACGTTCTTCCTTGTTTAATGTTTCAGGAATGTATACGCTTACGTTTACCAGCAAGTCGCCTGTTCCGGTGCTGTAACCGTAACTGTTGATGTTGGGCAGACCTTTGCCACGCAGACGGAGCACTTTGCCCGGTTGGGTTCCCGGCTCAATCTTTATCTTGGCTTTTCCATCGATGGTAGGTATTTCTACGGTACCTCCCAAAGCTGCGGTCGGAACGCTCAGAAGCAGATTGTAGATCAGGTCGCTTTCATCACGGATCAGTTCTGGATGTTTCTCTTCTTCGATGAGAACCAACAGGTCGCCCGGAACACCATTGTGCTTTCCGGCGTTACCTTTACCGTTCATGGTAACCTGCATGCCTTCGGCTACTCCTGCCGGAATCTTGACGGTTACTACCTCTTCGCCGTATACGATACCTTCACCACCACATTCCTTACATTTGTTTTTGATGATTTTACCTTCGCCGCCGCACTGAGGACAGACGGTCTGGGTTTGCATCATGCCGAAGATGCTCTGCTGGGTGCGTGTAACACTTCCCGTTCCGTGGCAGGTAGGACAAGTTTCCACTCCACCGTCACCTTCGGCTCCTGTACCATGGCAATGTGAGCACTGTACGTATTTTTTCAGTTTGAACTTCTTTTCTACTCCCGTGGAGATTTCTTTCAGGTTCAGCTTTACCTTTACGCGCAGGTCTGAACCGCGGAATTTACGCTGACGTGTCTGAGAACCACCTCCGCCGAAACCTCCAAATCCGCCGTGTCCGCCGAAAATATCGCCGAACATGGAGAATATATCATCCATAGACATACCTTGTCCGCCAAATCCTCCGAAGCCACCTGCGCCGGCTGCTCCGTCTACACCTGCATGTCCGAACTGGTCATAACGCGCACGTTTGTCGGGGTTGCTGAGGACTTCGTAAGCCTCGGCTGCTTCCTTGAATTTTTCTTCTGCTTCTTTATCACCCGGATTCTTGTCGGGGTGATACTGGATTGCTTTTTTACGGTATGCTTTCTTTATTTCATCTGCTGAAGCTGACTTGTCGACACCCAGCACTTCGTAATAGTCTCTTTTTGCCATAATGATAAAAACAAGTATTAAGAATTACTGTGCTACAACAACTTTTGCGTGGCGGATTACTTTATCGTTCAATTTATAACCGGTCTGAACGCAGTCGAGGACTTTTCCTTTTTGTGCTTCGTCCGGTGCCGGAACCAGTGCGATTGCTTCATGGTAATCGGTATCGAATGTTTCGCCTACCGGTTCCATCTTCTGAAGTCCCTCTTGTGCCAGAACTTTGTGGAACTTCTGGAATATCAGATCCAAGCCTTCGTACATAGCCTGTACGTTATCGGCTTTCTGCATGTTCTGCAGAGCGCGTTCCAGATCGTCGAGAATCGGAAGGATGGCGCTGATGGCTTTCTCACCGCCGTTCTTGATCAGTTCGGCTTTTTCCTTCATGGTACGTTTGCGGTAGTTATCGAATTCGGCAGAAAGACGCAGGTATTTGTCTTTTTGTTCTTCGATTGTCTTTTTCGCTTCTTCCAGCTCTTTTTCCAACTTCTGTTCGGCAGTTGGCTCTTCAGCCTGCTCTTCTGTGCCCTGAGCTTCTTCGGCTTGTGTTTCGGCTTGCTCCGATGCTTCGGCCTGTTGCTTCAACACTTCTTCCTCTTCTTGTTGTGAATGATGATTTTTTGTTGTCATGATGTTATCTGTTTTTATTTTTTATTTCTTATTTTCTTTGGCATTATATGCATGAAATGCGTATACAAATTTCGTGCCCGAGCTGATAATCGGGCAAATTTGTTGCAAAAATACTAATTTTTGTCATACTGACAGCGAAAATATCGCTTGACTTATATTTTACATGTTGATAGAGAGAAGGGGGAGGTGTGTTGGAATTTATGTACCGGAGGGATTGCTTTTTGCTTTTTTATGACTGGAGATTTCCGTAAAGGACGGTGCGGGAGAAATAAAAAAGCCGGTTCTATGCCTTATCTCCATTTAGTGGAGGGTTAAAGCATAAAACTGGCTTTATCGAATAACAGCCTGTCGGGGCTTATTTTTTTAGAACTTCTCTGATGCGGCTGATAACCTCAGGGTTGGGTAAGTCCTTTTTCTCTGTTAGCATATAGGCAAAGTTATCGGCCAGCACTTCTTCTGGGTTGATGACATAATTGGTGTTCTTTCCGATCTTTTCGTAAAAGTCTTCGGTCTGTTCTATTGGAACAATGACGGTCTTTCCACTTTCCTGTACCGGAACGAAGTGGTCATTCAGTGGAATAAGTCCAATTTTCATATAGTCGAAAATATCACCTCCTGTATAAGGGCGGTCGGTATATATCATCATGGTGTAGTTTTGTGTTGTACCCTTAACGGTAAAGGGTGCATAGCTGTCGTAGCGGCTGATGTCCGGATTGGAGATACGTTTTTCCATGATGTCGGTCGGAAAAATAATTTCGCGGTCCAATACGGTAAAACCTATGGTCTGGTATACAGACTTCTTGAAATTTAGGTCATAGCGGGTAAGAATATGAAATAACTCGTGTGCTACAAGAATTTGCAGTTGTGCTGCGGAAATCTTATTCAGCACGTCTTCGCTAATGGCTATCCAGTTTTTGCGTGTATAGGCACTTGCTCCTCCTTCTTCCTGCATGGATGTTTTTACCAGAATAATTTCGTCGGGATAATTCAGGGTCAACTTTTGTCTTTTAGTTGCCGCTGTTATCGCATTGAATGCTGTGGTAATTTGTTTTTTCTCTTGTTCGCTCCAGTTTTGTACGCAGCTCATGGCAAGTGTCAGCAATTGTGACTTACGCCCTTCATTGTTTTGCAGACGAGCATTAATGTCGAACTGATTCCAGTTATTGGTATACTCGTCGATGTCTGTTATGAGCATCTGCGCTTCGGCTTTGGTTGCGAAACGGAAAAAAGGATTGTCTTTTGCCTTTTGAGCAAATCCTGTCATCGCTGTCAGACATAAGCAGACAGCGAGGAGTGTACGTGTTAGTTTCATAATCATACCCTCTTTGAATGTTATTCTTTATCTTTCAGCGCTGCAAAGATCAGCCCTTCCAGTTCTTCGGCCAGTTCAGGGTTGTCTTGGATACACTGTTTGGCTGCATCGCGTCCTTGTCCCAGTTTGGTATCGTTGTAGCTATACCATGATCCGCTTTTCTTTATGATACCCAGTTCGGCTCCCAAGTCTATGATTTCTCCGCTGCGAGAAATTCCTTCACCGAACATAATATCGAATTCTGCTTTTCTGAATGGAGGAGCAACTTTGTTTTTTACGACTTTTACGCGAGTCTGGTTCCCAATAACGTCCTCTCCGTCTTTAATAGGCTGGCCTTTGCGGATGTCCAGACGTACGGAAGCGTAGAACTTCAGTGCATTACCTCCGGTCGTTGTTTCTGGGTTGCCGAACATAACACCTATTTTCTCACGCAACTGGTTGATGAAAATACAGGTCGTATTTGTCTTGCTGATAGCAGAAGTAAGTTTACGCAAAGCCTGAGACATCAGTCGGGCTTGTAATCCTACTCGGTTATCTCCCATATCTCCTTCGATTTCGGCCTTTGGAGTCAGGGCAGCAACAGAGTCGATTACGATGATATCAATAGCAGACGAACGGATTAATTGTTCGGCGATTTCCAAAGCTTGTTCACCATTGTCGGGCTGTGATATCCACAAATTGTCAATGTCGACACCTAACTTGGCAGCATAGAAGCGGTCGAAAGCATGTTCGGCATCGATGAAGGCTGCGATACCTCCTGCCTTTTGTGCTTCGGCAATGGCATGGATGGCCAAAGTTGTTTTACCAGACGATTCCGGGCCGTATATTTCAATGATACGTCCTTTAGGATAACCGCCTACGCCGAGTGCCGCATTCAGTGCGATGGAACCGGTAGGGATTACTTCAACTTCCTGGACGTGATTGTCGCCCATTTTCATGATAGAACCTTTGCCAAAGCTTTTTTCTATTTTGTCCATTGCAGCTTGAAGCGCTTTTAGCTTTTCACTGTTATTGGGTTGGGGAGTTTCTACTCCTCCTTCGAATTCTAATTCATCTTTTTTCGCCATATTGGATATTTTTATGTGTCAAGAAATTGATTCGGGGTAAAAATAGTAATTTATCCCAAAATCTGTGCAGCGTGATCTTTTGTTTTTATTTCTTTAGGGGTAATGATACGTTCGATGACGCCATCTTCGTTGATGATGAAGGTAGTTCGGAACGTTCCCATGTATTTTCTTCCGTACATACTTTTTTCTCCCCATACACCGAATTCTTGTACCAGTTTCTGGTCTGTATCAGCAATTAAAGTAAACGGAAGGTTATTCTTTTCTATGAATTTCTGATGTGACTTCTGGTCATTGATGCTTACGCCGATAATTTCATATCCGGCTTCACGAAGTGCTGTGTAATTATCGCGTAGGTTGCATGCCTGCGCCGTACAACCGGAAGTCATATCTTTAGGATAAAAGTACAAAACGACTTTTTTACCTTTATAATTGCTTAAACGTATTTCCTCACCTTTCTCGTTGAGGCCTAATACTTCGGGGGCTTTATCTCCTACGTTCATAAATTAAAAAATGATAGAATGAAAATATATAGCTGTTCAGATCATTGGATGAAGTGTCTTTTATCCGGATATTCTCTGCTATAATCCGGCAAAGACTGAAACAGACTATAAGAATGTGATGTAATAAGATAATACATCACATTCTTAATTTTTATTGGATATAATATAAATCGGATAAAACAGTTTATCCGTGATTTACGGGAATAGTATTATAGTTCCAGGTCGCCGTCGAATACTTCATGCCAAGGCAGTCCGTATTTATTCAAAGCATCCATAAATGGATCTGGATCGAATTCTTCTACATTCCATACACCCGGACGTTTCCATAAGCCTTTCAGGAACATCATGGCACCAATCATGGCAGGTACTCCGGTAGTATAGCTTACACCCTGCATACCTGTTTCCTTATAAGCAGCCTGATGTGAACAGTTATTATATACATAATAAGTATGTTCTTTTCCGTCTTTTATACCACGAATACGGCAGCCGATAGAAGTTTCACCTTCATAATTTTCTCCCAGATCCTGAGGGTTCGGCAATACGGCTTTCAGGAATTGCAATGGAACAATCTCCATTCCATTGTAATTGATTGGTTGGATGCTTGCCATACCGATATCTTGAATAACACGCAAGTGAGTAAGATATTCCTGTCCGAATGTCATCCAGAAACGTGCACGCTTGATAGTCGGGTAATTCTTTACCAGTGATTCCAGTTCTTCGTGATACAACAGATAAGAATCACGAGGACCGATATTCGGGTAAGTCAAGTCTTTGTGGAATTCCAACGGTTTGGTTGTAATCCATTTTCCGTTTTCATAATAACGTCCGTTCTGAGTGATTTCACGGATGTTGATTTCCGGATTGAAATTAGTAGCAAATGCTTTATGATGATTTCCTGCATTGCAGTCAACGATATCCAGATAATGGATTTCATCGAAGTAGTGCTTAGCTGCATAAGCTGTATATACACCGCTTACTCCCGGATCGAATCCGCATCCTAATATCGCAGTCAGACCTGCTTCTTCGAAACGCTTTTTGTATGCCCATTGCCAGCTATATTCGAAGTGAGCCTCGTCTTTCGGCTCGTAGTTTGCTGTATCCAGGTAGTTAACTCCGGCTTTCAGACAAGCTTCCATGATGGTCAGGTCCTGGTAGGGAAGAGCTACGTTAATAACGATTTCGGGTTTAAAACCATTGAATAAAGCCACCAGTTCGTCTACATTGTCTGCATCTACCTTAGCGGTCTTGATGTTGGGGTTACCGATTGCTTTTACAATCGCGTCACATTTTGACTGGGTGCGGCTGGCAATCATTACTTCGCTGAAAACTTCAGGATGCTGAGCCACTTTGTGTGCAACAACGGTACCTACACCGCCTGCACCGATAATCAATACTTTACTCATTTATCTTAATTATAATCTTAAATGCCCGGTAAACGTTACCGTTCAATATGCAAAGATAAGAAATTTTCTAAAACCTCATGCAGTATTCCGATTATATCCGTATTTTTGTAATAGATAAGCCCGGTTTGGGTAAACTATTTGATACATTCTTTGTTCTTTATGTAAAAGGATTGTAGCGTTTTTTATAAAGGTACTATTTAAAAATATGAATATGATAGCTATGAAGAAGAAGTTTTTAGGAGTAACTGCCGTTTGTGCAGGAGCATTGATGATGACAATGGCTGGATGTAGCAGCAATAAGAATTTACCGAAGGTCGATCTGGCAGGTGAATGGAACATTGTCGCTGTGGATGGTGAAAAATTGAATGTAGAAAATATGCCTTATATCGGTATGGATCTGGAGGCTAAACGTATCTATGGTAATGCCGGGTGCAATAATATGATGGGTACGTTGGAGATGGATTCGTTGAAGCCGGGTATCATACATTTCGCTCAGGTGGCTACATCGCGTATGATGTGTCCGGACATGGATGTAGAGAATAAAGTTCTTGGAGCGCTGAATAAGGTTAGTGGCTATACTGAAACAGCCGAGGGTGTAGCTCTGACCGACGCCGATGGTAATACGGTTATCAGTCTGGAAAAGCGTCAATTGCCTGAAGTTTCTATCAATGATCTGGCTGGTGAATGGATTATTTCGTCGGTCAATGGTACAGAACTGGGTAAACAAGAGAAAACTCCTTTCCTTGCGTTCAATGTAGAGGAAAAAACTGTTCATGGGAATGCCAGTTGTAATATTGTAAACGGTGGATTTACGCAAGAAGAGGGTAAGGCAGGTTCACTGAAATTTTCTCAGATGTTGTCTACCATGATGGCATGTCCGAATATGGATACCGAAAGAATGATTCTGGAGGCTCTTAATAAAGTTGCCGGTTTTACGCTGAATCAGGATAAGTCTTCTTTGTCATTGCTCGATGAAACGGGTAAAGAAGTTATGACTCTGACAAAGAATACGGGTGAGAAGTTGGCTGAGTAACAATATTTTTATAGAAAAAGAGGCGATGCTGCTTACGGTGGAGGAAGCAAGCATCGCCTCTTTTTTTTTAAGAAGCGAACATTTAATTCATGCTGTTTAACTCGTATTTCACGGAAACCATGATATAACCTCTGAGCTGCTGTTCGTAATACTCGTAGAATCCGGTAGAGCTGGCACTGCGTGATAAGCTTTTCCGCTGATTCAGAATATCAGCCCAGTATAGAGAAAGCTCGGCACGTTTTTCTTTCAGGAACTTCCATGAAAGTTTGATGTTCCATAAGAGTTCGTTATCGTCGTTGCCGGAAATGCCAGTACCGTTGCGAAAGCGATAGTTCGCATCGGTCTGAAAGATAAGATCGGCTGGAAGATTTACCGAGCTGTTCAATCCTACGGTATAGACCCGGGTATATGTGTTTCGGTTTTGCAAGGAATTTTTTGACTGGTAAAAGGTCCATTTCCCATTCAGCTCAATATTGCCCCATGAAGGCAGGTAGGACAATCTCAAGTCGGTGCTTAATCCTGTAGTATGCGTATTGCTGCGTTGGGGCATGTCTTCTTCGTATCCTTCGTTTATCAGACTCACGTTTTGGTTGAAATTGCCTGATCCCGCTACATACATCCGGAACAGATTGATCCGTTTATCATAAGAAGCATTGCCTGATATACCCCAGTTACCGTTAATATTGACCGGAAAAGTTTCCCTTCCTCCGGTTTCCGTATTATAGATAGTGGCACGTGTCACAGAATTAATTTGTTGGTTCCAATTGACCCCTACCATGATTCCTTTGCGAAAATTACTGAACATAGCATATATATAATGTGTATACGAAGCATGCAAATTGGGATTGCTCCGAGTTATGTTTAGTGGAGAACTGTAGTCGGTAGGAGAGATAAGATCACTCAACATCGGTTGTGAAGTACTTCCGTCGTAACTGATCATTGCATAATTGTCATCTTTACGGTAGGTAATAGTCAGATTGGGTTTCCATTCGAGTGAGTTAATTGTTGTATCTGCCAGCCGGTTGCCGGTACTTTCTTCGATGGCACGTTTCTGTAAGGTAGCGGCAAGTGCACTTCGTACGCCCCATACTTCGCCATTATATGTAAACAGTGCAGAGAACCGATGTCCTGTTGTCCGGCTGTTGCTACGACTTGTCAGACTGTCGATGTTGGTGGTTTCATATCCTTCCGGCAGGACTCCGACAGGAAGTTCCATTGAACTGAACGAATTTAAATCATAAGTGTTGCTGTTTAATTTCTCTTTGTTGCAGGTAAATCCGTACGAGAACTGCAGACGCGACTTCTTTGTCAGTACTTGCGTGTAAGTAACTGCCATATTATAATTCTGTTCTTTATCCGGTGCACGTTGATACTGATTAAGATAAAGCACGGAATCTTTTCCCGATTGGCCTTGCAAGCGGTAATAATGAGTAGACGACAGCGTATAATATTCTGTGTTGTTTGTTTGCTGGTATGTGGAAAAGTTCAGACTGAGGTTATTCCCCTTTTTATTCAGCTTTCGGATGATACTTGTGCTAAAGTTATAGTTTGTATTCCGGTTGTAGGTCTGTGATTGTCTTTTGCTGTCGTTGATACGGATAGCCGGATCGATTTGTTCGAACTGAAGAAAAGGATGTTTTGTGTCTACTTCCGGATTGGCGTCGAAGGTAGCTTCCCGGTTTTGGTTATTGTTCTTGTTGCGACTGGAGTTAACGCCTCCATTAAAATTGAAAGTTGTCTTGTCGTCTATCTTCCAGGTAACATCCATACTTCCGTTTATTCTGTTGCTTTTACTCAGACCATTTGTTTCAGTGGTGGCATATTGACTGGAAGTTGCCAGATACTGTTCACTGTACGAACTCGATTCACTGCCATTCCGATCGTTGGAATAGTTCAGGTTTCCCGAAATCTCGAATTTATCCTTCACCTTTGTTATGTTAGCTCCTACGGTATTCGATATGTTTCCTTCATAAGGAGTAGTTGCATAGCGGTTGGTCGATTGTCCGTTGACCATGAAATTGTCTCCACTTTCGTTAAAACGCATAATCTTCCCATTGATGTCCCTTCTTTTGTGCGTACCATAGCCCGCCTCGGCAGATAGAAGCAATGCATCGTTCACCTCTTTTTTCGTCTGAAGGTCGAGTACATAATTCTTCTCTGTCGATTTAACTCCTGTAGCTTCTTCCTCCTTAGTCGGTTTGTCGTATACTTTCAACTGGCTGATAAATTTAACCGGAAGATTTTCCAATACAACCTGCTGATTGCCTTTGAAAAAATCTTTTCCATTGACAGTTATTTCCTTTATCGTATGACCGTTGTAAGTAATAGTCTGCTCTTGAGCATTGTACGTCAGTCCTGGGATACGTTTGACCAGTTCTTCCAGATAAGCACCTTCCGGAGTTGGGAAAGCCTCGGCATTGTAAATAGTTGTATCTCCTTTCTGCTCCATGGGTTGTAGCGGAGCCGTTACGATAATTTCTTTCAGATGCAGCGGATTGTCTTTCAGCTTAATGGTACCTAATTGTATTGTATCCGGTCTTGACGGTATAGACTGATATACAGATGTGCATCCCGTATACGAAACCTTTATCAGATAATGGGCTGTCGGTTTTCGCGAAAATGAGAAGATAAACTTTCCTTGTTCATCGCTTACCGTGCCTTTCATGAAAGCAGAGTCGGGCAGTTGCATCAGACTGATGTTGGCATATGGCAAAGCTTCAGCCTTGCGGGTTGCATCAGATAAGACGATACGGCCTTTTACTATCTGCTTTTGTGCCGATATGCCGGCAGGAAATGCTAACAGTAGTATACTTACTATGAATAAGCTGAGTATTTTCATTACAAGCACAAATGTAAGAAAATACTTCTCAATGTCTTATTCAGACAACATAGATATAGGAGTTTTAACTATTAAGCCACATTTTTAATAAAGAAACCTTTTCACGACTGATGTATATAGCTTCGTTATGTGGAGGAAGGACATTTACAACAGCCTTTCCGTTGAAGTAATTCTGTATACTTTTGATGGAATCGGCCGATAAAATGAACTGCCTGTTAGCCCGGAAGAACAATTTACTGTCCAGTTGTTCTTCAAGTTTGTTAAGCGTAAAGTCTATGGCATGTGCTTTGCCATCCCTGGTGACAGCAAACGTTACTTTTTCTTCACTGTAGAAATAGGCTATGTCTGCTACCTGAATCGTGTATAAATGACGTGCTCCGTAGATAAGAAAACGTGTCCGGTACTGCTTTTCCCTATTCCCGGCAAGCGATTGCAGCAAAAATTCTATGTCGGACAGATTTCTGGCATTCTCTGCATTGATGGAAGAAAGACGTTCGAATTTTAAAACGGCATCAAGTAGTCTTGCTTCGTGTACAGGCTTGAGCAGATAATCGATGCTGTTTACCGTAAAGGCACGTACGGCATATTCATCGTAGGCTGTGGTAAAAACGATCATGCTTTGCGGTTTTGCCTGCTCGATAAAAATAAATGAGTTTCCGTCATTCAACTGTATATCGAGAAAAATGATATCCGGATGTGCATGTTCACTGAACCAGTTGACTGCTCCCTCTATGGTGCCGGGAAGGATAGTGACCTCCCAGTCCGGACGAATATTCTGTATCATTTTGTTGAGCAGACGGGCTGCCGGATATTCATCTTCTATAATAACTGCTTTTACTTTCTTATTCATACAAGAATGGAACTTTGATGACAAATGAGTCTTTGTTATTTTCTACAATAGGTTCTTTGTTGCACAATAACTTATAGCGTTGTGCCAAGTTGGCCAACCCTTTTCCCGACGAGATTACTCCTTGCTTGGGCCTTACAGGGTTTGATACGCTAAGCCAGGTTTCCTTATGAAGTACTTCGGTTGTAAGCTTTACTTTCATTGGTTTGCCCGGACTGATAATATTGTGTTTAATGACATTTTCTATCAGTAATTGTAAAGTTAATGGAGGAACGGATACATCCCAATATTTGTCCTCTATTTTATTGTCTATTTCCAGACAGTTCCCCAGTCGGACTTTCTGTAAAAGGACATAAGTGTCGAGAAAATCCAGTTCTTCCCGTAACGGAATGGTATGCTTGTCCTGACAGTAAAGAATGTATCTGTATGTATCTGCCAGGTTTCGGGTAAATTCTATTGCGTCCATCGGATTGTATGCTATTTCAGAAATGAGAGTATTCAGGCTGTTAAATAAAAAATGTGGGTTCAACTGGTTCTGAAGAGCCATATAGCGTGCTTGAGTTGTCTTTTCTTCCAGCTCTTCTGCCCGCTTGTATAATTTTACCAGATCGATGTAAAACCGGTTTAGCATGAACTGTCCCACAATGATAAGCTCAACAAACCAGACTCCGAGCATTACGTACAATCCCTTATCTTTTAAGAGAAAAGGATAAGGTAGTCCGACGAGCAGCTTGGTAGATATCAGCAGCAGATAGTTGGAGCCGAACAGAATGATGGCGGCAGTAATCAGTCCTACCGACAGCATCCGGCGGTTCTTCAGAAAATATTGGTAATACATGCTCAACTTTTCGTTGATGTATTTTACGCTTAATCCTACTCCGTTGAACAATATGATTACAGCCAGGAAAGCCTGAAAAGTCATCAGCCGGTTCTGATAGCGTGGGGGAATATCGGCATAGTAAACAAGCAGGAAATAAGAAAAGCATCCCATTCCTGAAAATAAAAGTATATCCCACAAGTATCTCTTTATATATTTCAATTTTTTCTCCATGCTACTGTGTTATGATGGTCGTTGATATTGCTTCCGGTTGCCCTGTCCATTGCACTTTTAGCTATTTGTGCATTCAGTTTCGACTGGATGTAATTAATCCGGGCCTCCTGATGATACAGTTGGGCATTAATCACTTCAATTATAGAAACATTTCCTTCTTTGTATTTATCCATTGCCATTTTCTCGCTTTCGGCAGCTTTGGCAAGCGAGTTTTCCGTTAGTCTGACTTTTTCGACTGCTTGCGAATAGGTATAGAAAGCTGTTTCTATTTCCAGACGTATGTTGTCGGCCACTTTCTGATGCTGCTCTATCGTTTTGTTTATGCTATATTCTCCTGTCCGGCGTGTATTTTTGCGTTTTCCCCACTCAAAGATAGGAATGCTTAATTGGGCATAAATGATATAATTGGGGTCTGGGCCTGATCTGAAATCATATCCGGGAGATGAATAGTTTCCGTCTATTCCAACCGATAACCGGGGCAGATACTGGGCGTTGGCTATTTGGAATGCCGATTTTTGAATGGCAACTTCGTTGGTCGCTATCCTTAGTTCCGGACGAGAAGCCATGGCTGTTTCTACGGTTCCTGTATATGCTTGTACCGTTGTCAGCGGTATGACAACAGAATCGGTCGGAATGATTTTATCGAAAGAAACGCCGGAAAATGAATTCATCGACATGCGTGCGACTTCCGCATCGTTGCACGATTGGGTGAAGCGATATTCTGCATCGTTAAGCCTGACTTCGGCCATAAGTAAATCGTTGCGGTCGGTGTATTCTTCTGTTACCCGATCCTTTACGACTTCTACCAGTGCGGAAACTGATGTCTTGTATTCTTCGGCAACCGCAATCATTTCCTGACGTGCAACTTTATTCCAGTAGTAAACATCAGCATCGTACATGATGTCGTTAATGATTCGTTGTTGCTCATATTGTGCCTGCTCGTTTTCTTTTTTCGCTTTTTCATATCCCGCTTTCAGCGCTCCTCCGGTATAAACCGGTTGTGCCAGTGTGAGTGATGCGCCATACTGATTATGCTGCCCCTGAAAGTTCAGACTTTCATTGAGTGAAGGAACCGTAACAGAAAGTTCCGAAGGATTTCCCTTATAACCGAAGTTGGCATTTCCCGACAATGCTGGCAGGAAATCGGCTTTGGCTGATTTCTGCTTTTCCCTCTGGATAGCTGCATCGTATCCGGCCATTTTGATATCTTGGTTGTATGCTTTCACTTTGCTACGGTATTCTTGTAATAATGTACTGTGCTGTGCGTGTACCTGATTAGACAGGCACACCAGACAGATTATTATCCATTTATTCATGCTTCTGATTATTTGTAAAGGTAAGAAAAAGTTTAACTTAAAGTCGGTATCTTCCACTATATTTTATAGAAGATGGTATATAAAGCCGGAGTAACAAACAATGTAAGGAGTGTAGCAAACGACAATCCGAATACAATGGTTGCAGCCATACCGCCGAATACAACGTCGAATAGCAAAGGAATGCTGCCGAAAACCGTAGTCAGTGCAGCCATCAGTACCGGGCGGACTCTGGATACTGTAGCTTCGATGACCGCGGTACGGGCTTCAACACCTGCTCGTCGCTGTACATTTACTTCATCCAGCAAGACTATGACATTCTTTATTATCATTCCTAATAGTCCAAGCCATCCGGCTATACAGAAGAAGCCGAACTGGAACCCTGTGAGCAGCAGGCCAAATACCATACCTATAAGTGACAGCGGAAGAATCAGAAAGATAATGAGCGGCTGGCGGAAGTTTCCGAAAAGCATCACCAGGATAATTGTCAGCAGAATGACAGCCAGCGGAAAATATTTCGTCAACGCCTCCATTGCCTCTTTCTGGTCTTTGTATTGAGAGTCCCAGAAAAATGTATAGCCTTCGGGTAGTTCTATACTTTCTATTTCTTTCCTGATTTCGGAATGAACTTCCTTCATGGTATATCCGCGCTTGACGTCGCATTGCGCAGCCATGGAAAGCTGGCGGTTGTAAGTACGGACCAGCGGATATTCCCATCCGGTTTTTATACCGTCGGTGACCTGTCCCAAAGGAGCTGAGCGCTGTCCGTTCCATATCTGGAGATCTTCCAGTTCCGCCATGCTTTCGGGTGGATTTGCTGCCGTACATAGCAATACAGGAACTTTTTTGTCTTCGTCCCGGTAAATGCCTACAGGAGTTCCGTCGTTTGCTGCTTTAACGGCATTCATCATATCGTTTCGGCCGATGTTCAACTTTCCGGCTTTTACCGGGTCGTAGCCGGCTTTTATCATCATTGCCATGTTTCCCCATTCATTGCGTGCGTTCAGTACCTTGGGATTCCGGCGCATAATGTCGATGGCAATATTAGTCAGTGAGTCGAGAACAGCAGGATTGTCGCCACAGAAGCGGGCTTCAATCAGTGCTTGCGGGATGCTGTTAATTTCGAAACTGTTGACCCGAATCAGCGCATTCTGAAATTTATCGGGCAATGCCTTGTATAACATTTCCTGCAACTCCCGTGATTTTTCCGGGCTTTCCGCTTCTATCAGGCATTGGGCATAATTAGGCTGAGGCCCGTATGCTGCATTGGCCAGATAATATCTTGGTGGCGTCTGTCCGATATAAGTCGAAACCTGTCGTACTCCTTCGAGCGTTTGCAGAAATGTTGTCAGTTGGGCTGCTTGCTTTTCACTTTCTTCTATGCGTGTACCTTCGGGCAGCCACATGTCAATGGTGAAGTACTGCTTGTTGAGCAGCGGCATGAATTGCTGTGGAATGTACTTGAATCCCCAGCCGGCTAAGGCGAGCAGTACGACCATACAACTTACGATCAGGTACCGTTTGCGTATGGTAAATGCCAGTGCCTTTCTGAAAAAGTCGTATATCCGTCCACTGAACAATTCGTTTTTCAGCTCTTCCGGACGAGGACGGCGTACGAACTCTTGTACGAAAAAAACATTCTGTGTGACAGCCAGTACCCAGCTGAGCAATAACGATACGGCAATCACAATAAACAGAGAAGACAGGATCTCGCCTGTGATATGCGGGGAAAGGTATACCGGCAGGAAGGTAAGTACGGCTATCAGTGTCGCACCGAGAAGAGGCATGGCTGTACCCGATACCGCATTCAGTATCGCGATTCGTTTTCTCATGCCGCGCTGCATGTTTACCAGTGCAGCATCGTATACTACAATAGCATTGTCTACCAGCATTCCCATGGCTATGATTATGGCAGCAAGCGACATACGCTGCAATGCGATTCCCGTGGCCTGCATATAAACCAGTGTACCGAAAATAGAGAAAATAAGTCCGCTTCCTATCAGGAAACCGTTCTTCAGTCCGATAAAGAACAAAAGTACCCCGACAACAGTCAGGACCGAAACAATGAGATTCATGATAAAACCGTCGTTGGCAACAGCCGATTCGTGTCCCTGATCGTAGATAATGTTCAGGTTATAGCCTTCCGGCATAGTTGCTTTCAGCCTTTTGATTTTGCTGGATACCAGCTCTGCCATTTCGACAACGTTTCCGTCGGATACGGTCGAGATGGCGATACCTACAGCCGGCACATTGTCGATTCTCATCAGGCTGCGCGACGGATGCGCATAGTCTTCGCTTACTTCCGCTATTTCTCCTAAACGGAAATATTCTCCTTTGTGCGAAACAACCGTCAGATTCTTTATTTCGTCCAGGCTGGCAAAACAACCTTCGGATTCAATGCGAAGACGATTGGTTGAAGTTTCTATTGCTCCAGCATCTACTATCCGGTTTTGCTTGTCGAAAGCAGAAGCGATGTCGCTCATCATGACACCACTTTGAGAAAGTAAGGTCGGATTGACTTTCACCTCGATTGTGCGGTTGGGAATACCAAACAGTTCGACTTTGGCTACATCTTTCACATTAAGCAATTCATTTTTTATTTCTCTGGCATAATCTTCCAGCTCACGGTATGTATGCGTTTCGCTGCTCAATCCGTAGAAAACGCCCAGTACATCTCCAAAGTCGTCGTTTACTACCGAAGGACCTGCGCCTGCCGGCAGTTTGTCTTGTACGTCATTTACTTTCCGGCGGAGTTTATCCCAAAGCTGCTGCATGTCTTTGGCACGAATTTCTTTTTTTACATAGACCGTAATTTTAGAAAGTCCCGCCCGGTTTTCTGTCTTCAGGTAGTAAAGTTCTCCCAGTGACTGTATGGCCTCCTCCAGCACATCAGTTACTTGCTGCTGGACTTCCATCGGCGAAGCCCCCGGATAGGCAGTCGTAACCAATGCCTGCTTGATGGTGAACGGGGCATCTTCCAGCTTTCCCATACTCTGATAGGCAAATACTCCTCCTGCAAGTATGAGAATCAGTATGAGCCAACTTAACGCTTTGTTCGTCAGAAAAAATTTCACAATACTTTTCATCAGTTTCTATATATTTTAGTCCAGAATAGTTATCTCCTTGTTCTCCGACAGGCTGGAAAGCCGTGTTACGGCAATTCTGTCACCGACAGAAAGTCCTGACAATATTTCTATTTTGTTATTTTCTTGTAAAGCTCCTGTGGTAACCGGTGTTCTTATTACCCGGTTTTGTCCGTTTATCAGCCAGACGTATGAGCCGGTTTCTTCATTATGGCAGACAGCAGATTGGGGAATGGTCACGCTCGAGGGTAAACATGAAGATGAAATTAAGCTAGGGATTGACAATGAGCCTGCCATTCCACCCAATAAGCTGTTGTCTGTATTGTTAAGTATCGCTGTAAATAAATAGGAGATATTATTATCGGTCGTGCCTTGTGTTATAAAAATCTTTTCGGGCGTAAATGTTTTGTCCTTCAGCGATTTGAAGGAAACGGTACAAGATGGGGATTTTTGCTGCCGCATGTTCATTGCCATACCTTCGGTAATGTAGGCTTCTGCTTTTATCCGGGAGAGATCGATGAAGCTGACTACAGGTGAAGAGGCTTTTACTTCCTGAAAACGTTCGATGTTGACTTGTTGCACGTAACCGTCGAAAGGAGCATACAGGCGCGTATCGTTCAGTTGGTTACAAGCGTTTTCATATTCAGCCTTGGCTTTTTCGTAGTCCGCTCTGGCTTTCTCGTAGCTTGTACCGGAGATGTTTCCTTTTTCATACAGGCTTGAAATTCGCAGAAACTCAGCCTTCATCTGTCTGTAGATGGCTTTGGCCTGCTGTTTGCGTATCAAGAAGTCCCGGTCGTCTATGGCTGCAATCAGTTCCCCCTTGTGGAAAAACTGTCCACTTTGTACATCGAATGTATATACCGGACCACTTACTCTGAAAGACAGTTCGGTGGTCCGGTACGGTTGCGAAATGAATGAGTAGCAGCGTTCGGATGAGATTTCAGTCTGTTCAGCCCGGGTAACCTTTACACTGACGGGTTGCTCTTTTTCCGTATTGGAAGAGTTATCGCACGATACGAGGTAACATATACATGCAAAAAGTAAAAATGCTTTTTTCATCTTTTGGTTTTCTGAATAATTAAGTTGCTGCAAAGGTAGAAGGAGGGTGCAGCCCGTTCAATACGTTGGTTGCTCAACCGTATATATAAGGTGATGAACCGGGAAAAAACATTACCGAGAAATAAACCTTGTTGTGGCTCGTCGGCTTATTCATGGAGTGGGGGATGAGTAAAGCTCTGCATGTCCTTGGAAAAATGTCCCGACGTTTTTTTATTTTTTGTACAAATTCGCTGATTTTTTGTACAAAAAATAAACGGTTCCCGGCGGTATCTTTTCCGGTTTCCGGCATCGGATCGGGAAAACAAAGCCGTCCGTCGTCAGAAAAGCCATGTGTAGGCAGAAACTTTAACGGTAAACAGTGTAAAAAATGGCGTATGGCTTGTCTGTGATGTCAGAATTTTCTGACAAATTGTCGGATTTCTTTTTTGGCACACCATTTGTCTTAATTAGGGCGTAATGCTTCGGCATTACAGAATTAACTTGAATAAAAATAAATAAAATAGATACAATTATGGGAAAGATTATTGGTATTGACTTAGGAACAACAAACTCATGTGTTGCAGTATTCGAAGGTAACGAACCGGTGGTAATTGCCAACAGCGAAGGTAAACGTACCACTCCTTCAGTAGTAGGTTTCGTTGACGGTGGTGAACGTAAGGTCGGTGATCCGGCTAAACGTCAGGCTATCACAAACCCGAAACGTACGGTATATTCTATCAAACGTTTCATGGGTGAAACTTATGATCAGGTTCAGAAAGAAATAGCACGTGTACCTTACTCAGTAGTAAGAGGCGATAATAATACTCCGCGTGTAGATATCGACGGACGTCTGTATACTCCGCAGGAAATTTCAGCAATGATTCTTCAGAAAATGAAAAAGACTGCTGAAGATTATCTGGGACAGGAAGTAACAGAAGCTGTCATCACAGTTCCGGCATACTTCTCTGATTCACAGCGTCAGGCTACTAAGGAAGCTGGTCAGATTGCAGGTTTGGATGTAAAACGTATTGTTAACGAACCGACTGCTGCCGCTTTGGCTTACGGTGTCGACAAATCTAACAAGGATATGAAGGTTGCCGTATTCGACCTTGGTGGTGGTACATTCGATATCTCTATCCTGGAATTCGGTGGTGGCGTATTCGAAGTTTTGTCAACTAACGGTGATACTCACCTGGGTGGTGATGATTTCGACCAGGTTATCATTGACTGGTTGGTACAGGAATTCAAGAATGATGAAGGTGCAGACCTGACAACTGATCCGATGGCTATGCAGCGTTTGAAAGAGGCTGCTGAAAAAGCTAAGATTGAATTGTCTTCTTCTACATCAACTGAAATCAACTTGCCGTACATCATGCCGGTAGCCGGTGTTCCTAAACACTTGGTTAAGACATTGACTCGTGCTAAATTCGAAGCTTTGGCTCACAACTTGATTCAGGCTTGTCTTGAACCATGTAAGAAAGCCATGAGCGATGCTGGTTTGACAAATGCAGATATCGATGAAGTTATCTTGGTAGGTGGTTCATCTCGTATACCGGCTGTACAGAAACTGGTTGAAGATTTCTTCGGTAAAGTTCCTTCTAAAGGTGTGAACCCGGATGAAGTTGTAGCCGTTGGTGCTGCCGTTCAGGGTGCCGTATTGACAGATGAAATCAAGGGTGTAGTCCTGTTGGATGTAACTCCGCTGTCAATGGGTATCGAAACTATGGGTGGTGTGATGACAAAATTGATTGATGCCAACACTACTATTCCATGTAAGAAGAGTGAAGTATTCTCTACCGCTGCTGATAACCAGACAGAAGTTACTATCCACGTTCTGCAAGGTGAACGTCCGATGGCTGCTCAGAACAAATCAATCGGTCAGTTTAACCTGACAGGTATTGCTCCGGCTCGTCGTGGTGTTCCTCAGATTGAAGTAACATTCGATATCGATGCGAACGGTATCTTGAAGGTTTCAGCTAAGGATAAGGCAACAGGTAAGGAACAGGCTATCCGTATCGAAGCTTCATCTGGCTTGAGCAAGGAAGAAATCGAACGTATGAAAGCTGAAGCAGAAGCTAATGCTGAAGCAGATAAGAAGGAAAAGGAACGAATCGATAAGTTGAACCAGGCAGATAGCTTGATTTTCTCTACTGAAAATCAGTTGAAAGACCTTGGCGATAAGATTCCGGCTGATAAGAAAGCTCCTATCGAAGCTGCTCTTCAGAAACTGAAAGATGCTCACAAGGCACAGGATTTGGCTGGTATTGATGCTGCAAGTGCAGAATTGCAGACAGCTTTCCAGGCAGCAAGTGCTGAAATGTATGCTCAGACAGGCGGTGCTCAGGCTGGTCCTAATGCAGGTCAGGCTAACAACAATGCTAATGCTGGTCAGAATGACAAGCACGGAGACAATGTTCAGGATGCTGACTTTGAGGAAGTCAAATGATTCCGATAAGTAAACAAATAATAAACAATAAGCAAAAGCGTGCAGCTCAACGAGTTGCACGCTTTTTGCGTTTATAGGGTTCATGGTTTCTATGTGTTTTCTATAGGCTTTTTTATCTCTTATTTGCAACATATTTGCGACACGTCTTATTTGGCGATAAGATACAACTTAAATTGATATAAACCATTTATAACGAGAAGAATATGCCAAGAGGAAATTACACCATCCAAAGATGTTGCGAGGAGTGCGGTAAAATCTTTACTCCTCCCACATTGATGTCAAAGTATTGTTGCCCTGCTTGTTCCAAACGAGCATACAAGAAAAGACAAATCGCAAAAGAGAAAGAAGCAATACGTCAAGCATTAATTAGACGAATACCATCCAGCAAGGGATTTCTAACGGTTAAAGAAGCTATGTTGATTTACGGTATTAGTAAGGATGTACTTTATCGCATGATACGACAAGGCTCTATACCATCATACAATTTTGGTCAACGTCTGACACGCCTTAGTCGGCAATATATGGATGAACACTTCAAAGCAAAGAACAGGAGTAAAAAGAGGAAAAAGGAAACATTATCCTTTGAACCAAAAGATTGTTATACTATCGGAGAGATTGCAAAGAAATTTCATATCAATGATAGTAGTGTCTTTAAGCACATACGGCGTCATTCTATTCCTACACGCCAAATCGGTAATTATGTTTATGTTCCCAAATCTGAAATTGATAAATTATATAAGTCATTATGAAGAAAGCATTACCAAACACTAAAGTAACCGTCAAACTCAGAAAATCAAATTATAAAGATGAATGGTATCTGATTATAGAATCATACCCGGTTTACAAGCGAGGCTCTAAACGGGCAA
>ENA-UONW01001008-UONW01001008.1-human-gut-metagenome-genome-assembly--contig:-CS52-NODE-1008-length-37534-cov-6.653086_pt1 | contig 37534 bp, 22 predicted proteins | sample MGYA00242463_ERZ724010 | MGnify/ENA metagenome assembly ERZ724010 | reverse complement strand
AATGCTGAAGCAAAGGACACGGCAACTGTGGACAACAGCAAAGCGGAAACAACAGTTGTAAAGTTTGATTCAACAACAGACACGATTATGGACAAATGTGAAGTGATGCCGGAGTTTCCAGGAGGCACTGAGAGTTTGATGAAATACTTAAGAGACAACATCAAATATCCACAGAAAGCACTCGAAGAAGGCCTGAGCGGAAGAGTGATAGCCCTTTTTGTCGTTGACCGTGATGGAGGCATTAACAACATTGAGATTTTGAAAAGCACAAACCAGATATTCGAAAACGAAGCAATAAGAGTAATAAAGGCAATGCCTAAATGGAAGCCTGGCAAGGAAAAAGGAAAGGCCGTCAGATGCAGGTACGTGCTTCCTGTCGTTTTTAGAATCAATTAAAAATACGGCAACCAAAGTGACAGTGCACATAATGCCTTAAAACGCAGACAATGGCAACAATGCCTGCATTTTAGAACACCCAATAAAGATTCAACTAAAGTACCGTCTATATACAGTTTATAGATGGCAGGATGGACTATACCCTTTTCTTAAATATTATTTGAAAAACAGCAATCTATGAATATACGAATATTTCTATTCACCGTAAGTTATCTTATTGCATCATCGCTGTACAGTCAGCAGAACCAAGGAGAAGCATTCCCTACAGCAAAGACACGTCTTGACTTAAAAGAGATACAGGTGGGAACAACCATAATATACGTTGACTATGCCATGAATGCAGACACCATAGGTCAAGAAAGAACCTACATAGACCTGCAAAGGCTTGAAATAGGCAAGGATTGCGCCAAATACTTCAGTTTGTTCTTGAAACGAAGTATAAGTAATCATAAAAAAGTAGGTAATAGTATTGCAAGAGGTGGCAAAGATGGGAAAAGAGGATTTTTCTGGAATGACATTCAGTATACCGACCTTTATTTCAAAGACGGTCAAGTCACAGAGTATGCGAGCATGCCGATGTGGAATGAAGGCAATAACAGCTGGTTCACCGAACCATGTCCGCCTCAGCAATGGACTCTGCACAATGATACCATGACTGTGCTGGAACATAGTTGCCAAAAGGCGACGTGCCACTGGAGGGGACGCGACTTCGTGGCTTGGTTTGCGAAGGACATTCCGATAAGACGCGGTCCGTGGAAGTTCAACGGCCTGCCCGGGCTTATACTCAAACTATACGACACGGACAGATACTACACATTTGAAGCTGTAAATCTGAAGAATTCAAGCGAGCCAATGATGCTCTACGACTTCAAATACACAAAATCAACAAGAAAGAGGATTCGGAAACTTCAACGTGCACTTCAAGTGAACTTTTGGAAAGCAACAGCTGGATCAACGAAATTCCCTGATAAGCCTTTTGAGCAATTGGAAAAAGAATGACATTATGACAAAAAGACTTCTTGCATCAACAATAATCTTTGCAACAATTTTTACCATGTCTTTTGCCCAGACGGTCATCAGCGGTACAGTGCTTGACACCCAAGGAAAGCCGGTGGAGGCATACGTCACTGTGGCGCTAAAGGTTACCGGAAATATCTTGGGCTTTGCCGACACAGATGCCAAAGGACGCTACAGACTGGAATTCACTGCTAAGACGGATTCTGTTGCAGTTACGGCTTCGGGACTGACCATCGGCAGTCATGCAAAGATTGTGAAGAACCGTACGCAACGGCTTGACTTTCGTGTCAGCGAGGAGAAAGTACAGCTGAAGGAAGTCAGCGTGCGTGCACAGAAGATAAAGCAGGTCGGCGACACACTGAGCTACATCGTCGCGGCCTATAAGCAACAGGGTGACCGCGTCATTGGTGATGTGCTTAGACGCATGCCAGGCATCAAAGTGTCGGACAATGGCGCCATCAAGTACAACGGCAAAAGCATAAGCAAGTTCTACGTTGAGGATATGGACCTGCTGCAGGGCCGCTACGGACTGGCAACAAACAACATCAATGCCTCGGACGTAGCAACCGTACAGGTGTTGGAACACCACCAGCCAGTGAAGGCACTGCAAAAGAAATCGCAGACTGACGACGTGGCAATCAACCTGAAACTGAAGGATGCAGCCAAGGGTACATTGGCCATCAATACAATGATAGGCGGCGGAATTCAGCAGGCAGGCGGCTGGAAATTTGGTTCCAGGTCGTTGACCAACGGTGCAGGCACCATCGGTCACAACCCACTTTGGACGGCTGAGGTTGTGGGAATGTACTTTGCGAAGAAACGTCAGAATATGACTCTGTACAAGGGCAACAACACTGGCGACGACGTGTCCAAGGAACTGACGCAACACTATTCACCAATAAAAAGCGTCAATCTCTATCCTTTCTGCCCTACAGGTGTCGTCATGCCTAGCGGTTCCGGCCTTCCGCAACAGCGTACGTTCGATAATCTCTCCAACATCCTCACCATGAACCACCTGGAGAAAATCTTCACGAATACGGAGATTGGTCTGAATATAGCCTACTACAACGACCGCATCCGTCACGAGGGAAGCAGCGAAAGCGACCTTTTTGCCGGCGGGGACAGCAGGCTCCTCACCTCAGAAACAATGATCGGCGAAACGAAGGTAAACAATCTCAACGTTCAGGCACGCTACAACTGGAACGCGACCAAAGGCTTTATAGCTGATGTGCTCAAATTCGACATCAGCTGGAACAGCGACCGCGTTGACGGACTTCTTTCATCCGAACGTACTGGAAATGTTCCTGTAATATACGGCAATGAGCGCGTACGCCAGCACTTCGACCGTCCGCAACTCTCCGTATCGAACACGTTCAACACCATCCGCAACATCGGCAATCACACGCTCAACATCCATCTCTCAGCCGGCTATGCACAGCGTCCGAACACTCTCACCGCCTGTATCGATTCCCTGCAGAAAGACACTTCGGCCATATATATGCAAGATGTGACCTCACGCCATATTGCCGGCAACTTCAACACAAGCTACGGTCTGCGCTTCGGGCCATTCACGTTGACTTACGGCATCATGGCTAATGCAAGCCTGCACGGCATAAAGACCGACCTCGACGGTTTCGATACAGGCGTCTATTCATCACGTAATGACCTTTGGTACAATACTTACGAACTGACGCTCGGCCAGCAATATAAATTTGAAAAGAACGGTTTGCGTCTGTCGCTCGGCTGTCCTCTTGAGCTCTATTCGCAGACGCTCGACAACCGTATCCGCGATGACAAGGACAGCTATGTCCATCTGCTTGTCACGCCCAACTTCTCGGCAAAATACGAATGGCTTGACTGGTCTGCTGATGCCAATGCCAATTACTCCAAGACTGTGGGCGACCCAGGCGGAATCTACAACGGGTTTATCATGACCAACTACCGTTCGTTCCAGCGTTCCTACGTGGAACAGTTGTCTGAGACAGACCGCATGGGTGCCGGAGTCGGAATAGGATACCGAAGTGCAATAACTGCCACATTCCTTCGCATCAGCGGCAACTACAGCCACACACGCGACAACCAGATATACGGTACGAGATATGAAGGTGCTACAAGCGTAGTGCAGGCTGTAGATCAAAGCACTGAATCGGACAGCTACAGACTCGGCTTCGACGGGAGCAAGGGGTTCGACTGGCTTCAGGCAATGGTGCGCGCCTTCGGAGGCTACAGCTATTCCACCAGCGAGCGTCTTATTGACGACACTGTCTACCCGTTCCACTCCACGACAGTAAGCGTCAGTGCAGAGGGTTCAATCACACCGTTGCCGTGGCTCAATCTGGTTCTTAACGGTGGCTGTTCATGGAACACCAGCCGTACGGACGGCTCCAGCGATTATCCGACACGCACCGTACGTTCTGCCTACGAGAAACTGAAGATAAATGTCTATGCAACCAAGCAACTTACCTTTACCGCCTCAGTGGAGGACAACTACAACAACCTGACGGCAAAGAACCGGCATGCATGGTTCGGCGACATCTCGGCCAAACTAAAGCTGAAACACGTAGACCTTGAACTAAGGCTAAACAACATCTTCGACCAGAGGCAGTATACAAGGGTGAGCTACAGCGGTCTGGACATATTCACCCAAACATCGCAGTTGCGACCTCGAAATGCCGTATTAAGCGTGAGGTTCAAATTGTTGTAACAACAAAATTCGATTGTTGGACTTGGGAAACATTTATTCAACACGTTCTATGATGTCACAAAATATATAAATGTGAGGCCATAAGACACCGCCAGCACCACGGATTTTGCTCATGAAACAAAATTTGCTATCTTTGTAGTCAGTGAAATGTGTACGTTCACCTTAACATGTGCATTTCACTGACTTTTTTGTTTCAACAATTAGGTATATAATAAATCAAAACAGATATGAGCGACGAGAGCAGAGATGACGGCATGGACGAAAGAACAGATGAGACTGCGGGCATGACGGACAACGACGGTTTTGCCGACGAAGAGACAGGCACAGACGAAGAGTCCCAGACTACCGGTGGAACTGAAGGCGGCGCACCGCACAGCGACTACAATCCGGAAGTGATGAAAGACAGCATCACACACCATCTGAGCGGGATGTACCAGAACTGGTTTCTCGACTATGCAAGTTATGTCATCCTCGAACGTGCGGTGCCGAACATCATCGACGGTCTGAAACCTGTGCAGAGACGAATACTGCACTCGATGAAGAGAATGGACGACGGACGCTACAACAAAGTGGCAAACATTGTCGGCCATACGATGCAGTTTCACCCTCACGGCGATGCATCCATAGGCGATGCTCTCGTTCAGCTGGGGCAGAAGAATCTGCTGATTGACTGCCAGGGCAACTGGGGCAACATATTGACAGGCGACAGCGCGGCCGCTCCGCGATATATTGAGGCCAGACTGTCGAAGTTTGCCATAGAAACTGTGTTCAATCCAAAGACTACAGAATGGAAGCTCTCGTACGACGGACGCAACAGGGAACCAATAGCTCTGCCGGTGAAATTTCCTCTTCTGCTGGCGCAAGGTGTTGAAGGTATCGCCGTGGGACTGTCGTCGAAAATTCTGCCTCACAACTTCAACGAACTATGCGATGCCGCTGTGAACTACCTTCACAACGAACCGTTCACACTCTATCCGGATTTCCAGACAGGAGGTGCAATTGATGTGTCCCGCTACAACGACGGACAGCGAGGCGGAAGCGTGAAGGTGAGAGCAAAGATTGAAAAAATCGACAACAAGACTCTGTGCATACGCGAGATTCCTTACGGAAAGACGGCGGCCACGCTCATCGACTCTATTCTGAAAGCCATCGAAAAGGGCAAGATAAAAGCAAGAAAGGTGGACGACAACACTGCTGCAGAAGTGGAAATCATCATACAGCTGACACCCGGCACATCGTCGGACAAGACCATCGATGCGCTGTATGCCTTCACAGACTGCGAAACAAGCATTTCACCTAACTGTTGCGTAATCGACGGACGTACACCGAAGTTTTTGACAGTGAGCGACGTACTGCGCAAATCTGTCGACTACACTAAAGACCTAATCCGAAGAGAGCTGGAAATAAGAAGAGGTGAAGTGATGGAATCTCTTCACTTCGCTTCACTGGAAAAGATTTTCATTGAGGAAAGAATATATAAGGGACGCGAATTCGAACAGGCTAAAAGCATGGACGCCGCATGCGAATATGTTGACGAACGACTCACTCCGTTCTATCCGCAGTTTGTCCGCGAAGTGACGAAGGATGATATCCTGCGCCTGATGGAGATAAAGATGGCGCGCATCCTCAAGTTCAACAAGGACAAGGCTGACGAACTGATTGCCAAAATGAAAGCGGAGATTGAGGAAATCGACCGCGACCTGGCAAATCTGGTTGAAGTAACAGCCGAGTGGTTCAAGCACCTGAAAGAAAAATACGGTGCCGACTACCCTCGACGTACTGTCATACGCAACTTCGACACGATTGAGGCGGCTAAAGTGGCTGAAGCCAACGAAAAGCTATACATCAACCGTGCAGAGGGCTTTGTGGGTACAGGCCTGAAGAAGGACGAATATGTGTGCAACTGTTCGGACATCGACGACATCATACTGTTCTATAAGGACGGAACCTATAAAGTGGTAAAAGTCAGCGATAAGGTATTCGTTGGCGAAACTGAACGAAGCAAGAAAGAAAAGAAGAAGGCAGAAATAATACACGTGGCTGTGTTCAAACGCAACGATACACGTACTATATACAACGTATGCTACCGCGACGGGGCAACAGGCATCACGTATATAAAGCGATTCAACGTTCCTTCTGTAACCCGCGACAAAGAGTATGACCTTACTATGGGTACACCGAAGTCGAAGGTTACATATTTCACAGCCAACGCCAACGGTGAAGCAGAAATCATCAAAGTGACGCTAAAGCCTAAGGAAAAGCTTAAGAAACTGATTTTCGAGAAGGACTTCAGTGAGATAGCCATCAAGGGAAGAATCTCGCGAGGAAACATTCTGACGAAAAACGAGGTGCACAAGATAGGACTCAAACAGCACGGAGGTTCTACGCTCGGAGGAAGAAAGGTTTGGTTTGACCACGACGTACATAGGCTCAACTACGACGAACATGGCGAATTCTTGGGCGAATTCCAGAACAACGACCTTATTCTTGTAATTCTCGACAACGGCGAGTTCTATACAACTAACTTCGACGTAAACAACCACTACGAACAGAACATTCTGAAAGTCGAGAAATTCAGGGCCCATAAGGTTTGGACAGCAGTGCTGTACGACGGCGACCAGGGAGGGAAACCTTACATAAAGAGATTTATGTTTGAACCATCGTCAAGAAAGCAGAGCTATCTGAACGAGAATCCAGAAACAAAACTCATATTGCTCACATGCACCGCTTATCCGCGTTTGGAAGTAACGCTTGGCGAGCCGGACACTTTCCGAGGCCCACTCGAGATTGATGCTGAACAGTTCATAGGAGTCAAGGGATTCAAAGCGAAAGGTAAAAGACTGACGCAATATGCAGTTGAGTCGGTTAAAGAACTTGAACCGCTGAGATTCCCCGATCCAGAGGATGACGACAACGAAGATGACGACGAAAACGACGACATGCCAGAAGTGGTTGATCCGGACGAGGGTAAAAGCGAATCTGACATCAGAGACGAGCTGACCGGACAAATGAAGCTGTTTTGATACTATTTGGAATGGACACACAAACAGAGACAAACGGTATATATATGCCCTTGCTATGAAAAAAAGCACAATATACAAGGTCGCCACACTGGTGGCGACCTCTATCATAACGACAAATCTATCTGCAGCGGACAACATTGACCTCTGCCCTGAATACAATGACAGTACAGAAAAACATGCTGTAATCAAAATGGACGAACCTGCATCCGACAACAGGTTCACCGCCCATTCCATGCTTATAGGAGTTGGTTCTGCCAATGTACTCGACACGTACCTCTCGCCATACAACTACACAGGACCTGAAATTCGCCTGCAACGAGAAACAATGAGATTCACAAAGATGTGCAAAGGGAAAATATCAGTCCAGACATTGCTTCAAGTCAACTGCTCATATACAGAAAACAAATCACAGACAGCAAACGAGGTGGCAGGAGGACTTCGATATGCAATCGGATGGCACTACAATTTCAAGCCTATCTGGGGTGGCATAAGATTTCTGACAGGTGCTATGGCTTCGGCTTATATTGGAGGAATATACAATACACGAAACAGCAATAATCCGGCACAAGGGAAAGCAGACATTATGATAGACCTTTCTTGGATGGCAATGTACAACCTTAAAATCGGGAAGCACAACTATCTGCTGAGATACCAGATGAACATTCCGCTGGCAGGAGCAGCATTCTCGCCTAACTATGGACAGTCTTACTACGAACTTTTCTCATTGGGCCACTACGACAAGAACGTCAAATTCGTATATCCTGGCAATATGCCGTCAATGAGACATCTACTGACTGTTGACATACCGATAAGTACGGCTACACTCAGACTCGGTTATGCAGGAGACTTTCAACAAGCTAGACTAAACGGCCTCAGATATCATTCATACTCAAACTGTTTTATGATAGGTTTTGTAAAATACTTCAGCAGAAAGAACAGGAAGATGAAAGCCATGCCTTTCTGAGAAATATTTCAACGTAAAATTCGACAGGACTGATTCACCACTATAAAAAAAGCAAAATCAAAATGACATCCTTGAAAAAAATTATATGTTATCTCGCAATTGCAACTGGCTTGACGACGGTGGCATCATGTGTCAAGGAAGAGCCCTACGTGGATACTCCAGAAGGCAACTTCGAAGCTTTGTGGAAATTGATTGACGAAAGATATTGTTTCTTTGAATATAAGGAAAAGAAACTAGGCATTGACTGGGACAGCATACACTACGAATACAGCAAAAGAATTACCCCTAAAATGGATAGATACCAGCTATTCGAGGTTTGCTGTGACATGTTGTCTGAACTGAAAGACGGACACGTGAACCTTAGCGCCGCTTTCGACATCGGTAGAGATTGGAGCTACTACGAACCTTATCCGGAAAACTTCGACCAGCAAATCCAGCAGAATTACCTTGGCACAGACTACAAGATAGCTTCTGGGCTCGAATATAAAATACTAGACGACAACATCGGATACGTTTACTGCGAAAGTTTCAATGATGCAATAGGCGACGGAAATCTGTCGTACATGCTGGACGCACTGTCAACCTGCACGGGACTTATTGTAGATGTAAGAAACAATGGTGGCGGAAGAATATCTACAGCCCACCAGCTGGCATCAAGATTCACGAACGAAAAAAAACTTATCGGGTACATGAGCCACAAGACAGGAAAAGGCCACTACGATTTATCGGAACCGGAACCTGTATATATGGAGCCGTCGAATGGCATAAGATGGCAAAAAAATACGGTAGTACTTACGAACAGAAAATGCTTCAGCGCCGCCAACGACTTCGTAAAATGCATGAAGACATGCCCGAATGTAACAATACTTGGTGATTACACCGGTGGCGGATCAGGCATGCCGTTCACGCAAGAGATACCTTGTGGATGGAGTGTCAGATACTCAGCCATCATAATCTACGACAAGGATATGAAACATACAGAATTCGGTATAGAACCAGATATAAAAGCAGGAATGGAAAAGGAAGATATGATAAAAGGAAAAGATACACTAATTGAAATGGCTAGAGAGTATCTCAAAGAAAAAGCCATGGAAAGAAAATGCCAAAAAGGGCCTGAAACAAAGAAAACAGCAGATACAGCGTTTAAAAATGTACCGAAATGACACTAAAAACGGTTCAAATGTAAAAAAAACACGCACCTAAAGTATGAATTTTAATAAATAATTTGCATCTTTGCAAAAGTAAACAAATAAACATACTTCTACTTTGCGCCTGTGGCGAAATTGGTAGACGCGTCAGACTTAGGATCTGATGTCTAGCGATGTGCAGGTTCGAGTCCTGTCAGGCGCACGCTACAAAATGTTAAACTAAACATTTGAAAGGGACATAGGAAATAATCCTGTGCCCCTTATTTCTTTTTATATCTACGGGTCAGCAAAATCCGACACCCCAATGTACATTACCGGACATCAAGGATTTTCAGCTCTACAAATACATTCTCCTTTCCAGCTTCTTTGACATTTGTTCTTTTCAAACTATTATTCATGCACGAAGAAGCAAATACGGGCAAATATTTTATTCTCCAACATCTGCAGGCCGTACTGTATAAGCCGGCGTAAGTGTAACACCTCCAAGCAAACCTGACGGCACAGGAGCCCAATCGGCGTAGGAAGCTGGTTTGTAATTGAGGTCAACAACATTTATGTCCTTGAAACGACGCCATTCGAAACCCTGACGGTCAAGCATAGATATACGGTTGGCAGGCAGATTGGTCACTTCTACTTCCAATGTATTCTCTCCGTCGTGCAGATACCGACCTATACGCATGGTATAAGGAACGGCAAAGAGCGTTCCGCAGTCATGACCGTTGACACGTACACGTGCAGATTCACGCACATCCCCCAAATCAAGCACCCAGTCAGCATAAAATCCAGTACCTGAGAGGTTGAATGTCTTAGTATAAAGTCCAGTACCCATAAGTACGCTGCAGACAGTATCTTCCGCCTCAGTCCAAGAATGGAGAACATCCATCGTATACGTCTTGTCAGAAGCATCTGGAGCACTTTCTATGAAACGCATCTTCCAATCACTATTCAAGTCTATACTTTCTGATGCATTGAGTTTAAGACACTGCCAGTCAGGAATAGTATCAGAAGTTTTCTTGGCATAAGTACGGAGAATTATCGATTCGCCGGAACGCAATTGCATATACACACTTGCCTTTCCATTCACCCTCTTCAGCATGGCACGACCTATATGTCCGTTCATAGGGTCGTAGAATACAGCATCAGAAGCATCCACACCAAGCGGAATCCATGCATCTATGTCACGTCCCTGGAGGTTGGAAATGAAATAATGATTACCGCCGGAATTGGAACGGCGTATGCACTGCATGCCATACACATTGCGCATAGGTTCACGACGAGAAGAAGCATAGTTAAGTGCATCTCTATAAGATGACGAACAAACTATACACCCGTTGCCGTATTCAGAAACAGTTGTCGAAGAGAAATCGACCGCAGCCGCACGCATAAGTGAAGCATTTAAGGCATCCATGCGGGCCTGGCGTTCCTGCAAATGGCCATAACCGGGAACAGAAGAAGGAAGGTCATCCATGAAAATCACATAAGCACCCTGGCGGGCTAGTGAAAGCAGATGTTCAAAAACCTCACAAGGCATGAACCTTACTCCAGGTACTATGACAGCACTATAAGAACTTCCGCCTGAGGTACGCAGCTTACCCGATACAAAAGACGTCTTTAGAAGATACGAATCAGAGATATAGTCTGCATCATATCCATTGCGGATTATACCATTTACGACATCGATAAATTCAGGTGCGCGCGAAGCCATACCGTGTATATCAAATAGCACCTGACGCCCAGGCTGCTCATATATCATGTCATAATAAGGAAGATATACAAGAAAGTCGTTATCCGGACTGCCCCACTGCAGGAAAGCCTGACAACGTTCTATATATTTTGAAAAAGCCGACATGTCTCTCCATATGCTGTTGCTGGGGCTCATGTCCGAACTTGCATAAAATTGCCATCCTGGCCACGGAGCCTCAGATGGAGAATAGCAGGTGCCATGAAAAACGACATGGTTGACACCAGAAACGAACATCAGATCCAAATCAGGCTTACACTGTGACAGCGATGTACGGAAATGTTCAGTAAGCCAAGTGAAAGTTTCAGACGATGTAAGTTTTTTTCCTGATATATGTGATGCCGACGATGCATATTTCAACATGGATATATCGGAATCGTTCTTACGTGTAAAACCGTCGTCACGCCTAAGCCCTGTTATCCCGAAATCAGAAAGTCCGAAACCTTCACACTCAGGAATATCAACAGCACCGTAGACGTCAATGAGATTTGCAGGACTGCCGTGAGCCTGATTGCGGGTCACGGATCCATGGAAATGCGCCCAGTTGGTCCACTGTGATGTAAAATTCTCAAGCAGGAGCTCTCCCATCGTCTGACGATAGTCAGATACAATACGCTTGCCCGCATCCGTACGTTCACCGTCGTCAGAAAGAAAATCCGGGAAAAAATCCTCAAGCTTATACCCACGTCTGTTTTCGAATTCAGCAAGGAAATCAGGAGTCCAATCCGCACCGTACACCTCATACGAGTCATTAAAAAACGCACGCGGAGCCTTGACGCCCGAATTTACAAAAGCAGAATCAAAACGAGCAAGATATTTGCCCACAGCTGTTCGGCTGAAATGGTCAACGACATAACCTTCACCACCAACGGCCGCACGTTTAACCTGTTGGAGCGTGCGTCCGCAGTAAAGGACTATCAGCTCCCACCGTCCCTCCGGCAGAATGCCTAGAGGCAATCTGCCGGAAGCTGCACGGTCTGTAAGATCAAGCACGTCAGAATAACAGCGTCTGCCAGAAACAATCTCATATTTATATGCCATGACACGGCTCAGAAAAGCAATGCCTTTCTGTTTGGCGTCGCTGCAAGAAATATCAATAGATGAATCAGCACGCTGAACATCATAACGTTGAAATACAGCTTTTGCGGCAGCGTCAGCGATGTCAACATGAGGACCGCCGAAAGGCCACCCTGTACCTGTAGCCATATCCGTTTCCAGTCCCAAGCCACTGCAAACATTCTCCGTATACGAGAGCATGGACATCCATCGAGGCGACAAGTATGGTATTTCCCTGGCTTCATTTCCCGTTACACCATATATAGGAGTTATCTCGACACCACCTATACCTGCATCGGCATACATGCGAAGATTCCTGTTCAGACCAACCGAATCGACAGCACTGCCCATCCACCACCAACGAGTGTACGGCTTTGCCTCAATGCCCGACGATATCCAGTTCTGCGAATAAACACTTGTACATCCGACAAGCAGCAATATGCTAAAAGCTGATTTCATATATTTCATTCCAAATTCAGGCCTTCAATGACGACCAATCAGTTGCCGTCGGGTTTTTCAATTTCTGTGAAAGGAGAATCATTCCAATGGAAAGCATCCACAGAATCCGGTTGGGAAGGATTAAACGCAACATAGTCCTTGCGCAGGTGTTCAGCAAGAGGCAATCCCAGACTCTTTATGCCCTCGACAACCATCTTTGATATTTCGTAAGCCCCATACGGGTTGAAATGCGTATTGTCGGCAAGAGCCTTGTCCTGTCCGGGATAACTTCCGGCCGGATAATGCACGAAAGCACGTTTGGAGGCCTCGACGCCCAAGGTTTCATAAAACGTACGTGTCATATCATGAAGCTCTATAACCTTCACGCCCTCGCGCTTGGCCACCCAGCGCATTGCATCAGGATAGTCGCCGTGAGTCTCCTGAATCTTACCGTTCTTGTCGAAGCTGCGCCTCTGCGTAGGGGTGACAAACACCGGTATACCGCCTCGCATACGAGCCTCATCGACAAAAGTCTTCAGACAAGTTGCAAAGTTGTAATACGCGCCAGCACCAGGAAATTTCTGCTTCTGGTCATTATGTCCGAACTCGATGAAAATGTAGTCACCCGGTTTCATGAGCGAAAGAATCTTCTTCAATCTTTTCGCAGCCATGAACGTAGATGCCGTCTCACCGCTCTCTGCATAGTTAGCAATGCATACACTATCGTCGAACCATCGCGGAATCATCTGTCCCCAACTAGCCCAAGGCTCATTGTCCTGGTCAACAACTGTTGAATTACCGCAAAGCCATACAGTCGTAACCGACGAATCGGCCGGCTCTATGACAATCGAAGCACACGCAGGATTATCGCCGTTGATTTCAATCGTAAGCTTATCGTCCCAATTGAGCTTAGTCTTCTCACGTTCCTTGATGCGTACATGGTCGCCACCGGCAATTTCAGTATTTCTCTTGTTTACTACGAATGAAAAAGTCTTGAACTCACCTTTCTTGGTCGATACATTTTCAAGGAAAAGCCTCCGCGATTCAGCACGTACAGTAGTCACAGCCTTACGTTTCTTAGAACCAAGCACAACCGTAACCTTGTAATTGCCGTCAGGCACATCGGCTGAGAAAAAATAAGGTTTGCCAGAACCTTTCTCCGGTGCAGCAATGAAATCATAACCGTATCCTTTGCTTTCGGAAAACACATCCGACGGAGTTATTTCAGTATACCCGTCTTTCTTACCGGAAAAACTGAATTTGTAAGTCTGAGCATCAGCGACGGCAAAAGCCATCGCCAATACTGCAGGAAATATATATCGTTTCATATTCATTGCGTATTTTCATTTCTTGAATTTCGGTTTCAGCTCGTCAGGCGAATCCTTGGTATACATATCGACCTTAGGCGCTTTCTTGGTGAAAAGGTCATCAATAAGCTTGCAGTCGAGAGTGAAAGCCGGCTTGAACTTGTCCGAATTCATATACTTCAATATTGAAGCCCTCAACTGTCTGGCCACTACACGCTTGTCAAGATTGTTAACAATGTCCATAGTTGTCATAACGAGCTTTCCGCCCAACACATTTGCCTCGAAAAGCATACCAATCTTACGACTGAGGAACCACGTGTCTATGCTCTGCACGATAGGCTGGAAATCTGCAGGAAAATCAGTAAACTGCATAACCTGAGCACGATTTACGAGTTCCCACCACTGCAGGTCACTGTGATAATCAGTAGGGAATATCTCAAAGATAGAATGCTCGTTGTCGATACTTACACCCGTCGTGTGAGGCGGACGCATCTTGAACCATGATGTGTTCCAGAATACAGGAGTGAAATACTGCACGACCTCTTCGCCGTACGAAATCTTTCCGGCAGCAGTGACCAGCACTTTTCCGCCTTTCTTCAACACCTGCTTTGCCTTTGCATCGAGTGTATCGGTAATGTACACATTCCCCTTCTCATCCTTGACTTCTGACGGGTATACCCAGAAATTCCAGTCGTTGACAGCATCAGAACCTTCATTTACCGAAGCAGTTCCAGGAATGCGTACTTCAAGATTAAGCTTTACGGCCTCCTCGATTCCGTTTAGTGGAATATCTATAGAACCAATCTGTTTCTGTCCGCCGAGTTCTATATCTCCACTGTTCAGATTACCCTTTGCATAAATCTTTCCACGTGAATCCTTGACCTCGTAATAAGGTTTTGCATCCTTAAGGACACCGTCAGAGAACTGTGCGACTTCAATGTCAGCCTTGAAATGCTCGTCAGACGTATACGTAAATTTTGGTATACGGGCCAAAGGAACCACTGGACTGCAGAAACGTCTGAAACCAGTTGCATCTATATATCCCTTTTCATCGAAGAACACGTCTGTAACTCCCACAAGCGCTGTACCCTGACCAGAATAATCATTCAGCGCCAGAAGTTGGAATCCGGCATAATCAGGAGTACGGAGCGTACGCTCAATTTCATACTTATAGCACAAAGCCTGCAACTTTCCGCTTGCCATGAAAAATTTATGTGCAAGTCCGCCCATATTGTTGTCATTCAGAATATCTCTGAATATTTCAAAGTTCTTGGCCTTATTGACGCCATAATATTTCGTAATCTCATCGAAATTCGGGAATACGCACCACTGGCCTGTTTCATGCGATACGTAAGGCTGGCCGACAGTATCAATGTTTGCTCTGTAATCCGACATTGTTTCAGGAGCACGGCGGCGCCATTCGGCAAGTCCTCTAGCACCGGCCTTTACATGATACTGGTTCTTAGGCTGCCATTGCCACCCGCCTCCGACCGAGGCACCGGTGTACACGCGTCGGCTGTCAGCATTCTTCCAATAATCAACAAAATCTGACACCCATGCCACCCAGTTTCCGGCAGGCTCATTGCCGCACGCAAGCATACAGAACGACGGATGATTGCCGTATTCCTTCACGATGGCCTTGGTTTCGTCCATCAGGTAAGTGTCAATCTTCATTCCGTTGCCGAGTTTCACTCCATGGTTAGGCCAACTAGGTCCTTCAGGCTGAATGTAGAAACCGACGATGTCGGCCGCCTCGAAAGCGGCCTCAGGCGGACAATAAGAATGGAATCTCATGTGGTTGAGCCCATATTCCCTGCACACTCTGAAAATGCGTATCCAGTCGTTCACATCTGTAGGAGGATAACCTGTTATAGGGAAGTCGCAGTTTTCAACTGTTCCGCGAAGCTGTACAAGTCGTCCGTTGACATAAAACATTTTTCCGTTGATTGCTATTTCTCTCATACCGAAAACCGATGTCTTTGTCTGTTTTCCGCCCCTGCCCTCAATAACTGCAGTAAGTCTGTAAAGAGCCGGATCGAACTCATCCCAAAGAAGCATGCCGTCGCCCATAGGCATATCGATATCCACAATTGTCGTATCAGCAGTAAGCTTTATTTCCTTTCCTACAGCACCGACATTGTGAACCTTTGTCGTATTGAACGCTTTTGCCGAAAGACCGATATTCACCTTGTCACCAGGTTTGCCGACAACAGCAATCTTCACAGAAGCCTTTTTGCCCTTTATATCCGGATATACCTGAATATCATCCATGAAAGAAACCGGAAGTTCCTGCAGTTCCATACGTCCCACGATGCCGTTCCAGTCGCCCTGTGTCTGGTCAGTCACAGAATGGCTGTCAATGCCTACGCCGACGGTTTCCACTCTATTGTCTATGCGTACGGAGAATATATTCTCACCTTTCTTCAAAAACTCCGTAACTTCGAAACGATGAGGTACAGACAGACTGTTCTGCATGCCGACTTCGTGACCGTTGACCCACAGAGTTGTCTCTATATGCGGGCGTTCCAGAAACAAGAAATATCTCTTGTTCTTCTCTACGCGGTCGATTGAAACAGTCTTGTTATACCATGCCACACCGACATAATGTTTGTCAGGGGTAAGGAAAAATGGCAATTTGATATTTCCTGTCCTACGATACTTCTCCATATACGGATTATAGAAGTACGAACTGTCATAAAGGCTCCCCACCCATTTTGTTTCAACGGTAACATCATCACCCTTAAGTCTCTGAGGCATTGATGCCGGAAGTTCAATCTCATCATCAAGAGATGCACGCTCATACCAGCGTTCTCCCACTCCCTTGTCATTCCTGTCGATTTGGAAATTCCATCCACCGGCCAGGTTTACCGTTTCCTGCGAAACGGCGCTGCACACCATACACAGGTATGCAGCCGCTAAAGTCAATATTTTCTTCATTTTGATAAATTATAAGTGTGTTTTTTCATATAAAGTGTCTTCCATCATTTTCCTTTTCCTGCCGGGAGCTCCAATGTCTGCAGCGAAGCCTCAAGCATTCGTATGAGTTCGCGTTTTTTCTTGTCTGGAGCAAACACGAAACCTTCGGCCACAACAACACGGTTATTGACTGTGTCCACCTGCGAATAAGAAACGAACGGACCACCCATCATATCGTTCTCCATCTGCCAAAGGCCTCTCACCTCCTGCACGAAACGTCCGTTGACCGATATATTCCTCGTTGTCAGCGTTCTTCTGTCGAGCGACATATACTGGTTTTCATGCTCGCCTCTCAGATTGACCATCATGAATGAATCGCGCTTGGCAATGAAATAATTCAGTGTAAACGTACTGTCAGAGGTGTAAGGATAAGAATAGAAACACATGTTCAGGTTGTTCAGCCGTCCCTCCGACGTTGCCCAAAGAAAATTCTTTCCTGCCTTCATGTCGCCAAGGTCCTGAGGAGCATATATCTTGCATCCGAACATCTGTTCAACCTTGGTAAGCACCTTTCCACTGTATGTTGATCTGAGAAAATCGCGTTCACGTCCAAGCTCTTCCTTGACAAACATATCGACAATTTTGTTGCCCTGTTCCGAAAGAAGTTTAACGAAAGCCTCATTGCTGGGAGCATAAGCCGTAACAATGAGCTGCGGATTGACATAAACGTTGCGCGCAATCTTTATTCCAGGCTTGTCGTACTTTGAACTGATGTCCACGACAAGTATATTGGCAAAAACCTTAAACGTATTATTGAAGTCCGACGGATTTATCGATGTCAAACGGAAGTTGGATTCCGACTGCGGCAAGCCCGGTATGTCCTGCATGATTACATCTGTCAACAAAGAGCCATACATGCCCTTGAGCCATTCCTTGTCGGTGACAAGAAGCAATTCGTAAGGTGCACTTACAGACGTACGGCGTGCTGGAGCCTTTGATTTTCCGCTGTTGCCGCCGCACGAGCCCAACGACACTACGGCCAGCACAGACAACGCCAAAAAGAAAACAAATTTCTTCATAATATCATAATACATTAAAATATTGTCATTCAAATATACGCATCAAATTTCAAGAAATCACCTGCACAGCCTATAAATCTCACTTCCGGCCAGCAAGAAACACCCCAGACCGAAGTCGTCGAAATCTGGTTCTACGTCATATCCCAGAGGCTGACCGTCCTTGGGTTCCTTGCCGGTACCCTGAACATAACCAAGAAATCCGCCGTCGTGGACACAATCCTCCACCATGGCATTCCATGATTCGACAACAACAGGAAGAAACCTGCCGCGCTCAAGCACACCGTGGCGTATGCCCCATGCCATACCGTAAACGAAAAGTGCAGTACCTGTAAGCTCTTTTCCTCCGTAATTATTTTCATCGTGAAGACTGACATTCCAGAATCCATCACTGCGTCTGCATTTCAGAAGAGCCTCGCTCATATCAAGAAAATCTCTCATATAGTCATCATAATGAGCATCTTCAAACAACAGTCTCCACTCCGTCTCATCCAGTTTCTCCATATACGGATAGCTGTCGGACCTGAGCCCCACCAGCATTGCATCCATCGTACGCACAAGAGCCGCATAGGCCCATCCATTGCCGCGGCTCCAATAGCAGCTGCGGCCATTCGGTTCCTTGTAAGGAAGCACAAAATCCTTGTCGCGCCACCAGAGATGTTCATTTTCGTTATACAGCCCTCCGGCCACGGCATTACGCGTACAACTGTACATACGCCAGCCCTTGTCAAGATAACGGCCGGCACCGGCATCTCCACCGAAATAAGAAATACGTGCCATCTTTGCCAGAACAGGAAGCCCCATCTGAATGGCATCGACCCATGTCCAGTCGCAGTCATAAGAAGATTTCAGCAGATTATCCATACATTCAGCCGTAGGTCTTATCATTGCCGAATCGCACTTATCCTTAGGGTAAAGCATAAACACATCTATATATGTCTGACAACAGCAGTAATTATCCGCATTCCTTGTACGTACACCACCTCTCGGGCTCCACATATGTGCATTGCCCCATCTCAGCATATAGTCGATGTTCCTGCTCCTTTTGTCCGCATATGTACGGTCATACGACTCCACCTCTGCCAATGCGGCCAGTCCCTCAAAATATACACCTCGCGTCCACAGATTGCTCGTACGCTTCTTCTTGACAAAAGTATCCTTTGCCGGGTCAGGATATTTCTTCATAAAATAACCGTTCGCCGACTCCATCACATCCAATATTTCATCGCGCGAAGGCATATCCTGAGCAAAAGAAAATATTTCACAGGCACACAGTGCCATAAAGAGAAGAATAACTTTTTTCATAAACTAGACAAGATTCACAGTTTTGCCGTTCTGCAAAATTAATCTAAAAACTCCACAACGGCAACGATGAAAGTTATAAGAGTATATAAAAAATCGAACCATCCCGATAAAACTATCAGGATGGTACGATCCACTTAATAAAAAAACACCTATAACTTATCAACTTTACTTCAAACTCCCAAACGCTCAACCATCACGGACAAGCAATAAATATGGGAGCCATATGAAAAAGTTCTACTATTATTTATATTAATCATAGTCCTCCTGCATCACGCAGACAAACAATGAATATTCAACAATAACTTTCAATCAAGAGACGGCCTCAGCAACGTCTTTCAATCGATTTACAAATATATATATAAAATTCAAACGATTGAATAAAATCAGAAAAAAATGTACTTTTGCATATAAAAAACCGACTTAACCAAATGACAAACAAAAGAACTACCATATACGACCTTGCAAAAGCCATGAACCTTTCGGCTTCATATATATCAAAAGCTCTCAACAATCATCCTTCTGTAAGAGAAGAAATACGCGAAAAGGTCAGGGCAAAAGCCAAGGAACTAAACTACAGCCACAACTCTTATGCAGCCAACCTCAGACGCGGTTCATCGCAGACAGTAGGTGTCATCGTGCCATACATACGCCGAAGTTTCTTTGCAAAAGCCATAGCCGGAATAGAGGAAGTATGCACCAACCACGGATACGGAGTCATCATCTGTCAGTCGCAAGACTCCTTTGAACGTGAATGCCATGCAATAAAGACACTCATCAGACAAAATGTAGATGCCATATTCATGTCGGTAGCGGCAGAAACACAGACATCCGACCACCTGATGCCCGTCATACAGAACGGAATAAAAATCATACAGTTTGACCGTACCATCGAAGACTTTAAGTGTGCCAAAGTCATGAACGACAATGAGCAGATGGCCTACGATGCAACCATGCACCTTGTTTCTCAAGGCTACAAGAAGATTGCCTACCTCGGAGGCACCCAATATCTGTCTATCTACAACCTCAGGAAAAAAGGTTACCTTACTGCGCTTCAGGAATCGGGACTGCCCGTCTATGACGGATTCATATGCGACAATACTCAGAAACCGGAAGCAACAATCGAGGCCACCAGAAGACTGCTTACAGCCGACAACCGCCCTGATGCATTCGTCGCAGTATCCGACGAACAGGCCACGCATGTCCTCCTGACAGCACTCGACATGGGATTCAAGATTCCAGAAGAAGTAGGGGTAATTGGTTTCGGCAACGACGAAACGACTTTGATAACCCGTCCTACCATATCATCAGTCGACCAGAAGAGCTTTGAACACGGTCTAAAAGTGGCAGAACTCTATTTCGACATAGCTGAAAAGGAAAAAGAAGAAGGCGGAAACATCTGCGAAACAGAAATCATTCCGGCAGAAGTGATTGCACGCGGAAGCAGCAAGCGCATATAAAAATATTCAGTCCTAAAATATCGTTGCCCGTACTTTATGTACAACGATATTTTAGGACCGTTAAAATTACTCGAAACAAACAGCAGACCTTATTTTCTATACTGAATCCGGCTATTTATTGATATACAGATAATCTTCGACCAACCATCCGCACTTGTCGACAGTCACACGATAATAACGGCCCGTCATGATGCGGAAGTCCGTAGTATAATATGGTTTGAACGCCTTGGCCGGTATATTTTCTACGAAGCTCTTGAAATTCTTAAACAGTTCTGCTGTTTCCTTATCAGGATTTCCAGGTTCAAGAAGCTCCAATGTGTAAGGCGTTTTCTTGTCCTTTGATGATTTACAAGTCGGACGTTCGTACAACAATACAGAGAACGTTCTCTCAGGCTTTCCAATATTGGAAGAAGACTGCATTCCCTGCATAACGCCAAGCAGTCTGGCGCCAGCATCAACAGCTGAGTACCAGTCACCGTCAATCACTTTTTTCGTAAGGTTGGCATAAGAAAAGAAATCCGGTTCGCTGTAAGGAGAATAGCCTAATCTAACAACAAGCCTGCCTTCATCGTAAAGGTCCCAGCTGAGACGCGGCGAAACAGCAAATCCCATATACCATCGAGGTTCCCCAAGCTTGAGGATTTCTCCGTCCAGCCATTTCTGGCTCTTGTCGCCGTTCAGTTTCTCAAGAAGACTTTTTTGTGGAACACCGTTCTTGTCTCTCAGTTCAAGAAGCTTATAGCGGCCAATCCAGCTCCACACGCCGCGACACTCGCGCACCTTCTTCTGCGAATTATGTTCCAGCGGTGAGACAAGCATTACATTCTTGCCGTATCCTCCTATATGTACAACAGAATCGAAACCTTCATAAGGTGATTTACTGCATTTCTTATCTTTGTACTTGAGAAATGCGTCTTTCATCTCTGCCACACTGACCGTATCCTTGAAATGATTGCGATGCAACGACGTCAAATCGCCTACACTGTGCTGCTGATATTCAGCCCATTTCTCACCGAGGTAATCAAACGATATCTGTCCGTACATATTTGAAACCGGCAACAATGACAATAAAAAGGCTAATAGTTTAAAACTTCTTTTCATAAGCAATAGATTTAAAATTATATAAATTCCTGGTTAAACAGAATACATAAATGATATACTGATAAAACAGCTGTAACATTACTTATTAAGCGGCTTAATATCCACCCTTTCCAAATGAGACCTGCAGAATAAACTGCGGTGCGTCAGCCCAACACATATTTTATATTGAAAAGTCTACATACATAAATTTTTCAATTTCCAGACAACAACCAGAACTGTATTCATTAGAAAAACAATTCTGTAATACAAAATTAAACATTAATTTTTACCCCCCCCGATTTTACATTTTTTAACTATGAAAAATCATTTATTCATGCCAATAAGTAAATGGACATAAGGTAAAAACCAATTACACATATTATGCCAACATAGTGATGAGCCGCATATGCCAGCAATCTGTCTTACAAACTGCATCCTGCTATAAAGCATGCTCATATCAAGCATGCGCTAATGTATGAAAATATTTCAGAATTTTCACCTAGACACCAATAAATTAACACACATACAGAAAAGACATGATGATTACGCTGTTGGAATATCGTTGCCATGCGAGGGCTCAAAACAAAAATTGCGAGGGCTCGTATTTTTTATTGTGAGCCCCCGCAAATTCATATTCACAGGCTTGAAGCACTATCATATATAATGTCATTCTGCCAAGATGCGCTTCAATTCCTTTATTGCTTTAACAGCATCATGGGTTTCGTCGAGCAGCGTCACGAATCGGCTACCGATGATTACGCCAGAGGCATTTGCCATGGACGATTCCAGCGTCTGCTTGTTCGAAATGCCGAAACCTATCATACGTGGATTCTTAAGATTCATAGATGCTATGCGTCTGAAATAATTGACCTTGGCATCGTCAAACGACTTCTGCGCTCCGGTAGTAGATGCCGACGACACCATATAGATGAATCCGTCGGTGTTGTCGTCAATGAGGTGTATGCGTTCGTCGCTCGTCTCGGGAGTTATAAGCATTATGACCTTTATGCCATAGCGTTCGGCCACAGCCTTGTAAAGGTTCATATAGTCGTCGAAAGGCATGTCTGGAACAATCATGCCGTCGATGCCGCATCGGCTGCAGTCAGCACAAAAACGTTCGAAGCCGTAATGCATTATAGGATTGAGATAACCCATCAGCACAAGGGGTATCGACACCGACTTGCGAACATCGGCCAACTGGCTCAATAGAAGTTTAAGCGACATGCCGTTGCGCAGGGCCTTGGTGGCGGCGTCCTGAATTACCGGTCCGTCGGCCAACGGGTCACTGAACGGGATGCCTACTTCCACCATGTCGACACCATTGTCCTCCAGTGCCTTGATGGTTGCAAGCGTTGAATCGACATCGGGATGACCTGCACAGAAATATATCGACATTATGCCGTCGTGGCGTGTGCTGAATAAAGAATCTATTCTATTCATATTCTATACATTTTTACTGTTCATTATTCAATTCCTCAATAAACTGTTTCAAAGCCGCCACATCCTTGAATGCCGGTGACAGCTCGAAACAACTGTTCAAATCAATACCTGCCAAACGCGGATGACTCAGCGATTTTATGATTCCGGCATCTCCGGGCCCCAATCCTCCGCTCAACAGAAACGGACTGTCACCTGCATAGCTGTCGAGAATGCTCCAATCGAACTTGCGTCCGCTTCCTCCACGCGATGTACACCGAGGTTCGAAAAGCAGATAATCGACATAACCTGCATAAGCAGAAGCTCGTTCGGCATCTGCCGAACACTTTATGCCTATGGCTTTTATTATTTTTACCGGCGCTACCGCAAAACGCCTCATTTCGCGGCAATAATCAGGTGTTTCGTCGCCGTGGAGCTGAACGACATCAAGACCGAATCGGCTGATGCAATCGTTTATATAATAATAAGACGCATTGACGAAAACTCCCACACGTTCGGCATTAACCGGCAAAAACGAAGGTCGCGCGGACACAAACCTAGGTGAATGCTTGTAGAACACAAATCCTATCATGTCTACGCCTAATCCGTCTACCTCTCTGAGGTTGACCGAATCTCTCATTCCACAAACTTTTATCAACATAGAGCTCTGGATTTAATGCACTGACGTACTTCATCAACAAACAAGCGCAGGCATTCTGCCGGATTGGCGGTCTTCATGAATGTCTCTCCAATAAGAAAGCCACGATAACCGGCATCGCGCAACCGGCATATCGTCTGAGGTTCTGAAATTCCGCTCTCAGAAACCAGAACTGTGTCCTTCGGAAGAAGTTCTGCAAGAGCAAAGGAATTGTTCACATCTGTATGGAAGGTTCCAAGATTGCGGTTGTTCACACCTACCATATCGGGTCCGCAATCCAGGTGGTCGAGTTCGTCGGCAGAATGGATTTCCAGCAATACTTCCAAGCCAAGGTCGTGTGCCTTCGAAGCCAATGCACGGCACGACTCGCACGACAAGCATGAAGCAATAAGCAGTACGGCGTCTGCACCTGCCTCAAAGGCCTGAAAAAGCTGGTACTCGTCGATTATGAAATCTTTTCTGAGTACAGGGACATCAACCAGTGATGAAACAGTACACAAGAAATCGAGATTTCCTCCGAAGAACTTCTCATCTGTCAGCACCGACAAGGCCGATGCTCCATTCTGAGCATATCCACCTGCAACAGTCTCGAGCGAGGCATGTTCGTTTATCCACCCCTTAGAAGGGGAACGACGCTTGAATTCTGCTATTATGCCAGTATCGGATGCACTTAATGCACGGCTCATAGAGCGACGTGGACGAAGCGAGGCATCAACCTTCATCTTATCTACGCGTCTGTAAAGTTCGACCGGCGGAAGATTGCGCTTCTGGCGTTCAACTTCGACTTTTTTATACTCTACTATATCGTTCAAAATATCTTTCATAGACTTATAAACACTTTATGTCAACTATTGAGTGATACAAAATTCTTGAGTGTATCGTATGCACGTCCGCTGTCGATTGACTCGGTGGCCTTTGCCATACATTCCTGCAATGACAGTTGAGGTTCGATGAGGTTTATGGCGAATGCGGCATTGGTGATGACAACATTTCGCGGCCCCGCCGGCGAGGTGCCGGTCAGCACCTCATCGAAAATGCGCGCGGCCTCTTCGCGGGTCTTTCCACCTGAAAGTTCGTCTTGCGACAAACGGGGCATTCCGATATCGTCAGGACGGAACACTCTCTCATATTGTCTTGAAGCAACCTTGAAGTCGCCTGTAAGAGAAATTTCGTCATAACCGTCGATACTGTTGACAATGCAGTACTCCACACCTGTCTTCTGATATATGCTGCTGTAAAGCCTCATCTGCGACAAGTCGGCTACACCAAGCAGCTGATAAGCAGGACGAGCTGGATTGACAAGCGGACCGAGAAGATTGAAACATGTTGGCACCTGCATGTTCTTACGTGTAGGGGCAACGAACTTCATGCCGTTGGCGAAAAGCGGTGCATGGAGATATACGAAGTTGGTTTCTTCTATGGAACGGCGAAGCTTTGATATGTCGTTGGTGAAATTTACTCCATGGACCTGCATGACGTCACTTGCACCGCTCACAGACGTAGCACCGAAATTGCCGTGTTTGCACACCTTATAGCCAGCTCCGGCTACAACGAAACAAGAGCAAGTGGAAATGTTGAAAGTATTCTTACCGTCACCTCCTGTTCCTACAATATCAATGAGGGAGTATTCCGACAGGTCAACTCCGAGTCCGGTCTCAAGCAAGCCGTCCATGAAGCCCAACAGTTCGTCAACAGAAACGCCTCTCATCTGCAGTCCCATAAGCAAAGCAGACAACTGCTGGTCGTTATATGCCTGCTCGGTTATGCCTATCATTATCTTGTGTGTGTCTTCGCGTCTGAACGGTTCGTGGTCAATCAGACGCATCAATATATCTTTCATGTATTTGTCTTATGCCTTAAAAAAATAAATAATCTCATCAATGCTTTTCTCTATATCATTCTGTTCAATGTGACAACCAGTTGGACAGAATATTTATGCCGAGAGGCGTGAGTACGCTTTCCGGATGAAACTGTACACCGCGCACGTCGTAAGTCTTATGACGAACAGCCATTATCTGTCCCTCAGCACTCAGGGCTGTGGCCTCGAGCACAGAGGGCAAACTGTTGCGGTCGATTACCCATGAGTGGTAGCGTCCGACCTCTATAGTCTTTGGCATTCTGTCGAAGAGATAATCGTCGGAAACAATTTCAACAGGTGATGCTACGCCGTGGAAAACATGGTCGAGATTGGTCAGTTCGGCACCGAACACTTCTCCTATAGCCTGATGCCCCAAGCATACTCCCAGAACCGGTATGCGGCCGGCGCAATAGCGTACTGCGTCAAGAAGTCTACCTGCTTCGGACGGGATACCAGGACCGGGCGAAAGTACTACCTTGTCGTAGCTGTCAAGCGCCTCAGGAACAAAGCGGTCGTTCTTCATGACATCGACATCGACGCCCAACTGTTTAAAACAATGTACGAGATTATATGTGAATGAATCGTAATTATCGATAACTGCAATTTTCATAACTGTGCTCTCCATATTTTTTCCATCTGCTCCTTAAATCTTCTCTGCCATGATGATGGCTTTTCTCAGTGCGGCGAGCTTGCTGTTGACCTCCTGGAGTTCGTATTCCTCATTGCTCGATGCCACTATGCCGCTTCCGGCCTGAAACCAAAGTTCGCCATTACGGCTGATGAAGCTCCTTATGGTTATGGCCTGATTGATATAGCCGTCGAAGCCTATCACTCCGATACATCCGCCGTAAGCTCCACGGCTGTGAGGCTCATACTGGCTGATGAGCTGCATGGCCCTAACCTTTGGTGCACCGGAAAGAGTTCCTGCCGGGAAGGTGTCTATAAAAGTTTTCACAGGGTCTGCACCATCAAGTGTTCCGCAAACGCGGCTGACCATGTGAATGACGTGGCTGTAATACTGTATTTCCTTATATTTCTCAAGATGCACATCGCGACAGTTGCGGCTCAAATCGTTGCGGGCCAAATCGACAAGCATCACATGTTCGGCATTCTCCTTAGGGTCGCCGGCCAGACGTGCCGCATTCTCAGAATCTTTAGTCGTGTCACCTGTTCGTCGTGCAGTACCTGCTATAGGGTCAATGTATGCCTTTCCGTCCTGTATACGGCAGTGGGTTTCAGGGCTTGAGCCCATGATGCGGAATCCTCCGAAATCGAAATAATAGAGGTATGGCGAAGGATTTATGCTTCGGAGAGCTCTGTAGAGCTTGAAATCGTCGCCTTCATACTTCTGCACGAAACGACGTGAAAGGACAACCTGGAAAACATCTCCACGCATACAGTGCTTTATGCCAAGCGCGACGTTCGCTTTGTGCTCTTCGTCAGTGAGAGTACTGCTGACGCCGCCTACAGCACAGAAGCTGTAGTTGCTTATGACCTTGTTGCTCACGCTCTTCTCCAACAATTCCAGAGAATCGCTTTCGCCGTCGGCCAGAAGCTCAACGAGAATCATCTCGTTGCTGAAATGGTCAAATACAACGATATCCTTGTATAGCACATACTGGAGGTCTGGAGCATCGTTCACATCCGGTGCGTCGTCTTTGATGCATATGCCGTCGAAATACTTGACAGCGTTGAACGACATATATCCATAAAGTCCGCAAACTTCGGAACAGTCACCGCTGATGGAGAAACGTTCCATGAAACTGCGTATGGCTGAATCGACCGTATTGCTGTCAGATATCAGAGATGTTTCTTCATGTCCGTCGGGGAAGATGCATATCACCTTTCCATCGAGAACGCTGACGCTGGCTATGGGATGAACGGCAATGAACGAACGGCTGTTCTCGCGCCCGTGATAATCTGAGCATTCAAGCAGTACACTCTTCGGGTACATGTCGCGCACACGCATATACACGCTTACCGGGGTGTGCAAATCACCTAGAACCTTTCGGCATGCTGTATGATAAATGTATTTTTCCATAATTCTATCGTGTTTTATTTTCAGTATTTTTATTTATCGAGATATTTCAAGTAAGTGTCTATATCCTTATCGCCTCGTCCGCTTACAGTAAGAACGACAACATCGTCGCTGTTGAAATGCATCTTTGGTAAAGCTCCCAAAGCATGTGCACTCTCCAATGCTGGAATTATGCCTTCGAGGCGGGTCAATTCGAATGCAGCACGAAGGGCCTCATCGTCGTTGACGGCCATGACCTGAGCACGGCCGGTGTCATAAAGGTTGCAGTGCAGTGGACCTGTGCCAGGATAGTCCAGACCGGCAGAGATGGAATAAGGTTCTACGACCTGACCGTCATCAGTCTGCATGAGCTTGATTTTCGAACCGTGGAGCACTCCTATAGAACCGGCCTCGAGCGATGCGGCGGTCTCACCTGTATCAATACCTAATCCACCGGCTTCAGCCAAGACTATTTTGACGTTTTCATTTTCAATATAGTGGTATATGGTTCCGGCCGCATTGGAACCGCCACCGACGCACGCCATCAGATAATCTGGATAATCACGACCAATTTTTTCCTGCAACTGCCATTTTATTTCCTCAGAAATGACGCTCTGCAAGCGCGCAACCATATCAGGATAAGGATGAGGGCCGACGGTAGAACCGATTATGTAGAAAGTGTCCTCCGGATGACAGCACCAGTCGCGTATGGCCTCGTTGGTTGCATCCTTGAGGGTTTTGTTTCCGCTTGTCACTGCACGAACCTCAGCGCCCAGCATTCTCATGCGTTCAACATTGACGTGCTGTCTCTTCACGTCTTCAGCACCCATGTACACCACGCAAGGCATATCCATAAGAGCGCAGACCGTTGCCGTAGCAACACCGTGCTGACCGGCACCGGTCTCAGCTATGATGCGCTTCTTGCCCATCTTGCGAGCAAGAAGAATCTGTCCTATGGCATTATTTATCTTGTGTGCACCTGTATGATTCAAGTCTTCACGCTTCAGATAAAGATGGCATCCGTACTTTTCACTCATACGGCGCGCATAATATAGCGGCGACGGACGTCCTACATAGTCTTTCAGAAGTCCGTGGTACTCCTTCTTGAAATCTTCACTCTCCAATATCGGCAGATAAGCATGCTCAAGATCCTTTACAGCCTTATAAAGAATCTCAGGAATGTAAGCGCCTCCATATATTCCGTAATAACCTTTGCTGTCAATCTGATATTTTCCCATAACCGATAAATTATTTAGTTTTTAATTCTGAAAATTCTTTATGAACATATAGCATAAAAAAAGAGATGAACCTGCCGTAAGTACGGTAGGTTCATCTCCTTTTCATATTATAAATTTGCTATAGCTAATCAATACTAATAGGGGTACAGCCTAATTGACTTACGACTTTTTTCTGCCATAAGCAATGCCACCACCAATATGTATTCTTGTTTGTCATCATAATGAGCGCAAATTTACTCTTATAATTTCAAATTGCAACATTTATATCAAAATAAATTACATTCAATAAGATTTTTAACAATCAAGCTATCATAAGTGTGCATTATCCGCACTATCTGAACGACAATGTACAACTGATTTAAATATTCAATGCATCAACCTGCATCATAATGGCTTGCGGACACTGTCAATAACACCAGACGGCAAGTTGATGTTAATCGGCAATACTGCACCTTTATGTTCTCCGTCAGGTTCAGCCACAGCAACCATCCATACAGACAAACATCTGCGCGGATTGTCCCATCCTGCTTCATATTCACAAACCTGGAAAGTCGTATCGTTGACCATCCTAACCGGACCGCTTATAATTTCTATGTGGACTTTGGACTTTTTCTTGCTTTTCAGAATAGAAGAATATACAGAATCTGTCGAAACTGCTTTCAAATGAAATGTAACGCCATCGTTTTCCGGCATAAACTGAACCTTGGCTATACCATTGTCAGGGTTCACAAGATTGCCGTTCTGCACAACACCCACATACTGCAGTTTCTTACCTTTTGTTTCAGCATAACGTTTTTCCGTCAACAAAGCCATTTCTTTGTCGAAATACCAGAAAGCATCGTGTCTGTCTCCCTTGTATTCAGAATAGGGTGCTGCCGTATCGGCATACGGCCTAACTTCAACAGCCTTGCCTTTATCAATTCCGTCTGTCTCAGGCATGTCGGTACGGAACCTGTCGACAAGCCAACCATCTCTGACATCAACCTTCTTCAAACTGCCATCTGTCTGCAATCTCTTCTGCATGGCCTTCTTAATAAAAAGAGCGATGTAATCAGCCGTCCGTTCGGAACAATCAAAATGACCGCGTCCTGTATCGCAAAGAAAAGAAATGCAGCTCTCAGGATACATCATACGAAAGGCAAGAGCCGGATTGACACGCGCTTCCCACCACTCATATTCGCCTTCAATCATCAACCCCGGAATACCGTCGATATTGCGGGTGCGCCCCCACTCCACGTTACTTGTGCCGAAACCACAGAGATTGGTGCGCGGAGCATCGCCGTGGAAAGATATGATGCAAAGCGTACGGGCATTGTTCCACGCGGCAAAATTCCAAGGAAACGTGGCCTGGGCAGAATGTCCGAAAGGGACTACCGGCACATTTGCCAGTTCCTTATGTCCGCTCTGATATGACAACGCAGTCATCATATCATCGAAAACGGACTGACAGCCGGTTTCAGGGTCCCACTTTTGCGAAAACCACGGAGCAATCCATATAAGAGCAACATCCATCTCCTTGAGCTTGTTCCTAAATGAAGGCATTCTGAAAAGAGCCTCTTCCGTCATGTTCTGCTGAGCCACCACAGCAGCCTTTACAGTTTTACATCCATCAGGAATCCACAAATATGCGGTCGGCGCCTTTCCTGTTTCACCTGAAATATATCCGCTCAGGCTTACCGACCACTGATACATGCCACTCGCTCCTACAGCATAAGAGCATGTGCAACATAATGCACAAAAAAGAATCAAAAATATTTTCTTCATACAACTGATAAATATTAGAGGTACACATTGACAGAATTAATCTGTACAAACCCAACTCTGCCATTGTTTTCTTATTTTGATAATAAATATACAACCATTCCGCCTTTTTGCAAAAAGCAACAAGAGTAAGGTTCCTTTTATGCTTATAACTCTTCAGTCAGGTCTAAATAAAAGGTACCGTCGCTCAACCCTTCAATCCACAGTTTCCGACTCTATAAGTTTCATTCTATAGCTGTAGCTATACTTCTTTTCCAAAAGGCGATATTCACTATGCGGGTACATACCCCAGCTGTTATCTCCACCAAGACCACGCTGTTTCAAATCGACATGCAAGAAAATATTTTTCCGCGGGATAACATCTATAGAATGCTGCATTTTCCGAGTCAATCCCGGATCAAGGTCTTCAGGAGCAACATGCAAAGCTGAAAATGATATCGGCTGAAGTCCCGTAATCTGTATGCCTACGCCATTATCGTCACACAATGTCAGCCAACGGACATCTGTCTTATTGCCTGTTTCTTGAGGACGTATATATCCATAATACTGATTCGTCACCTTATCCTCATAACGACCTATAAAAGTACTGGTACAACGGTCGATATAATTTTCCTGAGGGCCACGTCCGTAATAAGCCAAATTTTCATAATCTTTCTTCAATTCCATCCGCATACCAAAACGAGGCAACTCCGGCAACCGTTTACCAGTCATGTCGATGCTGCCGGTTACGACAACAGACCCATCGCTGCATATCTGATATTCCATCGTATAAGGCACCTGTATGTCATTCAACATCCATTCCATTTTGACCGATACACCTTTATCATTCTTTTCGCCAACTACAATATTCTGTAAAGAACGATTGACATGAGCAGTACGCCATACTCCACACTGCAAAGGCATCTTGTTGCCAAAATCATTATCTACAGGGGCGCGCCAGAAGGCAGGTTCAGGATATTGTACAATCGGCGACTTTCCATTAATAGTATAATCAAAGAAAGCACCTTTCTTCAAATCAAACTTGCCGGAGATTTCACCAGACTTGAATGACAAAATATTATCTTTCATTTCAACGGAAAGTTCTCCGCCTTCAATTTCTTTTGCAAGGAAAAAATCGCTGTCACCCAACTTGAACTGTTCCTTTGCCACCTCATAATGTTCAGGAACCATTGTTGTTGCACTCCGGGTATATGCATACACGTTCAAAAAATATTCACTTCCGTCCTGAGTGATTTTAGGCAATTTCAGTTTCACATTCTTTGTTGAATGCGGCTCAAGACGAACTGAAAAACAAGCAGAGTCCACAGGTTCGCCATTACGAACCAGTTCCCATCTGAAATCAAACTTCTCCAGATTGGTAAAATCATAGAGATTTCGTACTCCAAGCAGTCCCTTTGTCAAATCAGCATTCTTAAAATGAATATACTGATAAACTTTCTTTACCTCGTAAGCCTGAGGTTTTGGTATACCATTGGCAGAAACAACGCCATCCGTACCTGTATTCCATTCGCTTTGCTTGTCTTCCAACCATTTATAGCTTCCCAACTTGCCGTTATACATCCAATAAGTTCTACCATCTTGAGCATCAGTCTGTATTTTGATTCCCTGGTCCATAAAGTCCCAGATAAAACCACCCTGCAAATTTGGGCTGTCATAAATCAAATCCCACAAATCCTTAAGATTTCCGTTGCTGTTGCCCTGAGCATGGGCATACTCACACATGATAAACGGACGTTTCATACCTGAATCTCTATATCTCTTCATCCAACCGACATTCGGATACATTGGACACACAACATCTGTATTCCAACCTTCCCAAGCCTGTTCAAACTGAACGAAACGACTTGGATCATAGGCCTTCAGCCTCTTATACTCATCTTGAAAAACCTTTCCGTTTCCACATTCGTTGCCCAAAGACCACCCAATGACACAGGCATGATTTTTGTCTCTTTCCACCATACGGGATATGCGGTCCACATGAGCATCATACCATTCCGGACGATAAGCAGGATGCGAAATAGTGTCCTTAAAATATGGAACTGACCCCATACCGTGATTTTCGATATTCGCCTCATCAACGACATATATACCATACTTATCACACAACTTATAGAACGAAGGATGATTAGGATAATGGCAGGTACGTATTGCATTCATGTTCAACCGTTTTATCATCTTCAAATCATTCATTATTATTTCTTCGGTCTGTACATGTCCCAGACTGTCATTGTGTTCATGTCTATTAACACCTTTAATATAGACAGGTACACCATTGACATGCAACTTGGAGTTCTTTATTTCAATCTTACGGAAACCCACTTTGTATGCAGTAACAGCCAAAGGAGTACCAGTTTCATCGGACAACGTCATTGCGCAATCATACAAATATGGATATTCTGCACTCCACTTATTTACATTTTCAACAACACCGTCGAATGATAAGATTGTGTTTTTTCCATCAACTCTAAACGGTTTTGAACAAGACAAGACCTTTTTGCCATCACCATCAAAGAGTTCCAGCGTAAACTTTCCTTTATCAATACCGTTACCTTCGAATGCACGTATATCGACGGTACCACTAAATAAGCCATTCTTATATTTTATATCCAAATCAGGTTTCAAGAAAAAGTCCCAGATTGTAAGTTTGGGATACGCTTGCAGGAAAACATCCCGTTCGATACCTGACAATCTCCAGAAATCCTGATCTTCCATATAACTGCCATCGTGCCAACGATACACCTGAACAGCCAACAGATTTTGACCTTTCTTCAAGCAACGGGTCACATTAAACTCTGCAGGTGTCTTTGAAGCTTTTGTCATACCGACCTGCTGACCGTTGACAAAAACACGAGCATACCCGCTGATAGACCCAAAATGAAGCATTATTTCACGACCTTCCCAGTCATCAGGGACAGTAAAGTATCTACGATAAGTACCAACAGGGTTATCGACATCAATATAAGGAGGGTTAGGCGAAAATACATATTGGATATTACGAATAATCGGTTCACCGAATCCTTGTATTTCCCAATTTGACGGAACATTGATGTCGTTCCAGTTATCGTCTGACAAATCGGTTCGATAAAAGTCCTTTATACTCTTCTCTACAGATGGCGCATACAGAAATTTCCATTTACCATTTAATGATTTGTACCAAGGAGAAAGTGCATAATTTTCAATCGAAGCATCTTTCACATTTTCATACAGCCCAAACATCGTATGAGGCTTTTCTTTGTTCCATTCATACATGATCGGATTTTCCCATTCATTTTGCTGTGCAAAAACAGAAAGACCATTTACGATAAATGAAAACACTAATACAACTACAACATTTATTTTCATGACTTTATTGAAATATAGTTTACATGCCTATTGGTTATTGCAGTTCTGATGTCGGATTCTCATATTCCGGCATCAGAACCATGTGACTTAAACAAAGGGGTCACCAGACTAAAAATTTAACAGAACGTCCTTCTTCTGTTTTAAGAATATAAACCCCAGAAGAAAGGGAAAAGAAATTACGGCCACGATTCAATCTCACAGAAGAAACCAACATTCCAGAAACAGTATATATACGTGCATTTACATCTACACTACTCTGAATTACAATTCCATCTGCGGTATGCTGAACGGAAATAGAAGATTCATCATCTGCAACATCTTCAACTCCGACAGTCTCATAATGGTCATAATACTTGTCTTTATTAATAATTACAGCCGACTCTACACGATTGTCAGGTATACGTGAAACCATCAGATTCTCCCATGTAGTTCCACCGCTCGATATTCTGTTGGGCGTATATGCATCTTCTTCGAAAGTTATGGCATCACCTTTCTTCATATTGACATAAAACTCTCTGCTGACAGGTACATTATTATACCTATATCCATAAGCATCAGAAAACATATAATTATCCAGAGGAATTTCTGTTATTCCATCAACAATGCCACCTTCTGCAAAACGATACCTTGTATACATACAGTTGTCGACAGAATGAGACTGACGCTGTACTGTGGTATTCACACAATACAGGCCATCTCTTGGCGCAGTAAAAACAATGGCCGGTGAAGTTTCCACCAACGGATGCACGTATCCTTTCTTTGTAATAAACAGCCATTCGTCCTGGTTATAATATGCCAGCTGGCCATCACATTTAGGAGACATATCATCAAATCTACGGAATGAATCATAAATACCGGTACTTGTATCATAAGTTTTGAAACTCCATGGAGAAGAAGGGTTTTCACCTGCAAAGTTACGTTCAAACAAGCTATAAAGTTCTTCATTTGAAGCAGGAACCTGGAACAACCAAGAATAATCAGTGGAACTGAAATCATTATATTCCGCATACAATGAATCTATCTGAGCGACTATTACAGAAGAGAATTTAGATGTCAAACTCAACTTGAACAAACTATTCTCATTTTCATTCAAATACACATCCCATGTGTATTGGTATTTCGTATTGCCGGAACCATCTTTAATCATACTTCTGTCATTTGCCGCCACAACTGAGGAATCACTGTAATAACCGCGTTCATCAAAGAAAGTTACATTAAGATTCGGTTTCAAACTCTCAGAAAGATTTGTAGAAGCTTCCACTACTACAGTATAGAAGCCCTCTTTTTCAGCATGAACAGGTACGACCCAACAGGAAGCATAAGCATTCTTAGCACCTCCGCTCTCCTTATCCAACGTAAATCGTCCAGAGCTGTATATACTATTAGCCAAATCAATCTTTCCAGGCAACGAAGCACGTACACCAGACAGTTTGGAAGCCATCAGCGCATCATAAGCTTCATTCAATGCCACAAGTGTACTGTCAAGACGCGACTGAGACATATTGCCGCAATTTGCAGCATAATTGGCAAACGTCAATGTCTGCCAAAAAGCAGTGAATTCCTTGTAAGGCAATCCGTCTACAATCTTTATTCCGTCAAGAACCACACTATCGCCATGCTCATGCAGGAATGCTGTAAGCTCATCAGCACGCGCCTTCAACAATGAAGCATCACCAAGAGTTTCAGCCGCATTCGCAGTCATACCAGCGACTTCGTCAGAGTCTCCCAGAAACAGGACATAAACCGTTCCAGCCGGAACAGGAAGTCTTTCACCAAGGGTAACGTTCTCTTTCAAAGTCAAATTATATACAGTTTTGCCGACATACTCTTCAGGTATCTCCATATCATAAACCGTGTCGTCATAATATCCAGTATTAAGTCCAATAAGATACTTATTATACAGCAGCTGATAGAAATCCTTGAAAGGTTGCCTGTCACTGTAAACCCCTTTTGTATGATTGTACGAGGGTAAATCGATTTCAGTACCACCACCGGCCAAAAGCGGATGGTCTGGAAATGTCACTCTGTGTGCAGAATTATAAGGTTCCGTCTGTACAGTAGAATGTAATCCGCTCGAATAATACTTTTCGATATCGGAAACAAAATTTACAGCCTTTGTATATTGAGGTGTTATATGTTGAGCCATATTATTGGAGAAATTGACATAAATTATGTCTGAGCCATAGCTGAAAGCCACCATCGCATCCTTCTCATCCGAGATAACAGCGTCCTTTTCCCCAGAAGTAAAAGGTAATTTCTGCTTACAGCCGGAATATTTCTTCAACGAGTCTATAGCCTGCGGAGTATACAAAGCATACACTTCCCCTTCCTCTGGACTATCCCATGTATGTTGCCGGTCATCATAAGCCTGCCAGGCATGACCTATAAGTTCTTCATCATGTGCCATTCCAGCCACACAAACGTTGCCATAATAAACTTTTCCGGGCTCATATATTATTCTTGAACATGTCACAGAATGGCACAACATTGCCCTATTACCGTCAGCATCAACGGATGGATACGAGAGAGAAGCATTCAATCTTTCATAGTCGGCAATACGTTTCATAAACTCTTCATCGCCGTTTACAGAATCACCGGCATAAGGGTCATATCGCATCATATCCCACATTTCAAAGAAATTCTTCCACAAATAACCATAACATGCCGGGCATACCCAACCAGGAAATTCACGTCCTCCGCCTTTTGAAGTTATGACGCTATAATAGGCACCGCAAGGTCCATTGATGTCAGTGTAATCTCCCAATACAGGATTCGGAGCATCGACACTCTTCATCGGGCCTGTAAAATATTCAAGTCCGGCAGCTTCCCTGACTATTCTGCGTCCTACTTTTGGGAATTCCGCATATGTCACAGAATCCAATGCATAAAGTCCCAATGCAGCACCATAAATCTGACTGGTAGCCCATGCCACCTGATTGCTGAGCGTACGCCTATCCAGAGCTCCATGGTCAAAGCTCGCCTTTATGACATCAATGAGCTGCTGACGACGAGATTTGCTTCCGCTTCCGAGATTGACAGACTCGTCAAGGTAATCATCTGATATTTCCTTACGCACCTTATATAATGCATATCCGAATCTGCCGAAAGCACCACCCCATTCGCTTGAAGCTGTAAATGTACCATTGTTGTGGTTCTTTACCATCTCATCCAATGCCCATTTGATTTTTTCAACAACATCAGGATTATGATATGCAGCATATTGAGGCATAGTATATGCTGAAGCTGCAAATGCAATATCATACCCAGTTCCTCCTGAATATGAAGCATTCTTCAATATTTTGTCAATCTGTCCATTTATGACATCTATTGACTTCTGCTTAATGACATCCAAATCTGTTTCCACACCAGATTTAAGCGGAGCTTCATTATACAGAGGAATATTCCCTTGTTTTTCATCCGAAGGGACAGAGAAACTTGGGTTGGTATGTGTATACAATGCATAAAGAGGCGGCATATCCTGATCAAGCACACGCTGATATGTAGTAAACACCCCAGGAGTTCCATACTGATAATATCGTCCCTTGCTGCGTATCCTTACAACTATAATCCGCAAATCCAGATTTTCGCCGAATCCGAAACGAAGCGTCCAAATTTT
>ENA-UONW01001000-UONW01001000.1-human-gut-metagenome-genome-assembly--contig:-CS52-NODE-1000-length-37777-cov-7.846562_pt1 | contig 37777 bp, 30 predicted proteins | sample MGYA00242463_ERZ724010 | MGnify/ENA metagenome assembly ERZ724010 | reverse complement strand
AGCTGCTGAGCGAACTGAACGGCGAGGGCACCACCATCATCATGGTGACCCACTCGCAACACGATGCCTCCTTTGCCCATCGGACGGTGCATCTGTTTGATGGCAGTGTGGTGGCAAGCAACAGAAACCTATAATATGAAGGAAGTTAAAGGGAGTTAGAGGAAGTTATCGCCCGCCAAGGCGGGCTTAGAAGTTATAGGCCGATACTTTTGCATGATGTTATGCTATTGGCCTTTAACTCCCTCTAACTTCTCTAACTTCCTCTAACTCCTAACTTATCATCAACGAAAGAAATGAGACACCTATACTACACCCTACAGACCCTTCTCCGCGGCCATGGAGGCACCGCGGAGAAAATCATCTCCCTCACGCTGGGACTGGCGATGGGCGTGCTGCTCTTTGCGCAGATAGCCTACGAGCTGAGCTTCGACCGCTTCTATCCGAACCCCGACACGCTCGTCATGCTGCGCATGAGGAACGTGACCAAGGGAGCGCCTGAACCCGAATACAACTACGGCACCTACCGCCCCGCCGCGGCCGACCTCAGCGAGGCCTTCCCCGAGCTGGTGGAGAGCGCCTGCCTGACGTCCAACTTCTGGAGGCCCGCCTTCTACAAGGACGACAAGAAGCTGGACGACATCCAGACCCTCTTTGCCGACACAGCCTACTTCGCCACCACCGGCCTGACCCTGCTGAAGGGCGACCCCAAGGACCTGGCCCTGCACAGCAACGCCTTCATCTCCGAAAGCATGGCTCGCCAGCTCTATGGCGACGAAAGCCCCATCGGCAAGGAGCTTTCCGTGGAGAAGCTCTACAACGTCACCATCCGCGGCGTCTATGCCGACGTGCCGCGCAACAGCATCATGCCCCACGACCTGCTGCTCCCCATGGCAGCCATGGACTGGGCCTACGGGGCAGGCACGTGGGGGACGAACAACCTCTACGGCGTGCTGTTCCGCCTGAAGCAGCCCGCCGACGTGGAGGCCATGAACAGCCGCATCCAGAAGGCCGTGGAGCAGTATACCGACCCGCACCTGGGCGACGACGTAGTGACGGAGTACAGCGTACTGCCTCTCTACAAAGTCTACCGCTCCCTGCCCGACAGCACGCGGCGGCTGGTCATCCTCGGCGTGCTGGGCTTCTCCATCTTCTTCGTCAGCATCCTGAACTACGTGCTGCGCGCCGTGGCCGCCATGAGCCGGCGGGCCAAGCAGGTGGGTGTGCACAAGTGCAGCGGCGCCGACGGCCGGCACATCCTCTCGATGTTCCTCTGGGAGACGGGGCTGCTGGTGGCGGCCTCCATCCTTTGCGGCGGAGCCTTGCTGTGGCTGCTGCGCGGGCAGGTGGAGGAACTGCTGGGCAGCCGCCTGAGCGACCTCTTCACGTGGCAGACGCTCTACGTGCCGCTGGGCACGGTGCTGCTGCTCTTCCTCGTGGCGGGCGTGGTGCCGGGGCGCATCTATGCCCGCATCCCCGTGACGCAGGTGTTCCGCCGCTACACCGACGGCAAGCGTTCGTGGAAGCGCGGGTTGCTGACGGTGCAGTTCATCGGCGTGGCCTTCATCGGCGGCATGCTGCTGACCACCGTGTGGCAGTACCACGACCTGATGACCCGCAGCGTGGGCTTCCGTGCCGAAGGGCTGGCCGTGGGGACGGTGACGGGCAACATTGAGCGGGCGCAGGGCGTGGCCGACGCCATCCGCCGCGAGCCCTATGTGGAAGCCGTGGCAGGCAGTGGTACCAGTCTGCTGGCCCACTACAGCACCAACCGCCTGACCGACAATCAGGGCAACTTCATCTGCCCCCTGCACTTCACGCTGATGGACAAGGAGATGCCGCAGGTGGCGGGCATGACCCTGCTCGAAGGCCACTGGCCGCAGCATCGGGGCGAAGCCGTGGTGGGCCGCACCACGGTAGAGACGCTGAAGTGGGGCGACACCGCCATCGGCCGCAAGCTGCCCGTCGACCCCTCCTGGGCCCGTCTGGAAGAGCAGCCCGTGGTGACTGGCGTGGTGGAGGACGTGCGCAACATGGGCTTCTTCCAAGGCCAGACCTGCACCGCCTTCATCCTGAACGACCGCGTCCGCACCTTCAACGTCCGCCTGAAGGCCCCGCTGGACGATAACCTGAAGCGCCTGAACGCCTTCATCAAGTCCGCCTATCCCGACCTGTCGCTGGAGTTCACCACCTATCAGGACATCCGCCGCGAGCAGAACGCCAGCGTCTCCACCTTCCGCAACACCGTGTGGGTCACCACCGCCTGCATCATCCTCATCGTGCTGATGGGGCTCATCGGCTACGTCAGCGACGAGACGCAGCGCCGCAGCAAGGAGATAGCCGTCCGCAAGGTGAACGGCGCCGAGGCGTCCGACATCCTGCGCCTGCTCTCGCTGGACATCCTCAAGATAGCCGTCTTGGCCGTCGCGGCAGGCATGGCCGCGGCGTGGTACGTCTCCGGCCAGTGGATGCAGCAGTTTGCCGACAGCCGCCTGCTCTCGCCCGCGTGGTACGCCCTGCTGGCCCTCCTGCTGCTGGTGCTGATTGTGGCCATCGTAGTGCTGAAGGCCTGGCGCATCGCCAATGAGAACCCTGTGCTGAGCATCAAGAGCGAGTAGCCTGCCGATGTTGCCGGCCTTCCATGCACCGATTGAATTTGCCAACGAATCATTTGTATGACAATATATGAGACAGTTTTATTATACCCTACAAGCCCTGACACACCAACCCGGCGCAAACTTCGTCAAGGTCGTTTCGCTGGCCTTGGGACTACTGGTATCAGTGTTCCTCTTCGCAAGAATCGCTTTCGAACTGAGTTACGACAACTTCTACGACGAGGCCGACAAGCTCTATCAGGTGAAGACGGGATGGCTGAAGGACGGCGTGCCGCAAGGGGAGGAGTCGGTCTATACCCTGATGCCTATCCCCGGCACGATAGCCGCCTCACACCCCGACCGTGTACAGGGGGGCACCGTCTGCTGTTCGCTCTTCGGTGACCGCTACCGCCTGGGCGAACGGGAGGTACAGCTCGCCACCCTGATGGGTGACACGCTGTTCTTCTCCGTCCTGGGGCTGGACGTGCTGGAGGGAAACCCGCAGGAGCTGGCCAACCCCGATGCAGTCTTCCTCTCCGAAACGGGTGCCCACCGCCTCTTCGGCGACGAGAGTCCTCTTGGCAAGACGGTGGGCTACAACATTCAGGGCGACCAAGTGACACTGCTCGTCAAGGGCATCTTCCGCGACGTGCCGCTGAACACTTCCCTCGAGAAGTGTCCCGAAGCCGTGGTTTCCTTTGCCGCCATCGGCAGGTATACAAAGTGGGGGCAGGGATGGAACAGCGGGGGCAACTACAACGGCTACGTACGCCTGAACAGTCCGCAGGATGCCACCTGGCTGAACGAACGCCTCCCGGCCGACATAGCCCGCCACCTGCCGCCCGACAGCGGGCTGGAGCTGACCGTACATATCACTCCGCTGCGCGACGTGCACCTCAGCCAGCCCAAAGTGCGGCGAATGGTGTTCCTCATGGCCTTCCTGGGCACAACGCTGCTGCTCGTCACCGCGTTCAACTACGTACTTGTCTCCGTCGCCTCGCTGACGCGGCGGGCCAAGGCCATCGGCGTACACAAGTGCAGCGGCGCGGGCAGCGGAAGCATCTTCCGCCTGTTCCTGCTGGAGACGGCAGTGGTTGTGCTGCTTTCCCTCTTGCTGGCCGCCTTGCTGACGGTACTCTTCCGCGACGGGATGGAAGAGCTGGCAGGCGTGCCCCTCGGCACACTCTTTGCACCGGCCAATCTCTATGCGCCGCTGCTGGCACTGGGCGTGCTGTTTGTGGTGGGCGGCTGCCTGCCAGCCCTGTTGTTTGCCCGCATCCCTGTGACACAAGTATTTCGCCGCTATGCTTCCGGCCGCCGCGGATGGAAGTGGACGTTGCTCGTCATCCAGTTCACGGGGGCGGCCTTCGTACTGGGCATGATGCTCGTCGTGGCCGTGCAGTACGTCCACCTGACGGAGCGCGACCGCGGATGGAATCCCGACCGTGTAGCCTTCGTACAGCGGGGCATGACGGACGGTGACCAGCTGTGTGCCCAGCTGCGCAACCTGCCCTATGTGCAGGCCGTGGCTTCGTCGCAGTGCACCATGCTGGGCTTCATTTCCAACCGTCCCGTCTGCGACGCGCAGGGCAACGAGCTGTTTTATCCGCGCAACGCCTGGTTTACGGCCGACTACCTGCCCTTCATCGGCCTCCGCCTGAAAGAAGGGCACAACCTGACGGGCGACCGCCAGCTGCTGGTGAACGAGGCCTTCTGCCGCAAGATAGGCTGGACGGACAGCCCCATAGGCCGGACGGTGAACGATTACGGCACGGTAGTGGGGCTGCTGGACGATTTTGCCTTTCCACTGGCTGCGGACGACGACACGCCCGTGCTGGTGGGGTGGTGTGAGGGTGTCGGCCTGGACGTCTCCGTCCGACTGAAGGAACCGTTCGGCGACAACCTGCTCCGCCTGAACGCCGATATGGCCCGCATCTTTCCGCAGGCCGGCCTGGCCTTCCGCTCCATGGAACAGACAATACGCGGCTATTCCAACTCCGTGCGTCTGTTCCGCAACGTCACGCTACTGGCTTCCGTAGCCATTCTCTTCATCATCCTGCTGGGACTGACGGGCTACGTGAACGACGAAATCCGCCTCCGCTCCAAGGAGATAGCCATCCGCAAGGTGAACGGGGCGGAGACGGGTGACATCCTGCGCCTCCTGCTACGCGACGTGATGTGGCTGTCGGTCCCTTCGGTGGTTATTGGTACGGCTGGTGCCTGGTGGGCAGGCAGGTTGTGGATGGAGCAGTTCCGCGACGCTGTGGAGGGCACCTCTGCCATTCATGCGACCGCCGCCCTGCTGCTTCTGTTCATCATCGCAGGCGTGGCCGTCCGCCGGGCCTGGCGGATAGCCAACGAGAACCCTGTGCTGAGCATCAAGAGCGAATAAGACGTGGGGTTGCATCCAAAACTGTGGTAACTGAAGAGGGTGTGTCAAAATAGAGGCATCTAAGGCTCTCCTCCTTCGGGAAGTAGGGGAGTTTAAATAGCCTCCCTCTATTTTGATACCCCTCCGCACGGCACTCCCTTCTCCCTCCGCGCGGCACATCCCCGCAGCCTCGGGTGACAGATGATATTCCGGACGAAATTGACAGCTATTTCGTTTGGAATATTATTTTATGTCGGGCGACATAATTTTCTATGTCGAACGAAATATGGACTATCACTCGAGGCTTTCACACACTTTAACCGCCGGCAGCGAGGAAGTGTCGCAGGCGTTGACTATCTTTAGGCATCCGAACCAAATAGAGAAGAAAGGAGGACCAACCTATGGCACAAAACAAGAAACGGGTGGAGTGGGGCGTCCACATCCACCGCTACAACCTGACGGAACAGAATCAGTACCACCCGCGCGTGGCGCTGCGCGGCACGGTGACGCTGGCCGACCTGGCCGAACGCGCCGCCGAACGCCTGCGCGGCATGCGTCCGGCCATGGAAATGGAGATGGTGGGCCGCGTGCTGATGGAGGCGGCCGAAGACTTTCTGGTGGAGGGATACGCCGTGGACACGCGGCTGGGACGGCTCACGCCCGTCGTCACGGGCATGTGGGGCTTCAACCGCATCGACCCCAAGGTGAGGGCGCAGAACGGGGCCTCCGTCTCCTATGCCCTCAGCTCCGAGCTGAAGAAGGCATTCAGCAACCCGCTCTTCCACGAAGTGGACGCGCCGGTGCAGGGGCCGTGGGTGTACGACGTGTTCGACCTGAGCACACAGTCCCACAACCGCCGCCTCACCCCCGGCGGACACGTCTATCTGAAGGGCCGCCACCTGCTGCTCAACGGCGACCTGCCCGAACGGGGCGTGGAACTGCTCGACGCGGAAACGGAAGAGGTGGTCCACCGCTTCGACACCGCCTTCCTGGCCCGGTACCTGAACTCGCGGAGCCGCATCGTACTCATCATCCCTGCCGACCTGCCCGACGGACTCTACCGCCTGGCCGTCACCACGCAATGCACCACCGGCCCCAAGCCTTTGCAATACGCCAACCGCCGCGTCTCCAACGTCAGGCTACGGGTGGGAGAGGAGCCTCCGGCTGCGGATGGAACAGATGCTTCCGACGGACGTACCACAGAAGAATCAGCACAGCCGTGACGAAGGCGAAGAAGTCGCTCACGGGCATGCTCGTCCAGATACCGTCCAGCCCCATGAACTGCGGGAACACCAGCAGGCAGGGCAGCAGGTAGAGCAGCTGGCGCGTCAGCGACATGAAGATGCTGATCTTGGCCATGCCGATGCTCTGGAAGAAGTTGCCGATGACAATCTGCGCCCCCACAAAGGGGAAGATGGCCACACAGATGCGCACGCCGCGGGCGGCCATGTTGATGAGCGCCTCGTCCGAGGTGAAGACCGAAGCCACCGCATGGGGGAAAAGCTCGCAGATGAGGAAGCCGCTCGAGGTGATGCACACGCCCGCCGTGATGCCCAGGCGCAGCACCTGCTTCACACGGTCCAGCCGCCGCGCGCCGAAGTTATAGCCCGTGATGGGCTGCATGCCCATCGTCAGCCCCATCACCACCATGACGTAGAGCATCAGCAGGCGGTTGATGATGCCGTAGGCACCGATGGCCATGTCGCCCCCGTGGCGCTGCAGGCTGTTGTTGATGATGATGACGATGGCACAGGCCGTGACGTTCATCAGGAACGGCGACATGCCGATGGAGAAGATGCTGCCTACGATGCGGCGCTCCAGGCGGTGGAAGCCGCGGCGCAGGCGGATGGGGTTGGACCGCTGGAGGAAGTGGTTGAGCACCCACAGCGTCCCGATGAACTGCGAGATGACCGTGGCCAGCGCCGCGCCCCGTATGCCCCAGCCGAACTGGAAGATGAACAGGGGCGCCAGGATGATGTTGCACACCACGGTGGTGAGCGACGTCAGCATGGCCTTCTTCGGATGGCCCGTGGCACGCATCACGTGGTTCAGCCCGATCATGGTGAAGGTGATGGGCGTGCCCAGCAGGATGACCTGCATGAAGTCGCGTGCATAGGGCAGCGTCTCGCCGCTGGCGCCGAAGAAGCGCAGGATGGCGTCGAGGAAGATGAACGTCAGTCCGCCGAACACCACGGCGTTGACGAGGCAGAGCATCAACGTGTTGCCCAGCACCTTGTTCACGCCCTCCATGTCCTTCTGCCCCAGGCGGATGGACGAGATGGTGGAGCCGCCCGCCGAAACGAGGTTGCAGAAGGCCGCCGTCAGGTTCATCAGCGGGAAGGTGATGGCCAGGCCCGCGATGGCCATGGGGCCCACACCGTGGCCGATGAAGATGCTGTCGATGATGTTGTAGAGCGACACGATGGTCATGCTGATGATGGCGGGGATGGAATACTGCACGAGCAGCTTCCCGATGCGTTCGGTACCGAGTATGTGCGGATTGTTCATAAGCGGGTGGTTTGAGGTTTGTCGGGCGCAAAGGTACGAAAAAACTTGCAAGGTACGGATACTTTTCAGACCTTTGCACCCGAATTTCGACACAGAGCAAGTATGGATAACAACAAGACGAATGCAGCCGTCCTCTTCGACTTCGACGGCGTGGTGGTGGACACCGAGACGCAGTACAGCGTCTTCTGGCACCGCATGGGCGCGGACTATCTGGGCATGGACGACCTGGAGTCGCGCATCAAGGGGCAGACCCTGACCTATATCTACGACACTTTCTTCCCCGGCATGGCCGACCGTCAGGCCGAGATTACTGCCAGGCTGGACCGCTTCGAGCAGGAGATGACGTTCGACTTCATCCCCGGCGTGCTCGGCTTCATGGACGACCTGCGCCGCCACGGCGTGCCTACGGCCGTCGTCACCAGCTCCAACGACAAGAAGATGGCCGCCGTGCGCCGCGTACACCCCGAGCTGGACAGCCTCTTCGACCGCATCCTGACGGCCGAGATGTTCACCGCCTCGAAGCCTGCGCCCGACTGCTTCCTGCTGGGCATGCAAGTGCTTGGCTCCGAACCCCGTACGACCTGGGTCTTCGAGGACTCGTTCAACGGACTGCGTGCCGGCCTGGCCTCGGGTGCCAACGTCATCGGCCTGGCCACGACCAATCCGCACGAGTCCATCGCCCCGCTGTGCCACGCCGTGATAGACGACTTCCGCGGCTTCTCGTACGAAAAGATGCTGAAAGTGAAGAAGCAATGAGAAAAAGCTGTAACTTTGCAGCCTGTTTTAGAGAGACAATGGAACAATAACCTTTTAAATAATTAAAGTAACAATGGCTGGATACATTTCAGACGACACACGTAAAGTGACTACTCATCGCCTCATAGAGATGAAGCAGAGAGGCGAAAAGATATCAATGTTGACATCGTACGACTACACCATGGCACAGATTGTGGACGGTGCGGGTGTAGACGTGATTCTGGTGGGCGACTCCGCCTCGAACGTCATGGCGGGCAACGTGACGACGCTGCCCATCACGCTGGACCAGATGATCTACCACGGCAAGTCGGTGGTGCGCGGCGTGAAGCGTGCCATGGTGGTGGTGGACATGCCTTTCGGTTCCTACCAGGGCAACGAACTCGAGGGTCTCGCCTCGGCCATCCGCATCATGAAGGAAAGCCATGCCGACGCGCTGAAGCTGGAGGGCGGTGAGGAAATCATCGGCACCGTGAAGCGCATCCTCAGCGCAGGCATCCCCCTGATGGGCCATCTGGGCCTGATGCCGCAGAGCATCAACAAGTATGGCACCTACACCGTCCGCGCCAAGGACGAAGCCGAAGCCGAGAAGCTGGTGCGCGACGCCCACCTGCTGGAAGAGGCCGGCTGCTTCGCGCTGGTACTGGAAAAGATTCCCGCCGCGCTGGCTGCCCGCGTGGCCCGCGAGTTGACCATTCCCGTCATCGGTATCGGTGCCGGCGGTGAGGTGGACGGCCAGGTGTTGGTGTGCCAGGACATGCTGGGCATGAACAACGGGTTCCGCCCGCGCTTCCTGCGCCGCTATGCCGACCTGCACACGGTGATGACGGATGCCATCAGCCGCTACGTGAGCGATGTGAAGAACTTAGACTTCCCCAATGAGAAAGAGCAATATTGACGGCCGCCTGCTGACGCATGGGCTCAGGGCCATGTGTGCCGCCAACTTCCTGCTGTATGCCGCGGTATACATGCTGCTGGGCGTGCTGCCGGTGGCCCTGGCCGACGATGCGGCGTGCATCTACCCGGCTTTCCTGGCAGGCATGCTGCTCGCAGGCCCCTTCCATGCCTATCTGGCCGACGCCTTCAAGCGGAAACACGTCCTGCTGCTGTCGTATGCCGGGGTAGGTGCGACGATGGCTGTGGCTTCGTACATCTATGAAGCCCATTACGCCTGGCTTGCCCTGCTTCAGGGAGCCTGCTTCGCGCTGGCTGCGGGAGCGGGAACCACCATCAGCATCGACATCACCCTGTCGGGCCACCGCACCTCGGGCAACATGCTCTTCGCCTTCTGCGGACGGCTGGGAATGGTAGCCGGACTGGCAGCGGGTGCCTGGGGAATAGGCCACTATCCGCTGGCCTGGCTGACGTATGCATCGGCCCTGCTGTGCGCCGCCGGCATCCTGCTGTGCACTACGGTATACGTATCGTTCCGTGCCCCCATCGGTCTGAAGCTGGTCAGCCTGGACCGCTTCCTGCTGGGGCGTGCGTGGCTTCCGGCCCTCAACGTAGGCATATTGGCTTTTGCTTTCGGCATCATCGGCGTGTTCCTGACGAGCCTTTCGGCATCGGTCGGCTGGATGTGGATGCTGCCCATGCTGGTGCTGCCGCTGCTCACTCCGTGGTGGGTGAAGATGTTCGTCAAGCTGTCGCACCACTGCCAGCGGGCCACGGGCAACATGACCTTCAACCTGCTGATGGATGCGGGGCTGATAGCCGGCATCTGGGCGATGTGCACCCTGAGCAGCCGCGACGAAGTGCTGATAGGCGAAGATACACTGGCCATGGGCGCGCTGGCGCTGGCAGTGCTGCTGTTCGTCGTGGCTACGCGTCCTTATTATAAGAAGAAACGGGTGAGATAAGGCACAAAAATTATCAGCCCGACAACCATCGCCGCCAGAGCGCAGACCAGCACCGCTCCGGCGGCGATGTCTTTTACCTGCCCTGCCACAGGGTGGCGCTGGGGCGAAACGAGGTCCACCAGCCGCTCGATGGCGCTGTTGAAGAGTTCGGCAGCTATCACCACACCGATGCAGATGACGATGGCCATCCATTCGCTCCGCGTAATGCCGAAGCCGAAGCCGGCCGCCACCACACAGACGGTGGCTATGAGGTGGAAGCTGAGGTTCTGTTCCTTGCCCACGCAGCAGCGGATACCCTGCCAGGCATAGCCGAAGCTGCGGAGCTGTTTCTTGTAGTCGTATTTCATCAGGAGTTGTTTTTATTATTGTCGTTGCAAAGATAGGCTTTTTCCCTCTATTTATGTCAGATTTGAAACATGGAATGTACAGAACGCACGGATGAACACAGGCAAAGTTTTTTCACCATCATGCACTGCTTCATCCGTTTGTTCTACATCATTCATGCCCTACGTAAATCCCTTTTGGTCAGAAAGGAACGTAGACGGACATCATGAGATCGGAAAAATGCCCTCTACGACCCTTTGCAGCCCCCTTGTTGAAATGCTTCAGCACGTCTAGACAACCGTACTGGCAGGACAGTGACAGTTCGCAGTGATTGTTGATGCGATAACCCAATCTGGCCAGTACAGGCAAATCGAACACAACTTGCGGAAGTGTGTAGAGAGTGGGGGCTACACCCAGGCCGAAGTGAAACTTCTCTGTGATGTGGTAGTTCCAACTGGCAGTCACGGAGATGGGCATGATAAACTCTGTGGACTTGATGTCGCCCCCCCCTCCAGACAGATTGCCATCTGAACCTCCGTTGTAAAAGGGGGAATACTTACGTGTCCCCATACCCTGCAATCCGATGGTAAGGTCAAGGTCGAAAAACGACTTGCATTGGGGCAGAAAGCGAAAACGGTAGCCTATCATAGCGTTCCCCTTCAGGTTGTGGTCATATTGAAGATTGTCGGTAGGTGGCATTAATTGTCTGCTATCTTGCATGGGGAAGCCGATACCTCCTCCAATTAGCAAACCGTTTTCTACTTTCTTTTCCTGTGCCGATGCTGTGAATGCAGCTACCGACACCACCACTACGATAAATGCGAATCTTAAACATTTCATGTCTATAAAATTTTGGAATTGCCAATAAGGTAACTTAAAATGTTACTAACTTCTAAAGCTGTTTATAAGGAACAATTGGGGAATTAAAGTAAGATTTTCATATTTCCCCATCTCCTTTATTATTGTATTATCTTATTCAGGATAAACGATTGTAGCCAAACCTTTGTTTGTTTCCGGTATTTCATTTGACCAGATTTCCATATTCCCGTTCACAACATATGCACCCCAAGTCGTTTTGCCAAAACGCCCTAAGAACATGGTTAATTTGTTATATACTTGCGTATAAGCCATTGTAGTCAGCCCATCACGGTTTACATATTGCTGTTGTTCTGTAAACACCTCAAGCCCGTGGCCTCCTCCTTTGGCCGTAAAGCGCAACATAATCGTAGCATGATGTTTTTTCCACAACACTTTTTTCTTCTGACTGAGATAATCAACATAAATAAGTTTGTATGTCAATCCGTCAGCCTGTCCGTCAGAATAAGTCCAAATAGCTCTGACCTTTACGTAGTCACCTCCTGGGATCTGATACTTACTTTCTGCTTTATTCTTACTGTTCAAGTCGGTAGTTTCGTTGCTGCCATAAATCTCAACTCCCGTTCCGAAAAGTTCTTCGGAAGTATATTTAGGCGTATAGACCACGCTGTCACCTATCATAAAGAAACCTGCCCTGTTGACAAAGAAGCGATGAAGAGTATTTTTAATCTTGTAGTTGGCCACAAAATCGGTTTGGTCGTACGGGTTGAACATAAATACATCTTGATACTTTTTCTTGAAGTCCTCAATCTGCTGTTCGGGAAACGGTTGGGCTAAATCCTTCTCATAGCCGTCCACGATGGCTTCTTGCTCTTTGTCGGCCTCTTTCATGATTTGCTGCTGCGTATCGAAACTCAAATTTGAGAACATACGCTCCGCATCTTCTTCAGACAATTCATTTAGTTCGTTCATTACATTGATGTACGTTGAGTCATTGCTGAATTGCAAACATGCAGTACCGTTGTAGTCTACTACTCGATAGGCTGTATCAAATGAGATACTTTTGGTTTGTAGTTCTGTGTTTCCTTCTGCAATAACGGACTCTAATTCATTGTTGCATGCTGCTGTCATGCACAAAGAGCATACGCTCAATGCTATAAATAAATTCTTCATGTTATTTTCTTTTGGTTTAATCGACTCGTTATTTAAATAAATGTTGTATTGTGAGATAAAATAGCTTCACTTAATTTTGTTAATTCTAACTTCTACATGTATCTTTGTGGCACCTCCTTTCTTTTTTAAGTTAGAGAGTTAAGGCAAGTAGTTCTGATTCTTTTAGCGGGGAATGAGGTTACTTGCCTTTCATTATATTAATTATTCAATACAAAACACACCCTCTGCCTCCATTTCATCATTATATAAATATAAGATATATTTTCCTTGAGAAAAATGCTCTAATTCTATGATAGTGGATTGTGATGACTCTAAGCATACAATATCAACTAACATAATGTTTCCTTGTGAATTTTCAACTTGAATATTCAAGTCAAATAGACCTTGGCTTTGGATTTCCAGTTGTTGATTCTCTATCAAAAAGGCCTGCAAAGGTACTTCTTGAGGAGACTTTGTTTGAACTCTCCATTCTTTCTTTAGTTCGACTTTTCTTTTGTAACCACCTTTTGCACTTACTTGTACTGCAATCATCGTAAATGCCACAATTAAACAAATCAGTTTAGAATTCTTCATGCTTTTATTGTTTTTGAATTTGCTGCAAAATTAGTAACAATCCCACACATGAGGAACTAAACAACCGATACACATATAGACATCCATACATTGATAATCAGCCGTTTACATTTGCTGTCTATACACATATACATTCAATACGTGTTTCAGGTAAGATTTGTCTTATGCAATTGCATGATAAGGTATTCGTATAAGTTGGTTTGATGGGGTAACGTAATGTGCAGTTTTTGTCTTAAACGATTATTCTTGGTATGAATGGAACCCGGATTAATATTTAACAATATGGCTGCTTCATTACCATCAAATCCCAGCATATAGAAACAACAATATTTCCATTCCGATTCACTGATGTCGGGGCAGAGTTCCAATATATAACTTTTGAGATTGGGATATACCTTGGTTACTTCGTCTACGATTTGTTTCCACAACTCATCCGTGACAAGAGCCTGTCCATTGGTTGTTTTCTTCTGCCTGATAAGTTGCTGTAATTTTCGGTAAAGGTTCGAATCGGTCAGAAGCTTTCTCTCCAGCTTCACATAGTTTTCTGTCAGAAGATTTATTTCAATCTGCAACTTTCTTGTTTCCTCAATGTCTTTTCTTGCATTCTCCAACATGAACCGCTTTTCTTCTATCTCATGCAAGAGGGCCTGTTGCTGTCTGACAAGATAATTCAGTTCCGCCTGTTGCCGTATAATCTTCTGCTCGCTTTTCTTCTTTTGCGCATAGTAAATGAAAGAAAGGCACAGTACAATTATACTTGATATGATACTTATTATAAGGTAGCGCTGCTTACGGACTTGCAAGGCAGTGTTTTCATTCTTCAGTTTGACGGTCACATACCTTTTTTCGAGTTCTGCTATTTTGGAGTTACTTTTTTCCATGTTCAAGGAATCCTTTACTTCCATAAGCAGCTCCAGATAAGCCAGGGCCTGGTCTGTATGATTCTCCTGTTTACCGATGATATAGTGCAGATAATATTCTTCTACCTTTGCCTGCTCCCAGTCTTTCTCTGCTATCTTTTCCAATATGACCTTGGCTTTCTCCGTGTCTTCCATAGTGAGATATAGGTCGCAAAGGGCGATGTAGTCAGGCAATGCCTCTTTGGCAATTTCCAAGGAGCGATAAAAATAGTCTTCTGCCTGCTCATAGTCGGAATTTCTCATATAAAGATTGCCGTAAGCATTGAGTATGGAACTGTAGACTTCGTCATCATTCAGTGTGGAAACGATGGAATCTGCCTTGTGTAGCACTGCGAATGCCGCCGGCAGAGAATCCATATACGCATATTGTCGGGCCAAGTCCCTCAATGCACAAGCATGGCTTCTGTGGTTTCCGGCTTGCAGGAAATATCCAGCGGCCTGTCTGAACTTTTCGATGGCGTTTGGGATGTAGTCTTGCGACTCATACAGATTACCTTGATAAGAACAGGCATACCCCATTGAGTTGTAGTCTTTGTGCTGTCTTGCAAGGTCGTAGGCTCCGATGTATACTTGTGCCGCCAGGTCAGGATGTTTTTCGGCGGCGTATGACTCTCCCAAAAAGAGGCGGGCACAAAGCCTGTCGGACAACGTGCCGTGCTTTTCATACCATTCCGTCACGTCCCTCCAGTCGAAGGAAGGAAGGGGATTCAGTGGCATACGTTGCGATAACTTTCCATAGAGCAAGCACCAGTGAGAAAAATTTTCTCTACACATAGTGTCACGCTCCAGCAAAGAGAGCAGCTTGTAAGCACTGTCAGGATGGCTGGTCAGAAACGTCTCGGCCAGGTCTAATACGTGGCATGTGTATGTTCCTTTTCTGTTACAACCTACCGTTATCAGCAGCAGGACAAACAAAAAAAACAGGCATGATTGTTTTTGTATCATTGTCCTTATCTCTCTGCACATTAGAATCATTTTCAGTTTCTCGATACCTGCTTCACCCCCTTCACCGTCCGCAGCTTCTTGATGAGTGCCTCCAGTCGGCCCGTGTCGCCCACCATGACGGTCAGCGTGCCCGAGAAGAGGCCGTCGTTCGAGTTAATGCCGATGCTGCGCAGCGTGATGCCTGTCTCCTTCGAGATGATGGAGGTGATGTTCGTCACGATGCCGATGTCGTCGTGGCCCACCACACGCAGGGTGATGGGGTACTGCGTGCCTTCGCCCTTGCCGGCCCAGCGTGCCTTCACGATGCGGTAGCCGAAGCGGGCATGCAGTTCGGCGGCATTGGGGCAGTCGCAGCGGTGTATCTTGATGCCGCCCGTCACACTGACGAAGCCGAACACGTCGTCGCCATAGATGGGGTTGCAGCACTTGGCCAGCTTGAAGTCGATGCCCTTCAGGTTCTGGTCGATGACGAGCACGTCTTCCTTGGCCGAACCGTCTTCCGGCGTCTGCGGCTGCAGGTTATATTCCTCGGCGCTGCGGTACTGCACTTCCTCGCGGATGTCGTTCTCGCGCTTCTGCAATTCCAGGTAACGGTCGATGGTGTCGTTCACGTCCAGCGCACCGTCGGCAATGGCCTGGTAGAACTCCGTAACCACCTTGTAGCCCATGCGCTTGATGAGCCGCATCATCACGGCCTCATCATATTCTATCTTGCGGTTCTTGAACTTGCGCTCCAGTGTCTCGCGGGCAAAGGCCGTCTGCCGCGATGCCATCTCCTTCAACGCCTGGCGTATCTTGGTGCGCGCCTTCGAGGTGGTGACAATGTTCAGCCAGTCCTGCTTGGGCGTCTGCGTGTTCGAGGTCATGATTTCCACCTGGTCACCGCTCTGCAACACCTGTTTCAGCTGTACGTTGCGCCCGTTTACCTTGGCGCCGATGCACTTACAGCCCAGCTTGGTGTGGATGTGGAAGGCAAAGTCGAGCACTGTAGCACCTTTAGGCAACTTGAACAAGTCGCCCTTGGGCGTGAAGACAAACACCTCGTCTTCGTACAGGTCCAGCTTGAAGCGGTCCATCGCCTCCAGGTCGCTGTCCGAACTCTCGAGCGCCTCGCGTACCGAAGTCAGCCATTCGTCCAGCCCGCTCTCGCCCTTGATGCCCTTGTAGCGCCAGTGGGCTGCCAATCCGCGTTCGGCTATCTCGTCCATGCGTTCGGTACGTATCTGCACCTCCACCCACTTGCCTTCAGGCCCCATGACGGTGATGTGCAGCGACTCGTAGCCGTTGCTTTTCGGCACGGACAGCCAGTCGCGCAGACGCTTGGGGTTGGGCTGGTACATGTCGGTCACGATGGAGTAGGCCTGCCAGCATTCCAGCTTCTCCTTCTCCAGCGGAGAGTCGAGGATGACACGGATGGCAAACAGGTCGTACACACCTTCGAAGGGGCATTTCTGCTTCTTCATCTTCTGGTAGATGGAGTGGATGGACTTGGTACGTCCCTTGATGTGGAACTTCAGCCCCGCCTCCTCCAGCTTCTTCTGTACCGGCGCGATGAAGGCGGCTATGTAGCGGTCGCGCGCGGCCTTGGTGGCGTTCAGCTTGTCCTTGATGTGGTAATATACATCGTGTTCGGTATATTTCAGCGAAAGGTCTTCCAGCTCCGACTTCAGCTTGTAGAGGCCCAGCTTGTGGGCCAGCGGCGCATACAGGTAGGCCGCTTCGTTGGCTGCCTGACGGCGCGCCTCGTCGTTCTCCGCATCCTTGATCTGCCGCATGATGTTCACACGGTCGGCAATCATGATGAGGATGACGCGCATGTCCTCGGCAAAGGAAAGGAGCAGGTTGCGGAAGTTCTCGGACTCAATCGTGGGGCTCTTGGCATACAGCTCGTTCACGCGGATGATGCCACGGATGATGCCTGCCACGTCTTCTCCATACTCGCGGTGGATGTCTTCGGCCGTACACTGCCCGCTGCGCACCACCTCGTGGAGCATCAGGGCCAGGATGGACGCCCGTCGCATACCTATTTCTTCGGCCACGATGACGGCCGTCTGCATATCTTTGATGACGGGGTTCAGTCCGAACACGTCGCGTTGCAGGCCGTTGGTAGCGGCACAGGCCACGAGGTGCGCCTTCAGCTTGCGGCAGTCACCCGGCAGCAACGTATCACCCGACAGTTGTAACAGCTTGCGATAGAGCGGGATGAGCATCTTCTTCTCATCCCCACTGAAGAAAGGGTTTGTGTCCATAACGTGTTTTCTTTTGATGGTTACAAGCGCAAAGTTAGCATTCTTTGCCACATTTCATGCGGTTTCGCAAGATTTTTTTCAAAAGAGAGAAGCCTGCTTACAGTTCGTTATAGGCCGGCACATCGGGCAGGAACAGATAGCGCCCGCCTGCGTAGTCCATGCGGCAGCAGTAGTGTTGGAGGCCGTTGCTCACAATCAGGTAGTCCACCTTCAGCACCATGTTGTAGCGTGTAATCTGGTCGAAGACGGCCTGGGTAATCTGGACATCGGGCGCCTTGTACTCCACAATCATGCGGGCCGACAGGTCGCGGCGGTAGAGCACGGTGTCGCACCGCTTCCGCGTACCGTTGAGCTGCACCTGCACCTCGTTGGCCATCAGCGCCTGCGGATACCCTTTATAGGCAATGAGGAAATGGACGAAGTGCTGGCGCACCCATTCCTCGGGCGTCAGAGCCACGTAGCGGCGGCGGATGGGGTCGAATATCACCCGTTTGCCGTCGCGCACGGCAATCCTGGCATCGAAGGCTGGCAGGTTCAGTGAATGCATGGGCGGAGTCTTTTTTATATTCTATAACTTAATTAATAGGGGAGGCAAAAGTACGAAAAAGGACGGAAATTCAGCCACCATACCAAATATAATCATCCAAACCAATAAAAATTATCCAGAATATGATATATTTGCCCAACGTACAGAAATCGTTGAACAAATTTATTCCTAATGAATTATGGCAATAAGAATCAGCACAAAAACGGCGGAAGGTGCACTGACGTCGAAAAGCCATTGGTGGGGCTTTCCCGACCTGCCGGAAGGGATTGACTTCCCTGCCATGCCGGACGATGCGAACAAAGAAAACGGTGAAGGCGAAGACTGGCTGACATTTATCTGCCAAATCAGACTGGAAGATATTGCCCCATACGATAGCGAAAACCGGCTTCCACATCAGGGAATGTTGTATTTCTTTGCCTCGCTCGACTATTTTCTGGGTGATTGGGAGGCATATAACGGACACATCGGCTTTTGGCCGGAGGACACCTACAAGGTAATCTACAGCCCCAAGACAGACGGACTGCACACGCACAAAGTAGTTTGGGAAGATGGTACAGACGCCTGCCTGCCAGCCGAAGCCGTCTCTTTCGAAAAGACTGGAGCCTGCGACGACAACCATAAACTCCTCGGCCTGCCATTCTTTGAAGAAGTTCGTGAAGAAGCCCCCGGGTATATTTCTTTGCTCCAAATTGACGAAGACGACCGCTGGGGGCTCCGCTTCTACGATTGCGGCATGCTGAACTTCCTCATTTCACAAAAAGACCTCGCAGCAAGGCGATTTGACAGAGTCAGGGTTTACCTTCACTGTCTGTAAATGGATGTTTATTAAAAAAATACACCGAGTACGAGCACTTCTCCGACTATATCCCATTTCAGTAAAGCAGTTGAACGCTTCACCGGGATGCGTACTCCATCCATGACTGTGTCATCATCATCTTCTTCGCAGCAGGTAATCAGCGCATCCTTCTACTTATTTACAAATTGTATTCGAATTCTGGTTGTAAGCCTTGGCCACACACTTCCATTCTCCATCCATCTTCATCAGCAGCAGATAGTCGGTAAAATCGATGCGTCCACCCCATTTTTCTTCCAGTACACGGACAACGGCCAGCGTCTCTTCTACATCCACCACATCAATACGTGCCCTGAAATCCTGTCCTGCACCTACAGTATCCACATTATGGTAGAATTGTTGAATGCTGCCGTGTTCCAATTTTCCGTCCAGATAGCCGAACAAGACGGCTTCGTCAATGAACAACTCTTTGGCATAACTGCTGTTGCCTTCGGCTACACTTTTCACAAACTTCATGGCTGCCTTCTCTACAGCCTCATACTCTTCGATACTTGTTCTCATAATGACAAATGTGTTTTTAACGGGTTAGTAACTGCCGCAAAAGTACATGGTAAGACCGGCTCATGCAAGTACCGAAAAATTATTCATATACCGAAAAATTATTCGGTATATCCCAGCATTAGAGTGTTATGCATATCTTTGTATCCGAATTAATAATAGAATCCCCAAACATGTACGAAAGAAAAATTCCCGTTGATCTGGACTGCCCTTTACGCCTGACTATGAGTCTGATAGACTCCAAATGGAAATCGTGTATCCTGGACGAACTGCGTCATCGTCCTTTGCGCCCCAGTGAGCTTCACAAACTTTTCCCCGAGGCTACTCCCCGTGTACTGGACATTCAGCTGAAGGAGCTGGTGGAGGACGGCTTGGTGTCCAAAACCATCTTTCCCGAGTTGCCGCCACGTTCCGAATATGCCATTACGCCGCTGGGGCAGACCCTCATCCCAATTATCGACGCCATGATAGAGTGGGGCAACCGGAATGCGGATCTGTTTGAGCGGAAATATGGCAGGAAAGAAAAGCGATAATCCAACTATCATGGATGCCAATTGTCTCCTTAATCTTTTCTTGTCAATGCTTTTCCTGTGTCAAAAAGCAGATTCTTTGCCCAACGGATAATGACGAAAGAACATGCAAGCGCAACGACGGTGTCTATCCAAACGATATCCCAAATCATGGCACAAACCAGTCCGAAGATAGCTCCCAAGCTGGTCAGCGCATCGGCCACCACGTGCAAATAGGCCGAATGACGATTGTAGTCTTCGTGCCCGTTTTTATCATGCAGTACAAATGCACAAATCAGATTTACAACCATTCCGATTAAGGCTACAATCATGGCCTCTACATATCGGATGGAAACGTCGGGGACGAAGAAACGTTCGACAGCTTCAACAATGATGAAAATGGCAAATATCAGCAGTAAAATCCCACTAGTATAAGCCGACAAAGCAAGTACTTTCTCGCTGCTCACATGGGTTGTTTGCTTCTGCTCAAGCCGACGCACCAGAACGTATGCTCCCCAACTTAATCCTATTGCCAGGACGTGCGAACCCATGTGTATGCCGTCGGCCAGCAGTGCCATCGATTTCGAGAATAGTCCGAAAAATATCTCCAATACCATCGTCACAGCTGAAAATGTGACTACAAAAGCCGTTTTCCTTTCGCCATTCATTTTTTCTGTATGGCTCATTTCATGTTTTTGTACCATTATATTTTCTCTTTTTTTATTGGCGCAAAGTTATGGCATATTGCGTTTTAAGAGATAACACAAAATCTTTTATCTTTGGTACATTTCATTCATCTTTTCTCTGAAGACAACAGGAGTCATTCCTGTATGCCGTTTAAAAAAACGGGAGAAATAGGATAATTCATCAAAACCCAGTTCATAGGCAATTTCTGAAACTCCCTTTTCCGTTCTCAACAGCCTTCTTTTGATTTCCAATATTACCCGTTCGTTTATCAGGTTTAAAGCCGATTTTCCCAAATACTTTCTGACGAGTACGTTCAGATAATTGGCACTCACACCCAACTGGCCGGCATATTCCTGTACCAGTCTTGTTACTGTATATTGTTTCTCTACCAGCATTCTGTATTTCAAAAGCAAGTCAGGCAGGGCAGTATATCTTCTTTTATCCAAACCTATCCTCTCCAAATCCAGCAACAAAGTATTAATTTCCGACTGTATCAAGGCGGTGGAATGCTCCAGTCCACTGACAGCTTCCGCACTGATTTGTTTGAACAAAATATCCATGCGTTCCTGTTCTTCCAGTGTCAAGTCATGGCAGACAGCTATCTCCCGTTCTTCTGTCTGATATCCGGTATCTGAACACGACATAAACTCTTCTGTGAACTGTAAGGCCGAATATTCCATCATCGTATCGTTGTGCAAGAAATGTACCTGTTCCGGCTTCACAAAGAAAATCCGGTTGGGTTTGATTTCATATTCTTCGAAGTCGATGACATGAACTCCACTTCCTTCATGTATCCAATAGATTGCATAAAAGAAGTGACGATGGGAAAAAGGAACCTCTACCTGCCTGTCGTCCGATATCCGACAGGTAATCTTGAATTCCATTTCTTTGTCATGGGAATGTCCTATCTGCAAATTTTCTGTTATTTTAGTCATACAGTTATTTATATCAGTATTTTTCCTGCCAATAATAGTCCAATATCTATATGAATATCTGCAAAATTATAAAAAAGGATGAGTTATCATATCCAAACATTAAATTAAAATATGTAATCATTCATCACTATTACTGCCAGTCTAATTTCTTATCCATTTGTTTGCACAATTACCTATTTTTCATGACTTTTGCATATAAAATTCAATATATCATGAAAACGGGGAATAAACTACTGACTACTTTTTGGATGTCGGCCGCCTTTATCGGCCCGATGAGTGCGGTCGAAAAACCGAATATCATCATCATCAACTGCGACGACATGGGCTATGGCGACTTGTCGTGCTTCGGAAATCCTACGACCAAAACTCCTAATCTGGACAAAATGGCCGTTGAAGGGCAGAAATGGAGCAGCTTCTATGTCTCCGCATCGGTTTCGTCGCCAAGCAGAGCCAGCCTGCTGACAGGAAGGCTGGGGGTGAGAACCGGTATGTACGGCGACAAAAGGGGAGTGCTATTCCCCAATTCGCCGGGAGGACTGCCGGCCGAAGAGATTACAATAGCAGAACTGCTGAAGCAGGGAGGGTATCAGACAGCGTGCATCGGCAAATGGCATTTGGGGCATCTGCCTCAATACATGCCCCTGCAGCATGGATTCGATTATTTCTACGGCATTCCTTTCTCGAACGACATGAGTCGCAAGGAACAACAGAAAGTGGGGAACAAAAATTATCCTTACGAACTGATTGTGTACGAACAGGACAAGGAAATAGAACGTGAACCGGACCAGACTCAGCTTACCAAAAGGCTGACGGAGGTTGCCGTGCGCTACATCCGCGAACACAAGAATAACCCATTTTTCCTGTATCTGGCACATCCGATGCCCCACTTCCCGGTCTATGCTTCCGAAAGGTATCAGGGTGTGTCGGACCGCGGACGCTATGGCGACACGATAGAGGAGCTGGACTGGAGTGTAGGCGAAATTCTGGAAACGCTTCGCAAAAACGGTCTCGACGAAAATACACTGGTCGTATTTACGTCGGACAACGGCCCGTGGCTGTCCTATAAAGCCCAAGGAGGATCGGCCGGTCCGCTGAAGGACGGGAAGAACTCACACTGCGAAGGCGGCTTCCGTGTGCCCTGTATCGTATGGGGAGGGATGGTCAAGCCGGGGCATGTCACCCAGATGGGAAGTACGCTGGACCTGCTGCCCACTTGCTGCGAAATGGCGGGGGTGGACCTGCCTGCGTCTGTGCTACTGGACGGAGTGAGCCTGCTGAACGTGCTGCGCGACAGCAAAGCCCGGTCGAAACGGGATACATTCTTTTTCTACAGGGGAAGCAGACTGTATGCCGTACGGAAGGATAACTATAAACTGCACTACATGAACAAGTCGGCCTACGGAAACGACAAAGTGGTGGTCTACGAGCATCCAAAGCTCTACGACCTGGGAACAGACACCGCCGAGAAGTTTGACATAGCCGAAAAGCACCCCCAGATTGTCCGTGAGCTTGACCGCCTGGCCAAGGAACATCAGGCCTCCTTCCCAATAGCTTCCAGTATTTTCGACCTTTAACCCATCAGATTACATTATGAAGAAAGTATTCTTATTGATCTACTTCTTTTTATGCGGCCTGTTCGGCTCGCTTGTCGCCCAGTCTACAGACGACCTGAACCTTTCATCCTTGATTCAACCGGTCGACACAAACAGTTTCATCAGAGACCCGATGTATTACAGCTGGTGCAATTCCTTCATCAAGGGGGAAGACGGCATGTACCACCTGTTCTATTCGCGCTGGCCGAAAAGTATCGGCTTTACTGGCTGGCTTACCCATTCGGAAATAGCTCATGCCGTTTCTTCCCGTCTGGAAGGACCTTATCAGTTCAAGGAAGTGGTCATCAAAGGCCGGCCGGGAAAATGGGATGCCATCACAACGCACAATGCCCAGATAAGGAAGTTCGGCGACAAGTATTATCTGTATTATACTTCCACCAATACGGGCGACGAGGTATGGTCGGCCGAATTTCTGAAAGAAGTGGGACGTGTGGGATATGGTCACGGGAAGTGGGAGGTACTCCGCTCCAACCAGCGCGCGGGGGTGGCTTCCGCCCCATCGCTGAATGGTCCGTGGACCCGCATGGACAGCCCTCTGGTGCAACCCGCAGGCCCCATCAAGAATGTGGCGGTCAATCCTTCTGTCTGCCAGGGCGGTAAGGACAAATTCATTCTGATTATCAAAGGCGACGACGTGACAACGGAAAAAAGAAAACTGATACAGGCTGTAGGTACCGGAAACACACCCTGCGGCCCCTTCAGACTGGAAAACAAGCCGGCTTTCGACGACATCCCGACAGAAGACGTATGCGTGTGGTACGACGAAGTACGGGCACGCTACTATGCGCTGTTTCATGCACACGGAGGAAACTTCATCGGGCTGATTACTTCGGAAGACGGAACCAACTGGCAGAAAGCCAAACACTACAGAGTCTGCTCAAAGCAGATTCCTCTGAAGGACGGCACGGTGATGAAAGTAAGCAACATGGAAAGGCCATTCGTCTATCTCGAAAACGGAAAGCCAGTCATGCTTTCGTTTGCCGTCAAGAAAGGGAATGATTCGTTCATCGTTACATTCAGAGGAAAGACTGATGTTTCTTGAAAGAAGTAACGAGGCGCCGGCGTATTATAAGGTGAATTTGGCAGGACTGGGATAGAGCTTTACAGAAATAACATCATCCGGAGAACAGGAAGGCGTGTTCCGCTGGAATCCGGCCTTCACATGTAAATTATTCTAACTACCCCATAAACGCTGCATCCATATATTCCCCGGATTATCATCAGACGCCCGCCTGCCTATGTTTCAACCCCAAGGGGGGAATGTTTCAAACATTCGGCCCCTATGTTTCAAACATTCCCCCCTTGGGGTTGAAACACGCCTCTAAGACTACTTTTGCAGCGAGAAGCAGGAACTATTTATTTTGTAAGTAATTATAACCATTATCAAAAAGACGGCGGAAAGCAGGAGTTCTCCCTTGCCTAAACAGAAAAATACGCACCTACCATGAGTATACGACTGATCCTACATGAGTCGTATACTCATGGAGGATGCCTCCCGGATGCTTGCAAGGCAGGCTGACTAGGTAAAGGAGCGGGCAGGGGAGTCTTTGGGCATTTGTCTGCAAATATGCACGAAAATCCATTCTTTTTCTTTTATCGTCTCCATTATTATCGTACATTTGCGAACAAAGTATGTGAAGAACTCAAGTTTCGGTTCTACCGAAACTTGCAGGAGTTAGAGAAGTTAAAGTAGGAATAAAACCCGAAACTTAAATGAAGAAATGACTGATATAAAAAAACTGGAAGCCGACTTGTGGGAATCTGCAGACCTGTTAAGACAGGGTAGCAAACTGACAAGCAATCAATATTGTATGCCCGTTCTGGCCTTGCTGTTCTTGCGCTATGCTTATAGCCGTTACAAACGGGTGGAAGCCGAGATTCTGAAAGACCGTCCCTCGCGAGGCGGACGTGTGATGCCCGTAGAGCCAAGCGATTTTACGGCCAAGAGCGCGCTCTATTTGCCGCGTGAAGCACAGTTCGATTTCCTTGTCAGCCTGCCCGAAGACATTGCATCCGCCGGCCTGAAGAACAAGGCTGGACAGCCTCTCAATTCTTTGGGAGAGGTAGTCAACAATGCCATGCAGCTGTTGGAGGAACAAAGTGAACAACTGACGGGTGTTTTGCCCAAGTCCTACACCATCTTCTCGGATGACTTGCTGCGCGAGCTGCTTCGGATTTTCAACAACAAGAACATAGACGAAGTGGGGGGCGATGTCATCGGACGTATCTACGAATATTTCCTCTCCAAATTTGCCAAGGCCGTAGCCAGTGATGACGGTGTTTTCTTCACGCCGAAGTCGCTGGTGAAAATGCTGGTCAATGTGCTGGAACCGGAACAGGGCGTGATGTTCGACCCGGCCTGCGGTTCGGGCGGTATGTTTGTGCAGACCGGTGATTTTGTCAATACGGCCGGAATGAACGCCAATACACAAATGACATTCTATGGACAGGAGAAAGTGGAGTATAACGCCCAGCTGTGCCTGATGAACATGGCGGTGCATGGACTCAATGGACGCATTGTTTCGGGTGACGAAGCCAATTCGTTCTATCACGATGCGTTCAATCTGGCGGGGAAGTGCGACTATGTAATTGCCAATCCTCCCTTCAATGTGGATAAGGTAAAGTCCGAATCGGCTTTCAGTGCCGGCCGCCTTCCTTTCGGACTGCCGGGTGTCAATGTCAAAACCAAGGAGGTGGGCAATGCCAATTATCTTTGGATTAATTACTTTTACGCTTATCTGAATGAACGTGGACGTGCCGGGTTCGTCATGGCAAGTTCGGCCACCGACAGTTCCAACAAGGACCGCGACATCAGGGAACAGCTGGTAAAGACCGGACATGTGGATGTGATGGTCAGCGTAGGGAACAACTTTTTCTACACCTTGTCATTGCCTTGTTCCCTTTGGTTTTTCGACAAGGCCAAACGGGAAGAAAACCGCGACAAGGTGCTGTTTGTCGATGCCCGTAAATATTATACAGTCGTAGACCGCACGCTGAACGAGTGGACCGAATGGCAACTGCTCAATCTGCAGGCCATCGTCCATCTTTACCGTGGCGAAACAGACAAATATCAGGCATTATTGGAAAAATACAACCACGCTATCAGCGAGGCCGTAAACTCCATTCCGCAAGAAGCTCTGCCATTTGTTTCCCTGCTTGACGACGAAACCGCCCGCCGGTTCAACGATTCATTGGCATGGCTTGGCCGTCCGTGGAACAACTATGATGAATTGTCCAAGAACCTGAACGGACAGATAGAGCAGACCAAGAGCTGCGTCAAGCTGGCGGAAGAAAGGCTGAAAAAGCGTGAGCTGAAATCCATGAGACTGGCGGGAGACAAATTCTGCAACGTGCTTGAGGAAATTCTGACGGTTATAGGAGAACACGAATGGCTGACCGGAAAATTCGGTAAAGGCGAGTATACCGACATTGCCGGACTCTGCAAGATTGCCACTCTGGACGAAATCGGGGAAAAGAACTATTCGCTCACACCGGGTGCCTACGTGGGTGTTCCGGAAGCAGAAGACGACGGTGTGGATTTTTACGAACGTATGAACGAAATCCATGCGGAACTGGCCAAACTTCACGAAGAAGCCAACGTGCTTATGAAGGATATATTAAACGACTGGGAGAAGCTGAAATGAGCATGAACAACAAGACGGAAACACTGCTTTCCCTGCTGCATGAATACAAGGCATTGGGCATTGCGGAGCAGATAGACTACAACAAGTTCTATCTGTATTCCCTTATTACCCATTCCACAGCCATTGAGGGCAGCACGGTTACCGAAATAGAAAACCAGCTTGTCACCATTCATCCTTGGGTGGACGGGAACGGACGTATGTCAAGGCTGGTGATGAACCATCTGCAATATGAATTCGGTCTGGTTCCTTCGAAAGTGGTCAAGGATGACAAGGCAGAATATATCCAGTCGCTTATTGATGCACGCGAACAGGAAACGCTTCTTCCTTTCTATGAATTTATGTTCGACGAACATATTCGGAACATAAGCAAAGAGATTGAAGCATACAAGAAGTCACAGGCTGCTGACCTGATAAAACCTGTATCTGACCCGATAAATGAAATTTCTGACCCGATAACAGAACGCTTGTATCAGGCTATTCTAAAGAATAACAAACTGAATTATGCGGAATATGGAGCGTTGTTGGGCGTGTCGGAAGCAACTGTCAAACGCCGTTTGGCTGAGTTGAGGAAGGCCGGGATAATTGTGCGTGTGGGTAGTAATAAGAGCGGATATTGGGAAGTGGTAAGTTTGAAAGATAGAAAGGAGGGGAAGGTATGAAAAAAATAGTAACAATAGGCGAATTAGGAATTATAATTACAGGAAATACTCCTCCAAGAAGTAATCCTAAACTATATGGTAATTACACCCCTTTTATTAAGGCAACTGATATTTCTGAAACTGAAAAATATACTTATCATCCAGAAGAATATTATTCGGAAGAAGGATATAATAAGTATATAAAAAGCTTGATACCTAAAGGTTCAACTTGCGTTGTTACTATTGGAAGTATTGGTAAAAAGATGACAATGGCACATTGTGACCTTTTTATTAATCAAGCGATGAATGCAATAATACCTAATGAAAATTTTGATAATGAATATGTTTATTATGCAGTAAAGAATATTCTACCAAATATCAAAATGTTAGATTCGGGAACGGCTTCAGGAAGAGAAAATGTATCTAAATCTGCCTTTTCTAAAATGCAAATACTGATTGAAAATAATATAATTACTCAAAGACGTATTGCAGAAATCCTTTCCAGATATGATTCCTTAATAGAAAACTACCAAAAACAGATTAAGTTATTGGAAGAATCAGCACAGCGTCTCTATAAAGAATGGTTTGTTGATTTACGTTTTCCAGGGCATGAGAATACTAAGATTGTAGATGGGGTGCCGGAAGGATGGGAGAAGAAATGTGTTGATGATATATATCAAATAAAATATGGAAAGAACTTATCTACAAAATTAGTGACTGTAAAAGGAAATTATCCCGTATATGGTGCAAATGGAATTATTGGTTATTATAGTAAATCAAATTGTCACGAACAAGTTGTACTTATTACTAGCCGAGGAAATGGGAGTGGAGATGTTTCAATGACTTTTCACAAAGAATCATTTATAACAAACAATTCTTTTATAGTTACGCCGTTAGAGAAGTATTCATATTGCAAATTAGCTTTTACTTACCACTTTTTGAAACAGGTTAATTTTTATTCTGTTAGAACAGGCGCAGCACAACCTCAACTAACAAATCAATCTATTCATACTGTTGATATTTTATTACCAATGCAACAGTTAATAGAATCATATTGTAAACTAATATCTCCAAGTATAGAATTGATTATGGAATTAAAAGAAAGTATCTTTTGTATAGTTGAAGCCCGCGACCGCCTGCTTCCCAAACTGATGAGTGGAGAAATAGAAGTATAAATTTAAGATCGAAGTATTATGCGAGATATAACAATAAAAAACTTCCGATGCTACGAAGAAAAAAGTATAGAATTTCGTAGAGGTGTAAATTTGCTGATAGGAGACAACTCTGTTGGTAAAACTTCGTTATTGCATGCTTGCAATTTGGTTACGAACGCTTTTTTCTCAGGCTATAGCGATGAAAACACGATATGGAAAAGTGCGGATGACAATGATTTTAGAAATACCGGTATTACTGAGCAGAATATTGAAATTATGTTTCATCCTGGAGAATGGGATTTTAATACGATATCGACTCCTATAGGCGAATCATATTCTCTGGATAGAGACATCGATTTTAAGATTGAAAAGAAGTCGAAGAAGAACTCACGGAACCTTCTTTCCGGCTTGATACCTTTAAGAAGCTACGCAAGCAATCTGAAGCTTTGGTCACATATTGTATTGAAAGATAAAGGAATCAAACAGATTAATCCTCTACCCGTTTATGCCTGTTTTACCACAGAAGATATTCATTCAACTGTCAAGTTGGAGAAAAACAAGTTTAAGACATATGTACAAAAACCTTCTTTCGGATATTATGGTTGTTCTGATTGTAGAGGGTTGCTTGAATGCTGGATAAAACGCCTGCTTGTATTGAAAGAAGCTCAAAGAGGTGAAGAAGAAATTAATTCCGTAAGAAATGCCATTATTGATGCATTAGGTCCTACTGGGTGTAATATCATCAATGATATGGATATACGTCATAATGAAGGCAAGGTATATTTCAAGTTTGTTGACGGACGCGAATCAGAAGCCGCATTGCTGTCCGACGGTTATCGTCGTTTGGTAAATATTGTGATGGATATTGCTTTTCGTTGTGCTTTACTTAATAAATCTATGTTTGGCGCCCAGTGCTACAAACATACACATGGCACTGTCATTATTGATGAGATTGATGAACATCTGCATCCGGCTTTGCAAGTCCGTGTGCTGAAAGCCTTGCAAGATACATTCCCCAAGATTCAGTTTATAGTAAGTACACATGCTCCCCTTGTGATGTCGTCGGTCGAACCAAGAAAAGATGAAAACGGAAATGATATCAATGTGGTGTACAGACTGGAATATGCGGATGGAGAATACACGCACAAAGAACTGAATATCTACGGAATGGACGCTTCAACAATTATTGAAACGCATATGGGGCAGCCTTCGCGAGACTTGAAAGTAAATAATGATATTAAATCCATACTGGAATTAATTGATAAAGGTGATATTCAAACAGCGAGGAAATCGTTGGAAGAGTTAGAGCTAAATATTGCTAGTGGTGACCCGGAATTAACAAGAATGGAAGCATTAATCTCGTTTATGGAATAACAAGCCTTATGATTCTGATTACAAAAAATAAAGAACCGAAAGAGTGGACTGAGTATAAAAACACTCCAGGAGTAGATTATCAGGCTATTCCAGAATTAGTCCAATCGCTTTTGAAGGAACAGGGATATATATGCGCCTATTGTATGCGAAGGATACCCACGAAAGACAAAATATATAAAAAAGATAGAGTAAACTTTGTATATACCAATGAGGACCATCGCATTGAGCACATCAAGAGCAGAGAACTGCATGACGACCTAAAACTGGATTATACGAATATGGTGATTTGTTGCCCCGGACATATTGGAACGGAGGATCACTGTGACAGATTAAAAGGAGCGAAAGATATTTCGTTTAGTCCAATGGACAAACTGTTTACTGAAACTATCAGATACAGTTCCAATGGAACAATATCTTCTACTGAAGATGTGTACAATGATGAAATGAAGGATGTTCTCAATCTGAATACAGAACTGCTTCGTAAAAACAGATATTTAATGCTGACCGAGGTTGTCAATAAAATTAACGTCACTTGCAAAAAAGGAAAAAATTGGGATAAGAAAACACTGGAACAGTTCTTGAAGAAATACAGTGAGAAGCATCCTGAGAAAGATGAAGAAGGAACAAAAGAAAAGTATTATCCTTATTGCGGCATCATTATTTGGTATTTACAGAAGAAACTACGAACTTTAGGTTAAAATAAATCTGAATCGAACTATGTCAACCGATTACAGCGAAGACCGACTCATACAGAAAAGTGCTGCCGAGTTAATGGAAACAGAACTGGGCTGGACTTCTGTTTATGCATACGACAAAGAGGTATTGGGAGAAAACGGTACACTCGGCCGTAACAGTTACCATGAAGTGTTGCTCACACACCGATTCCGACAGGCCTTGAAAAAACTGAACCCGTGGATAGACGACAAGCAGATGGCAGAAGCCATGGAGCGGATGACGGAACGCATGAGCAGCCAGACACTGATGCAGATAAACGAACAGAAATATCACTATATCCGCGACGGCGTACCCGTGACACGTATAAAACCGGACGGCACATCGGAAGAAATAAAAGCTGTAGTCATAGATTTCCAGAATGCCGGCAACAATGACTTCCTTTGCGTGAGGGAACTGTGGGTGTATGGTGCGCTCTACAGGCGCAGAGCTGACATCGTGGGATTTGTAAACGGCATACCGCTGCTGTTTGTCGAGCTGAAGAACCACAACGTGGAAGTGGAAAATGCGTTCAACCAGAATTATCGGGACTATCTGGACACCATACCGCAGCTGTTCTATCACAATGCCTTCATCATGTTCAGCAACGGGCTGGAAGCCCGTGTCGGCACCATTGATTCGAAGTGGAAATTTTTCCATGAATGGAAACGACTGACAGAACTGGATTGCGGAAACATAGAGCTTCCGACCATGCTGCGCGGCATCTGCAAAAAAGATAATTTCCTTGACCTGCTGGAAAACTATATCCTGTATGACCATTCCGACGGGAAAACAGTGAAAATCATGGCACGAAACCACCAGTATCTGGGGGTGAACCAGGCTGTGGAAATGTACAGGAACCGGGAATATGTGAACGGGAAATTAGGCGTTTTCTGGCATACACAGGGAAGCGGCAAAAGCTATTCCATGCTGTTTCTGGCATGTAAAATCAAACGGAAATTCCAGGGCTCGCCAACGATTGTCATCCTGACCGACCGGGAAGAACTGAACAAACAAATAAGCGACACGTTCGAAAATTGTGGTGTACTTGGAAACGTAAAAGCCAAAAGCTTCATAGCAAGCAGCGGTGATGATCTGATAACGAAGCTGAAAGGAAATCCTTCTTTCATCTTCTCCCTGATTCAGAAATTCAACAAGCCCGATGCCGAACCGATATATCCCGACCACGACATCATTGTAATCAGCGATGAAGCCCATCGTACGCAAAACGGCGTATTTGCCGAAAATCTTTTGCACTTGCTTCCTACGGCCAACCGCATCGGATTTACCGGCACACCTCTGCTGCGTGACGACAATATAACTGCCCGAACCTTCGGCGGATACGTCAGTATCTACGACTTCAAACGTGCCGTTGACGACAAGGCTACCGTACCGTTATACTACGAAAACCGTGGCGAGCGGCTGAGGGATCTGAAGAATCCGGAAATCAACGAAGAGATTGCCGCCGTTCTGGAACAGGCGGGCGACATCGATGCTTCGCAACAGGTGAAACTGGAGCGCGAATTTGCGAAAGAGGTACACCTGCTGACTGCACCGAAACGACTTAGAATTGTGGCGAAGGATTTTGTACGCCACTACAGTGATTTGTGGACTTCGGGAAAGGCAATGGTAGTGTGCTACAACAAGGTGACTTGTGTACGCATGTACAACTATGTACAGGAATATTGGCAGAAGGAAATCGGGACATTGGAAAAACGGATATCCCAATGCCCCTATCAACAGGAAGTGCAGGAGTTGGAACGTAAGCTGGAATGGATGCGACAGACGGAAATGGCTGTTGTCGTTTCGCAAGAGCAGAACGAAATACAGACATTCAGGAAATGGGGGCTTGACATTTTGCCTCATCGCGAGAAAATGGAAAAACGCGAACTCGACAAAGAGTTCAAGAATGCGGAAAATCCGTTGCGCGTGGTGTTTGTCTGTGCCATGTGGCTGACGGGGTTTGACGTCAAGTCGCTCTCGTGTCTTTATATCGACAAACCCATGAAAGCCCATACACTGATGCAGACCATCGCACGCGCCAACCGTGTGGCCGACGGAAAAGACAATGGCCTGATCATAGATTATATAGGCATTGTAAAGGCACTTCGCAAAGCGTTGGCTGACTATACTGCCAGCCCGGAAGGAGGTACCGACAGCAATGATCCGACAATAGACAAACAGGAACTGATCAATCATGTGGCAGAAACGATTTCGGCGGCTACGGCTTTCCTTAGAGAACATCATTTCAATCTGCAGGATCTGATTGGTGCCGATACATTCTTGAAACTGTCGCTGCTGAGAACAGGAGCAGACACGGTATGCGAACCGATCGAAGTACGTAAAAGCTATTGTACCTATATCACTACTCTGCTGAAATTGTGGAAATTTCTCGACCGTGACGATGTTTCCTCTGAAATGAAACAGCAAAAGGATGCACTTGAGGCAATCTACAAAGAACTGCAGAATAAACGTAAACATGCCGACATTACTAATCTAAGCGTGGCAATCAATGACATTGTTAACGAACATCTGGAACTGGGATCCGAGAACAATGTAGCGGATGGCAGTACGGACCATCGTTTTGACATCAGCAAAATTGACTTTGATCTGCTGAGACGGGAATTTGCCCGGAAACATGAGAAAAATCTGATAATGAAGGACATTCAGGAATTGCTGCAGGAACGTATTGCACAGATGATAGCCGCAAATCCTTCCAGAATCAATTTCTACGAGAAATATCAGGAAATCATTCATAACTATAATACGGAACAAAACAGGGCAAGCATTGAAAGGACTTTTGAAGAGCTGATGCACCTCACGGAAGAGTTGTCGGAAGAAGAAAAACGCTACATCAGGGAGGGGTTTGAAAACGATGAGCAACTTTCTTTATACGACGTATTGTTTAAGGAAGATTTGTCGAAAGAGGATATCAAAAAACTGAAGAAAGTAGCTAAAACCCTATTAGGTAAAATAAAGTCTATGCTTCAGACTATGGATCACCCGTTTGACAAACAAGAGACGAAAGCTTCCATTGTTATTACAATAAGGGATTTGCTGTGGCAAGAACTGCCCGAAAGTTATTCGGATGAAAGTATTGCTTATTATCGCGATGCTGTGTATACTTATATCAGTCAACGATATGGAGGGATGGCATGAAATTCCGCCATTTTCTTTTCCCGTCTCCCTAATTATTGTATTTTTGCGTTTGCAGAAAGGCGGCCCATGCAAAGACGTCTTTCTGCGAACCGTATCCTAATCCTTATAGATTAACGTAACCGTATGAAAACAAAAGAAGAAATTGTAGCCAACTGGTTGCCACGTTACACCAAACGCCCGCTGGAAGACTTCGGCGAATACATCCTGCTGACCAACTTCAACAAGTATGTGGAGCTGTTTGCCGAGAAGTTCAATGTGCCCATCCTGGGACGTGACGCCAACATGATATCGGCCAGCGCCGAGGGTATCACCATCATCAATTTCGGCATGGGCAGCCCCAATGCCGCCATCATCATGGACCTGCTCAGCGCCATCCATCCCAAGGCCTGCCTGTTCCTGGGCAAGTGCGGAGGCATCGACAAGAAGAACAGGCTGGGGGACTTGATTCTTCCCATTGCGGCCATCCGCGGCGAAGGTACGTCGAACGACTATTTCCCGCCCGAAGTGCCTGCACTGCCGGCCTTCATGCTGCAGCGTGCCGTGTCGTCGTCCATCCGCGACCATGCCCGCGACTACTGGACCGGTACCGTCTATACCACCAACCGCCGCATCTGGGAGCACGACGACCAGTTCAAGGAATATCTCAAGAAGACACGTGCCATGGCGGTGGACATGGAGACAGCCACCCTCTTCAGCTGCGGCTTTGCCAACCACATCCCCACAGGAGCCTTGCTGCTGGTATCCGACCAGCCCATGATTCCCGAAGGCGTGAAGACCGACAAGAGCGACAACATGGTGACGCAGAACTACGTGGCCGAGCATGTGGAAATCGGCATCGAGTCGCTCCGCATGATTATCGACGAGAAGAAGACCGTAAAACACCTGAAGTTCGACTGGTAAGACTATGGCAAAGCAGGAACTGACGTGCGACGACATTCTGAAGGAACTTCGGGCCAAGCAGTACCGCCCCATCTACTATCTGATGGGCGAAGAAGATTACTACATCGACCTGATAGCCGATTACATCGAGGAGAACGTACTGACGGATGAGGAAAAAGAGTTCAACCAAACGGTGATGTATGGGGGCGATGTAGATAACATAGCGACCGTTATCAACGCGGCCAAACGCTATCCGATGATGGCCGAACACCAGGTTATCATCGTCAAGGAGGCCCAGACCGTGCGCGGCATGGAGGAGCTGACCTACTACCTGCAAAAGCCGCTGCTGTCCACCATCCTCGTCCTCTGCCATAAGCATGGTGTGCTGGACCGGCGCAAGAAGCTGGCAGGTGAGATAGAAAAGGTAGGAGGCGTAGTCTTTGAATCAAAGAAGGTGCGCGAAGCCCAGCTGCCTGCCTTCATCAGTTCCTACCTGAAACGCAAGGGGGTGGACATCGAACCGAAGGCCTCGCAGATGGTAGCAGAATTCGTGGGTACCGACCTGAGCCGCTTGACGGGCGAGCTGGAAAAGCTGGTCATTACGCTGCCAAAAGGTTTGACAAGAGTGACACCCGAACAGGTGGAACGGAACATCGGAATCAGCAAGGACTATAACAACTTCGAACTTCGGGCCGCTTTGGTCGAAAAAGATGTGCTGAAAGCCAATCGGATAGTAAAATACTTTGAGGAAAATCCGAAAGGAAACCCCATACAGATGACTTTATCTTTACTTTTCAGCTTCTTCTCCAACCTGATGATGGCCTATTATGCACCCGAAAAGTCGGAGCAGGGCATCGCTTCGTTTCTGGATTTGAAGTCGCCCTGGCAGGCTCGCGAATACCTGGCCGCCATGCGCCGCTACAGCGGAGTGAAGACCTTGCAGATTATAGGCGAGATACGCACGGCCGATGCACAGTCGAAAGGTGTGGAGAACAGTTCGATGAGCGACGGCGATATCCTGCGGGAACTGGTGTTTAAAATTTTGCATTAATGGGAGTATAATCCAATCTGGTTTTCCCTGAAAGAAATATGGATGGTATCGGGGCCGTTAACAGGCATCCCGATACCATCCTTTTTTGTTGCCTTAATTTACAGCTCCAAGTCACGTCCATTGCCGCATCTATACGCAAAAACAGCCCTTGTTTACCTGTATTCGACTGCCATTTCTCTAGAATCTCCCAATTGACGAATGTAAAAATAGGGGTTAACACACTATATTACAAACGTTTATATCAAAACAAAGCCTCTGAGAATGCAATATTTTCTCCAATTAGTCCATTTATACGGAAAAAAGGGCTGGAAATTACAATAATAAAAAGGAAAGAAGAAAATATCCGGCTATCCATAATAATATACCACCAATCCGCACACATAATCCTCCATTTCATCAAATCTGTCATATCCAAATGGTGCATAAGGGCTACTGAAATGGACGAAATAGTTGTAAATACAACAAGAAAGGTTTTCATTTGTAATACATTGGTATATTTACCTATGTAATGGTTATAACTGCTATATTACACATATAATATTTACTATTGTTGTATATACAAATGTACATGCATTTATTGTGGTAAAGTAGGGGATTACATTCGTACTTTCCATATGATTAAGCGTAAATATAGCATCTATCAATCAACTATATACCAATAAAATACTATGATTTGATGCAAATATGCTTTCACAAACACGCCAAAAGGATATTTACTTATGTAAATACAATCGTAAAGCACAATAATGTACAATATTACGCACTGATTATCAGATAAATATTTTGTTTTGCTAAAGTTTAATACATGCATTATTTTTACTTATATCAGGTACATACCGAATGTAACAATCGAAAATGGAATATAAGAAACACTTTTGTAAAGCTGCTAAATTACATTCTTAAATTTGCTTTTGTGAACTATATTATTTACTTTTGTAACCAATAATAAAAGAAAACACTTTTGTAATATCTACCTGTATGAGCATCAAAGACCGCTTTAAAATGATCATGGAACGGGAAAAGCTGACGGCCGGAGCTTTTGCCGAAAGTATTGGAGTGGCACAAGCTACCATCTCTCACATTCTGGGCCCCCGTAACAAATATCCCAGCACGGAAGTCATCCTCCGGCTTCACCAGCGTTATAATGACATCAACCTCGAGTGGCTGCTCACGGGACAAGGCAGCATGAGCAACGATGCCGAGGCTTCCGCTTCTACCCCCGAAAACATAGGCGCAGACTATCCGTTATTCGCTGAGAATGCCGAAAATCCGGCCAAAGGGACAGATGAATCGGAAAATCGCAAGGAAATGGCATTAGCAAAGCCCTCAAACACGCCCAAAGAAATTGTAAAACAAGAGATTATCTATAAAGAAAGACCACCCAGGAAAATCACCGAAATAAGAATCTTCTTCGACGACAATACGTACGAGACTTTCAAGCCGGCGTGAAAGAGGAATGTTTTATGATAAATGGTGAACGATGAATGGCAAAATAAAGAGAGGCTGACTTCAGGTTATTTTCAGGCACGAATCACGCGGTAAAACACGGAATACAAATTAATCCGTGAAATCCGCGTAATCCGCGCCTGAAGAAATAAAGAAAGCGAACTCCCCTTTTGTACTTCTCTCGGTTTGCACTATCTTTGCACAACGATTGAAATCCATTCTTTTATAGTAATGAAAAAATATATCTTAGATTTGACAGTCACGGAGAACGTCCGCCTGCATGCCCATTATGTGTTGCTGAAGCTGACGTCCCCCCAGATGGAACTGCCGGAGATGCTGCCGGGACAGTTCGCTGAAATCCGTGTGGACGGCTCGCCCACCACATTCCTGCGCCGCCCCATTTCCATCAATTATGTGGACAGACAACGCAACGAGGTGTGGTTCCTGATCCAGCTCGTAGGAGACGGAACAAAGCGCCTGGGCGAAGCAAAAGCCGGTGATGTAATCAATGTAGTGCTTCCTTTGGGAAATGGCTTTACCATGCCCGAAAAGCCTTCGGACAAGCTGCTGCTGGTAGGTGGCGGCGTGGGTACGGCTCCGATGCTTTACTTGGGCGAACAGTTGAAGCAACGGGGATGCAAGCCTACTTTCCTGCTGGGCGCCCGTAGCAACAAGGATTTGCTGCAGCTCGACCAGTTTGCTGCTTATGGCGATGTCTATACAACGACCGAGGACGGCAGTCACGGCGAAAAGGGTTTCGTGACGCAGCATTCCATCCTGGAGCAGGTGAAGTTCGAACACATTTATACGTGCGGTCCCAAGCCGATGATGATGGCCGTGGCGCGCTATGCCAAGGCGAAGGGCATCGACTGCGAAGTGTCTCTGGAAAACAAGATGGCCTGTGGTGTAGGCGCCTGCCTCTGCTGCGTGGAAAACACCGATGAAGGCCACCTGTGTGTATGTAAAGAAGGTCCCGTATTTAATATAAACAAACTGT
>ENA-UONW01000997-UONW01000997.1-human-gut-metagenome-genome-assembly--contig:-CS52-NODE-997-length-37878-cov-13.567406_pt1 | contig 37878 bp, 67 predicted proteins | sample MGYA00242463_ERZ724010 | MGnify/ENA metagenome assembly ERZ724010 | reverse complement strand
AACTTTTGATTTACTATTGCTTGGATAGCACTATAATCATATCCTGCTGCAGTTAATTTATTTTTTCTGTCATCTCCATTGCCCCATTTTCCTGCTATTACTTCATCTGCAATAGTTTCGTTTGATTTTTTATTTGAGGATGCACTTGAAGATGTTGTTGTACTTCCGTTTAATTTAGCATTAACTGTATCAGCTAATTCTTGAAATTTATTTTGCAAATATTTACCCGGACAGCTTGTAGCTGCAAACATATTGTGTCTTGTTAAACTTCCATTTTTAGTACCATCATATTTTAATGTAAAACCATGTCTTTTACATATATCTACACATAGATTAACTAAAGAATTCCATGCAGCCTCAGATATTGGCCAGTCTCCTCCTGTAGAACTATTAGATACTTCTATTGTGATTGCTTGGCAGTCATTTGAAGATGAACTTGATGTCCATGCTCTATTATCTTCATCTACACATCCTACTATTCCACCATCGTTACCAATACAATAATTTGCACTTGCTTGTCTATTTGGATTCTGGAAAAGTTTTGCACATTGTTCTCCACTTAAAACACCTGCCATATGATGGGGTGTTATTTTACATATTTTATAGCCTTTTCTTCCCTGAGTATAATTACTTGAAGATGCTAAAACTTGACTTCTAATCAAACTTGAAAATCCCATTATTCTTCGCCCTCCTCTTTACCATTGCTTAATTCTTCTTCCATTTCTGGTGTTAAAGTAATTTCTTCGTTTTCTTCCATAACGAATACCTCCTTTTAAAAAATATAAAATCCAGAAGTTATTTTCTCTGGATCTTTTGAAATAATTATTATTTCCTATTTTGTTTTAGTTGCATCATATAGTCCTCCTGCAGCTGTTGCAGAAAAAATACATAAAATCAATGAATATAAAATATTTGTATTTAAACCTGTTGCAAAAACTAATACACCTGCAATAATACCAATTATTATATTCTGATATGGTATATAATCTTGAGTAGCCCAATTAAATTTTTTCGCACAGGTACCAAATATTGCTGTTACAATAGCTGTTGCTACTGCAATAATAATATCTACAGTTAATTCCATCAATTATCCCTCCCTTCATCAGAAACATGTAATAATGTTTCTATTTTTATTTTTTTATTTTGTAGTGATTTAACCACTTTTTCTCTTTTCACATTATCTTTGTCTAAAAATTCTATACAAATGAAACCTATTGTTGTATTCTCTTCATTTTTTATTCCTATTCCGAAATTTTGCTTGAATATTTCTAGTTCTTAAAAATTCATACATTGATGTATCTTTTAGCTTTATATCCTCAATGTTTTCAATATCGCAAAAGCCTTTTGTGTCTATCTCATTTACCCAATAACTAAACATAGCTCTAAATTGATTTTGAAATTCTGATATAAATGGTTGAACACCAATTTTTACTACTTCATTTGTCATACTCATTTTTAAAAAAGAGAGTTTATTTAAGCCTCTTCCTCCGATTGTGATAACGCACAAAAGAAACTCTAGAAGATTGCGTTTCGTCTAGGCATTCCTTTAAAATATTTTGTATTTCCGCTTCTATTTTACTTATTTTCTCATTTTCTTCTTTTGAAAGAGTATGGTTATTTATGCCATCTAGAAGTTTATTAAATAATTTATCTTGTTGCGTTTTAAACATTTTAAACATTCTATAAGCAATTATCGCAAATATAGCACAGCAAACAACGGATACTCCTATTTCTTTCATTGCATTTGCAACTTGTACCCATTCCATATCAATACCTCTTTTCTTTTGTAATTTCTTCAACTTGCTTTTCTACATTTACAATTCTATCTTCCACCATTTTCCACTTTTCATTTCCATTCTCTTTTTGCTTAGAAAAATCAATAATAAATAAAATATTATAGATAACATTAAAGAGTAATAATACAATTATTGTTATGAATAAAATTATTATTTTTCTTATATTCTTATCCATGCTTTCTCCTTCCTATATTTTAATTTTTTTGGAAAAACAGCAAAAAAATAACGCTTCAAAATCGATTTTAAGGCGTTTATTTTTTATCTTAATATACTTTTATTGCTTGATTTTAAGGCTTTTTTATAATTTTCCGTTGCAAATGATTTATTTGTATTCTTCTCCAGTAATTTCTTTATATTCCTCTTCTGTAATCCATTTTCCAACTGCATTATGAACTCTTGCTTCATTCCACATTCCATTATCATAATATTTTTTTACTTTTTCAAAATTTTTACTCATTGTTTACTACACCTCCAAGTCAACATCTGACATCATTGCTAAATATTCAATATCAGATTGCATTTTCATTTTTTCTAATTCTTCATCTGTTAAATCTCTTAATGCAAAATAATATCCATCATCGTATTGAGCAATTTGTATTAGTTCCATGTGACTATGTTCTTCTATAATTTCTTTTCCATCTTCTGTTTTTCCTTCAATTTTTACATTTAATAATTTCCCCTCGAAGTCATCCTCTGTAAGTTTTGTATCTGATATAAAATTATTTCCATTTAAACCTAAGTTTTCAAGTTTTGTTCCATCAGCCAATGTAATTTTCCATGATTTTTCCATGTTACCCTCCTTTTAAATAAATCATAATATAATTGTGACATATTACTTATTTGTAATCTTGACATATTTTTATAGTTTCCTGCCATCCAACTTTTAAATGAGTTCTCTATTTCTCCGTAAGATAATCTCTTTTTATCTAGTAATCTTTTATATGCTTTTAATTTTCTGCGTTCTCTTGTTATTGCTTTAGGATGTATTTTTTTTATTAATCTACCTGTTTCTGTTAATTGATATTGTATCTGTAGTATTCTAAATGGTTGAGATAATTTGCACAAGTGTGTTTTTTTAGGATTAATTATTAATCCTAATTTATCAGCTATTAATTTTATATCTTTTAACAATTTCTTTAAAAATTCCTTATCTTCATGAATTATATATAAATCATCTGTATATCTACCATAATGTTTTACACCTTTTACAATTTTTATATAATTATCTATTGGTATCGGATAAGAAATTCCGATATTTTGTGAAGGCTGACTTCCTATATTAACACCTTTACTATTTTTATTATCTATATTAAATACTTCAAATAAATTATTTAGTATCCATAACGCTATTTTTGCCTCATTTTTATTTGCTTTTCTTAATAAATTATAGGTACTTTGTAAACACAATTTATGAGGAATACTCGCATAATAACTGCTAAAGTCAATCAATAATACATATCCATTATTACTTTTATGTTCTCTATAATATCTATGTAAATGTGTTTCTAATCTTTTTCTATGAAATGCTACTCCCTTACCCTTTTGACTAGCTCCATTATCATAAATTAAATAAGGAGAAATAGCTATACTTAAAACATTATCACAAAGAAGATGATTTATTGTTTTATCTATCATGTTATTTGTTGTTATATGTCTTATTTTTCCTCTTTCTTTGATAGTGAATTTTGTTCCTTTAGAAGGTTTATATTTTCCTTCTATTAATTGTTTTTGTAATTCAGCAGTTTCTAATAAATGATTCATTTCAAATAGCTGAGATTGATATTTGAAAGGAGCTCCTTTAATTGCTTTTGTACCTGCTGCATATATCGCATTTGCATCATAAAAAATATTCATAAAATCACTTCTATAGTATTACTGGTCGTAACCAAATACATAATGATTAGTATTTATCAACTTTTTCCTTGTTGAAGGGATAATCTTTCCTTTCCTTTTCCCATTGCCCTGCTATGAAAACTTTGTTCATTAAAATTGCATGGTTGTGAAATCGGGACGAACGCCATTCGAGTTGGACGCACTGTTGTAGTTGGCATTGCCATTACTGTTAACATTAGCGAAGTTAGTCGAAGAAACAACATACAAAGATTACCCACTAATTATTTCTTTATATTTTTTAGGAACCTATTGTCAGATTGTCTGAGTGCTTTTATCATGTTGAATTCTTGCTGTATTAACAAAACTAGATTTGTATATCTATTAAGATCTGCATATAAACATTCTCCCACATATTGTAGTTCATCTTGAAGTGCATTACAACATGACATAGCTCTATCCATTTCGATTCTTCTTTCTTCAAATTCAGATAAATATGTTGGAAATATTGTGTTTGCTATTCTTAGATGTCTACTTATACCTGTTGCTAATTCTATGACACTATTTGTGGAGCGATGTAATTGTTGTTCAAAATATTGATATGTTCGTTTTTTTATTATTTGTTGTTCCTCTTCTGGAAATCTTTTTATTTTTTCTGCAATAATATCTTCTATTTTAGAACTATTTATATAAAAATCATTTTCTGCTAGTTTTGTCACAGCCATTCTAATTTTATATGCATTATGTATAGTCTGTAATTTTGATTCTTTCCTTTCACTCTTCTTTACATCTGACATTTAAAGTAACACTATTCTCCTTTTCTTCAATTTTCGACAAAATTATATCATTATATTTTTATCAATTTAACTATTTTGAAGAACCACTATATTATATGTCAGGGCATAAAGCCCTGACGATGCCTGATTAGTAGATTAGGAAAGCGGGACGAACGCCACGCGAGAAGGACGCACCGTCGTAGTAGGCAGCGCCATAACTGCCAACATTAGCGAAGTAAGCCGAAGAAACAACATCTCTTAGCCAATACCAATTCCTTGTTCCACTATCATTAAATGCTACAATTAAATCTGGTCTAAGTCTGAATAAAGATAATTGTGACTTATCTAATGTATAGTTATAAGGTGTAGATGTACCATTAGCAGTATTGTGGAATATATTACCTCCATACACCATACATTCATTCATTAATTCAATATCTGAATCGAACCATGTTCCAGCACTTTCATAACCATTAGTAGTAGCATTTGCAAATAAATTTCTATGATTTAAAATATGGCTTGTTTCAAAATCATTTTTTATAATGGTTTTAAAAGGTTCTAAATATTCTGTATACATCTTACTTCCTACATAAGCTCCTGTTGTTATATTCGTATCATTCATTTTTGCTGTTCCCATTATCTTTTCTGGTATCATTAAAATATGAGGAGTCGTGCACTCTGTATCTCCACCATGTAATCTGTAATTAATATCTGCTACTAAATATTTTCTATTGCTATTTTGGCCTATGATATAATCTCCTATAAATATATCATCAAATGTTCCTGCAGCTATTTGGTCGCTCAATGTTCCATCGTAGAATAAGTCTGTTATGTCTTGTCCACGATATATAGAATTATGAGCACCTGCATTTTGTGGAATTAAACCACTTAATAATTTTGATAATAATACTTTTTTTGTTTTTCCATTTGTAGTATCTACAATTGGAATTACATCATTATTATTTATTGTTGACAATTCTTCTAATTCTGATATTTTTTTTATCATTTTTACCCTCCTTTTTACATTCCGCAAACTAAATATTCGCTATTTTCTGTTACAAGATAATCTCCATCCTCTGTTGTTATTGCAGAAACTGATTCCATCAACATCTGTGTTAAATTATCTATTTGTAATTGTAAATTTCCTGCAGCATCTTCTGATAATTGGTCTTTCATTTGTTGAAACCATGTATCAAAAGCATCCTCTTCTTGTGAAAAGAAACTTGCCATTGCTTGCTTAAATTCTGCAAAATACTCATCATGTTCCGCTTCTTGATCTTCATAATATTTTTGATATGTAGCTTGCCATTGAGCATATAATGTTGAAGTATCTACTTGATATATTAAGCTTGTAATCCAAGGACATTCATTACTACCTCTACAGTCTGTAATTAAGTCCTGTGTGATTTTTACACAAGAAGGACTAATAATTATATCTGCTAATCTCAATTCAAAAATATTTTCTTCAGTATTAATTTCTGGGTGAACTGGATTACTTGAAGCAGAGCCTTGTCTATATACTATATTTCCTACTCTTCCGGCTTGTGTTTTATCTACTTGAGCTATTATACTGTCTATTCTAGATAAAACTTCCGAATTTTGTGGTATAGTTATTATCAAGTCACTTGGATTTTCAAACCATTTATCCCCAATTATCGCATTTCCTGCGGAAACAATTATATTCATTCCATTATTTGCGGAAAATACTTGCAAATCGTCTGAGGCTTCTCCTTTTGGTGTTGCAAAAACGCCATTGCTTATTAATCTTCTATAAGGTCTGTTCATATCATCTGCAGAATAAGTTCTATCTTCATTAATTGCATCAAAAAAGCCTGCATTTACTTCATATTTTTCATCACTTGCCATATTTCCCTCCTATTTTATTTAAATATTTTCAAATGTAGGTTCCATTGTGTATCCATTATCGTCTCTACTCTCTATTATTTCTGTTATCCTTGCATTAACAGACATTCCATATTCATTTAATATATTCACAATGTCTCCTAGATTGTAATCTTCCTTATATTTGTAATTAATACCTACTATAATGTCTCCTGTGAAAGAAGTAACAGATACATATTCTGCCATCTTCTCATTTCCGACACTTTTTAAATTTTCTGTATAAATATTGTCACATAATTTTACTTCAGAGACTTCTCCCTTCTCGTCTTTAGTAAGAATTGCTATGTTGGTACCATTTACTTGATAATAAATTACATTGTTTATTACTTTTTCAATTCCATTCGGGTAATTATTTAATAATTCATCATAATCAATAGTGCTAGAGACATCTCTAGCATCTACATACAATTCGTTTCTATTAATTCCTTCTCCGCTTCCAATAGTTGTGGTTTTTCTGTCTACGCCTTCTCCTTCTCCTGCTATTAGAGCTACATTTTTTATATTGCTATTATCTTCTTGATAATCTGTTGTTGAAATGTTATCATAATTTTGCGAGAAAGTAATATACTGACTTTTATCTTTTCCTTTATACAATGAAAAAACAAAGTTACCATTTTTTACAGTAACTTTGTATCCCCATCCAAATTGTTGACATAGTTCTTGTACTTTATCCCCTATATAATCATATGTTACTTGCTCTCTAATTGTTTCAGTAAATCCTTGTTTATCAGCAAGTACAAAATTACTAATTTTACGATTAGGATCTTTAGGATTTATAAATGCATCCGTTATTAGCATTCTTATATAATCTTCAACTAAGCCATTGAAATTTGTTTGATTCATAACTATTCTTTTGTTTAAGATGTCTTTTACATCTATGCCAGTAACAATTATTTGGTCTCCATTTTCCTCATCAGTTTGTATTTCTATCTTCTTTATCTCGCATACCATTTCATCATCATCACGAGAGATATATCTACATTCTTTTATTTTTTTTAAATTATCTTGAGAAGCTTGAATTACTAATTCACAGTCTCCTAGAGTATTGTATCGTGGTGTCCATATAACACTTGAATATGTATCAATTATATGTTTTTTATTTAATTCTTCATCTAATAAGTATAATTCTTCCATTAAAACTAAACTCCTAAATAAACTTTATAATATTCAAATTGAATATCTACCGACATATCAGATACTCCTTCGTCTGCTAAGAAACTAAAATTATTATCTCCTACTCCTAATTGAAAGAAAGTAGAGCCGCTTCTAACATACGGAATTAAATTATATTCTGTTGCTTCTCTTGTCAAAATTACTGATTTACTCCCTCTATTACAATTTATAACTAATTTATCATTTGCCATAAAATTATAATCTATTATGAAATTCTGACCAGTATCTATATTACGGATTTCTAATTTATCTACTCTTCCCAGAAATGTTACCTTAACAATAAGTCCTGTTTCGCTCTCGCTTTCATTTATAACATTTGTTACCTTTTCTAACTCTATTTCTGAGAAAGAAATTGGCTGTCCTATATTTATTGAAAATGGAAAAGTAAATTTTTTTAAGGCTTTTGAAATACTTTGTACTATGGTTTCTATATCTTTAAAATATGGATCTGGACATAATATTGAAATTTGTGCTACTTGCTTTTGTGTAAAAATAGGAGCTTCAAAGGCTTGTACATATCCTTCAATATATACATCCCTTTGATCATCAGTATAATAAATCTTACACCAATTCTTAGTTCTAAAATATTGATATAATGTTAATCTATTGGTTTGAACATCTCCATTAATATAAACTGTGATAACTATTTCTCTATTAGGTATTTTAGAACTATTAAAAGCTGAACCATCTCCATTTGCAAAATTCGATGTATTTATCGTTGCATTTGGAGGAGTCAAACCCTCAACATTAGTTACTTGAAAATTTGTCTCATCATTCGTAAGTTCTAAAATTGCTCCCTTATCATTTTCAACTTTTAAACTAAACATATTTTTCCTCCTATTTTGCTGTCACTAGATTTAATAAATTTTTTGTTTGTCTATATAGTTCTAGTCGTGAAGGTTGCCTTGGAGCATTGATTACTTGAGTAAAATTATTTACATTTGATGTTGTATTAGATACATTATTTATATTTGATACATTGTTTTTTACTATTTGGTCTTTCATTTCATTGGCCACAGCTTTTATCCAATGTTTATTTCTTTCAAGTGGTACTACTGCCTCAGCACCAGAACCTTCTAGTAATCCAACTTCTCCTTTTTTCAATACACCACCTTTTGCAAGTCTTGGAAGATTAACTCTACTAAAGTTACCTATATTTACTCCGGGTATATTATTAATTAAATTTATAGCACCATTTATCATATCAATACCTTTATTAATTACATTTTCAATCATTGATATAATGCCATTAATTCCTGACTTTACTGCTCCACCAATAGCATCTCCTATTGTTGTTCCTAAACTTGAAAATTTATCACTGATTGTATTCCAAAGTCCTCCGAAGAAATCTCCTACTTTTCCGAATATACTTGTTATATTATTCCAAGCCTCTTGGAATTTATCTCTAAACCAGTTTCCAACATTTGAGAAAGCTCCACTAATGCTATTCCATGCGTTTGATGCCCAGTCTTTTGCTGTTGCCCATGCTTGTTTAGAATTTTCGTTTGCTTGTGTGAATTTTTCTTTAAACCAGTTTCCTGCATTTGAAAAAGCACTTGTAATGTTGTTCCAAGTATTAGATGCCCATTCTTTAGTATTTGCCCAAGCATTTTGTATATTTTCTTTTGCATTTGAGAATTTTTCTCCAAACCAACTGCCTACATTTGAAAATACATTTTTTATTCCTTCCCATGCTCCACTAAAGAATTCTCCTAATTGTGCTGGTAATTGTGCAAGTCCTTGAAATATTGCTGCAATAATTTGTGGTATTGCTTTTATTAATTCAATACAAATCTGAGGTATTGCTGTAACAAGTCCCATAAATAATTGAACTGCTCCTGCTATTAATGTTGGTAGATTTTGAAGTAGGGTTGTTACTATTGTGGTAATTATTTTTGGAATTTCTGGAATTAATGCTTGTATAATTTGTGGAATTGCTTGCACTATTCCCATAAGTAATTGTACAGCACCATTTATAATAGCATCTAATCCATTAATTAATCCATTTACTATTGCTTGTATTATTGTTGGTAACGCATCAATAAGAGCAGCTATAATCTCTGGAATTGCATCTATAATACCCATTAATAATTGTATTGCTCCGTCAATTATAAGAGGTATTCCAGTAATTAAACCATTAACAATACTATTTATAATCTGTGGTAGAGCATTTAAAATAGCCTTAATAACTGTTGGTATTGCATCTATAATTGCCATAAAAAAATCAATCGCTCCTTGAATTAATTGTGGTATTCCATCAACGAGAGATTGAACTATTTGTGGTATTATATTAACTATTTGTACTAGAATTTCTGGTATCATTTGGCCTAGACCTGTTAGCAAACTTTGTATTATTTGAGCACCCACTGATACTAATTTTGGTAGCATACTCAACAATGATTGTGTTATCTGAGGTATTAAATTCATAATAGTTTGAACTACTTGTGGTAATGCATTTATAATGCCTTGTATCAAAGATGTTATTATTTGTACACCTATGTTTAAGATTGTTGGTAATGCCTCAGTTAGTTTTGATAGTACCATATCTAATGTTACAGATATTCCACTTGTCAATAATTCCGCTGCTCCAGTAGTTCCTTCCATTAAACCTCTTACACCATCGCCTATTTGTTCAAGTCCGAGGTAACATAGTATTTACTAAATCTGTAATGCCTTGTTTAAATGCTGTAATTATTGGCATTGCCACTCTTCCCATTTCTGACATCGCTGTACTCATATTAGCCGTTGCTTCTCTTGATGCTATTAGATCTCCATTAACATCTTTATAGGCATCAGCAGCACTCTGATATGTTTTACTTAATGTTTCTGTAATTAATGTTGCTCTTTCTTGTTCACTATTACATTTGGCTAATTGTTCATTGAATTTATCTTCAGATATTCCTGCCCAATTTAAAGCATCAGCTAGAGGGCCTGTAACTTGTCCCACTTTTGCAGTTTCGTTAGCCGCTTCTGTTAATCCTTCCAGAGGTAAGCTATCGCCAAATGTTGCATACACACCTGTTGCTATATCAGTCCACTTTGAAAGTTCTTCTTCGCTCTTTGTTAATTTTGCCAAATGGTTTACTGCTTCAACGGACTGATCTGTTTCTCCTAAAATTCCAACCATCCCTTGGAAAGATTTTTGTGCAGTTTCTGTAGAATGACCTGCACTTGTAAAAGCAGCCTCAAGTTTTCCCATATCCTCCATAGTATCTTGTGTTGCTGCTCCAGTAGCTAAAAAGCCCGCAACAGCTCCTGCTGCTGCGGTTGCTATACCCATTAAACCTTTTTTTAGTCCTCCACCTAACTTGCTTGCTAAACTATCACTATTCTTTTCTGCTTTTTGTGCAGCATCTCCTACTTCTTTTAATCCCTTAGCAGCTTTGTTACTTGATTTGTTTGTATCATTTGAATTACTTTCTACTTCGTCAAGAGCACTACTATATTGTCTTATTTCTTTTTCTGTCTTATTTACCGCTGCTTGTTGATTTAGAATAGTTACTTTTAGTTTGTCTGCCATGTTTGCATTTGCAGTTTGCTCTTTTTCTACATCTGTTAAGGCCTTTTCATATTTTTTATATTCATCGGATGTCTTTGAAATTCCTTGGCTAGATAATTGTTGAAGTTTTGCTTTTAATTCATCTGCTTTTTTCCCATTTTCTTGCTCTGCCTTTTCAACTGCTTGCAATTGAGATTTATAATTATCAAGTTTCTTATTTTCTTCAATTAATACCGAGTTTAATTGCTTTAATTTTGCATTTAAACCATCACTTGATTTTGTCCAGTCATCCATACCCGCACTGGCTGCTTTAAATTCTGCATTTGCAAGTTTTATATTTTTGTTTGCTTCAGTTATACCTTTTTTTAATTCAGATATATCGACTTTAAATTTTGTTGTTATATCTTCTCCTTTTGGCATTTGTCTACCTCCCTTTTAAATTAAAACCATGTATCACTTGCTCGTCTCCTAATCTTTTTAGGTTTCTTTTCTTGCTCGTTATACACATTTAATCTTCTAATCAATAAGAAAACTTCGTGAAATCTTTTCTGTCTAACATCAAATGGAGATAAACTTGGGAATCGATCACAAATCGACATTTCAACTTCAAATAAAATTTGATAAAGGGTGACATTTACATCACCCTCATTTAGTTTTTTCCATTTGTTCCTTTAGTAATTTGTGAGATTGAAAATTTAACAATTTCTACTAAAGCTGTACTAATTTCAGATACTTTTGTTTTCTTCAATTCTTCATCTGTTAGTCCTTCAAAGATATCTTTTAGTAATGGTTTAATAATTCCCATTCCATTAATTATTACTTTACCAACTAACTTGATTATTTCAGCATCTGTTCCATTTTTTAATTGGTCTAAATCTATAAGATCTATTAAATCTTCAACAGTTCCAAACATTAAATCGTATGTTTCTGCTGTATATGTCTTTACGACTTTTTTCTTTTCATAGATATTTAATTTTAAATCCATTTTTATCCTCCTATGCTTTTACTGCTAATGTGTCTGGTGTTGTTACTTCATCAAAGAATGTGCTTACATCAGCTAATCCTTTTGCAACATCAACATTAATAGCTTTTGCACCTTTTTTGTTACCATTTTTATCAGTAACTTTTGTAAATTTGTGTGTTGTTTTAATTCCTGTATATGTTAATTCTTGTCCATTTGCATCTGTACCATCATTTTCTGTTGCATGAGTAGATTCTGGAATGTTAAATGAACCTTTTAGTCTCCAAACATATACATAATCCCCATTAGTCTTCTTTGTTTTATATCCAATAGCAAAATATTTTGTTTCTCTTTCGCCTTCTATTAAAGTTCCTGTAAGTTCGTCATATTTTTGCCCTGTAATCTTTGCTAAAATATCAAGTGGAATCGCAGATACAGATAATGTTACTTCATCTGCTCCTTCAGAACTTACAACTACTGCTGGCATATTATTATAATAATGTGATTCATTTGAACTACTTGTACTTTTACTTATTTCTGCAACTCCAGCAATATCAAATACCTCTCCTGTTGTATATCCTTCTTCTTCGTTATTGTTATCTGTCAAAACCTCTGCTGCGACTAAATCTTCGACACCTCTGTACTCAGTAATTTCGTCCATGTTTTTTCCTCCTATCTTTCTATTATTTTTACATCTATTCCACGACCTGTGTGTGTTGGTTCATCACTTACAACATCGTGTCCTTTGCCTGTAACAATAAAATTATTTTCTTTTAATATTTTTTTAGCTTCCATCAATTTAGTATTTACTAATTTAGGATCGCTTGAATAAAAATTTAAATCAAAATACCATATTGTCGAATGTTCTTTATTGTCATAAAACCCACTTCCTTCAGATAAATTATTCCAGAAAGTAAAAAAGCTATCTGGATATGCTTCATCTGCTCCAAGTGAGCCTTGTCGAAATATTGGATAGCCCAACGATTCAATTAATTCTATTAATAAATCTTCCATTAACCGTTTAACCTCCTTATTTCGCTATAAAATATTTCTTCTTGAGCTTTCTGTACTTCATCTCTTGTGCTTTTGCTCCAAAATGCGTTATACATTTTTTGATCCTTGCTTTGTCTTGGAGTTCCATACATTAAAAATATTGAAGCAAGTCCACCTTCCGAAATACTAAAACCTGTTTTTACACTTGCTATTGTTCCTGCCCATTCAATTTCTGCATCTTTTCTCAAGCTTTTTTCTGTTTGACGAGTTTTATTATGTGGAGCTATAGCTTCTTCAGCTTTTTGAGTAATGATTGAATGTGTTTTCTTTAATGCTTTTTCAGTAGTTCCTTTTATATCTCCACCTAATTTATTTAATCTTGATATTGCTTTATCAAACCCATCAAATTCTAAATAAACTCTGTTACTCATTCTTCAACCACTTCTGTAGCTGTAACTGTACCTTCATCTGTTACAGTAATTTCAAATTTCTTTGTACTTTCAGCAGTAGAAGATGCTAATATTATTTTCTTTGGTGTTACGGCAAACATATTGTTTAGCACTTCACATATTGTTTTTCCATCGATTTCTTCCCCAGTTGCTCTTTTGTACAATTCTTTTAAACTTGCAACCTTATCCATTTAAGCTCCTCCTTTCACTCGTTTTACTTTAAATTTTAAAAATTGATTTCGCATATTAATATTTTCAGGTTCATTAATAATGTCAAAAACAGCCTCGTCATTAGCTCTTGCTATTCTGCAGCTACTCGTTATATCTGGCCTATACCATGTTGATATGTTTGCTGTATCTTCTATGGAGTAGATTCCATTTACTGTTTTCTCTGTTCCTCCATAAGTTTGGAAACTTCCAAAGAATAAATTAATCGGATTATCATTTTTATCTTTTACTGATAGAGCTTCTTTGACTGTTGGATATTCTTTTTTATTTACTCCACTAATTTTTGAAGTAGATTTAGGTATTAAAAGTACAAGTGGAATAGGATCTTTTATTTCTAATCTAAAATCACTCATCTTTTTCCTCCTTGTCTACTTCTTCATTAATTGGCTCTAATTCTTCCACAGTTTTTCCACTTAATTGAATAGCCCTCTGAATAAAATATGGAGAGAACGATGTCCCTCCACTTCCATAATTCCATAAATCTGATACTCCTCTGGTTATAATTCCTACTGTCGAAGGATGCTCAACAACTTCTTTTAACACTCCTCCATCAATAAGAAATCTTTTTACTTCATCAATATATTCTTGTATTGTGCCGTCTTGATATGAGCCTGTAATCCCAAGACCTTTTTTCACTTTTTCTAACATATTAATTCTCCTTTAGTTTTGCTTTTCAACTAATTTTCTTTTGTCCTTTAATAACTCTACCGCTCTTTCTTTACTTACAGTTATTACAGAATTTAGTTTATATTTTTCTTCTGTGTATTTATCTGTAAAAGGTATTAATACTTTTAATTTTACTTTTGAACCTTCATTTTTTGATTTCTTTGTTTCTTCCTTGTTTTCTTTTTCTTCAGCTTTTTCTTCTTCCTCTGCTTTTGCTTCTTTCTTTACTTCCTCTGGTTTTACTTCTTCTACTTTTTCATCTGAAGAAACTGCTGTTTCTTCAACAGCAGTTTTAACCTCTTCTTCATTATTTATAATTTCTTCTTTTTTAGTTGCCATAATAAACTCCTTCCTAAGCTTTTACGCTTTTCTTTAATAAATATATATATTTTGGATCTAATATTTTTCCATCATTGATTACTAATGCTTTCTTAATATATTGGTTCTTTTCATGGTCAAAGTAATCAACAACTGTAAATTCCATGTTGCTATTAATAGCATAAGCCTCTTCTGGAACCCAATACATTCCAAAGTAATCTCCATCTGCTGCATCATTGAAGTTTTTCAATACATCTTCCTCTACAAACACAACATTTTTTCCTTTGAATTTTGAAATCTCAGAACCATCAACTGGATTATATGTTTCGTTATATACAGGTCTATTATTGTCGTCAGCTAGTGTCTTAATATTTGCTTCATAAGTATTTGATGTCATAGCAAATTCTGGATTTAATCCTCTCATTGATAATGGGATTTTAGCAAATAATTTTTCTTGCCATGCTTTCCAGTTTGCCATTTCTTCTGCAGTAAAAGTAATTATATTAGCTGCAGGTATTCTTGAACCACTTGATTTTTTAGCCTCTGTTAATATACCAACACATTCATTATTCTCATCTTGTCCATTCATTATTTCTTTATCCATTGCTTGAACATAAGCTTTTACAATTACTTTCGCAAATTCCTCTTCAAAAACTGGAACACTTAGTATTGTTTGTAATAAAGTTCTAGCCATTCTTATTTCACCAATTTTGTAAGAGAATTCTACTGTACCTTTAACTCCACCTGCATTTTGTCTGTCACTTACAGTAGTTTCTGTAATACGCTTAAATGTTGCACTAAAACTTCCAATTGGATATTTTACACCACCTTGTAAGTTTGTTTTTAATACTCTTGAGTAAAGTTGTCCATATACCTTTTCTACATCTGTTATTATTTTTTGAATAACAGTAGTTGGTATTAATACTCCTAATTCACTAGATGTTCCAGTTGCATCTGCTCTTAATTCGAATTGAAGAACATCTCTATTGATTTCTCCTCTTTGTATGTAATTCATAAATGCTGTTCTATATTCCATAGTAGCTCTAGGGTCATTATTATTTATATCTACTTCTTGACCTCTAGCATTCATTCTTGTTTGACCTACTACATTTAAAGTCGCATTAGGATTAAATCCATTTGCACTTCTTCCTTCATTTGCATTTGCTCCATCATCTTTATTATCATCGTTGTTATTATCTTTATTTGCATCTGTATCTTTGTTGTCGTCTTTTTCCTTTTCTTCTATTTCAGCTAATTGCTTTTCTGCGTCATTAATTTCATCACGCAATGCTATTAATGTTTCTCCTAAGCTTCTAACCTCTTGAATATCTTGAGATTTTTGCATTCTTTCTTCTTTTTCTTTTAATTCTTTTTTCTTTCTTTCAATTAATTTTTTTAAAAAATCTTTCATTCTAAAATCCTCCTAATAAATATTTTAATTTTAATTTTTCTAATTCTAAAGAAGTGTCCACCTCTTTACTTCTAGCAGTCTCCACCGCTAGGCGTGCAGTCTCCACCGCACTTTTATCTCTAGCAGATATTGAAGTAGCTTCGTAAGCTGGAAATGTTACTGCACTAACTTCAACAACTGTTGAAATTGATATAATATGTCTTGTTGGATAATCTGTATCTAAGCCTTCCCATCTTTCATCATCGATTCCAAACATAAAAGACATACCTGTTATGTCTCCTCTTTCTATTGCACTATATAAATTTCTTGCTTCTGTATTATTTTCTACATCTAGTTCAACATTAATTTCCATTCCTTCGTCATCTACAGATAATTGCATAGTAGAATTCTTAGAATTTCTCCTTGACCTTGCAAGTGGTATTTTAGATTGATCATGATTTACTAAAAATCTTACATCTTCTAGGTTTGTTTTCTTTAATGCCCCTTTTTCAATAACCTCCGCAAACATTCCACCTATATCTGTTTTGCTTCCATAAACAATTGGTCTACCTATAATTATGTTTCCTCTTTTTTCATCTTTTTCTGCTCTAATTTGAAAATCATAATTTCTTCTAATTAATTCATTCTTCATTTTCACTACCTCCAATACTCGAATTATCCTCATTTTCAACTTTATTGTTTTCTGCATTTGCTTTATTACTTGACATTGCAATTTGCCCTGCAAGCTCTGGAAGTGGTCTCATTCCAAATGCTGTACGAAGTTCGTTTTTATAACAACTTGCACTATCAACCAATAAATCAAATAATTCTATCTTTTGGCTTGTATCCATAAAAATTAATTCATGTGGATACATCATAATTTTGTTTCCAAATCCTTTTTCTCTAACACTAAACATAGACATTGTGAAAGATTCGCCTGTTCTTTTTAAAATTGGCTCTAAGCTTTTTTGATAAAAAGCTTCATATTGTGCTTTTGTATAATCTCCGGTTAATATTGGAAGAGAAACTCCAAAATTTCTCAATATTTTTTCATCAATAAATTTTAAAGTAGTAGCATCTACTAATTGAATTTTATTTTGTAATGGTATATATTCTCCTTTAATGTCCAGTGGTAAAAATCCGCTTTCATTATTAGCAAGTCTTTTCTCCATATTCTTTATGTTTTCTTCCATTTTGCCATCGTCCATTAAAGTATTGTATTTAATAACTCCATTTATAGAAAAAGAGCTTTTTAATGCTTTTGCTACTCCTTGCAATAATGTATGGTTAAGTTCTAGTGTTTTTAATAGTGCTTTGTTATCAGGTTGTCCTTTTTCATTGCCACCCATAAATTCATTAACTGAATACCTATACTTTATATGTATTACATCTGAATATGCTAAAATTGTTTCATATCCATTTATGAATTTGAATTGAATTCCTAATTTTCCCTCTGGATCTTGCAAAAATGTAACATCTATTGGCTGTATCGGATATAAACCAGTATATTTCTTATTTCCTTTATTGTCTCTATAATATGTTGGGACAATAAAGGCATTATAATTTAAAAATAATTGCCAATATACTTTTTCAAAAAAGTCAGTTTGCGTCATTCTTTCATTTGGTTCTTCTAATAGTCTTTGGATTTCACTATTTTCAACTGGTACTAAATCACTTCCGTCTTTTTTTATATGATATGGATTTGCTTTTGTTAATTCTGTTACCAAACAAGATATTGCTTGCTGTACAACATCACTAGCATATATATCTTGACCAAATTGTGAAAATATAGGAGTATATCCATTCAACATTTGAGCATATTTGAAATTTTGCTTAATTTTCTTAAATTTGTTTATAAAATCAATTAGTCCCAAGGTTTTTTACCTCCTTAATTTCTAAAATATCTGTATTTCTGTTATTCATATAAAAAATATATCTTGCTTCTGTTTGGCTAGTTGCTTTTATTTTTTCAACATAAATGTCAAAACCTTTTTGATATTTAATTTCATATTCTTTCATAACTACACCTTACCCATTAACTAATTTGTGGAATTCATTTCTATATCTTCTATATATTTCATATAGAATTATCAATGTTACTGCTCCATCAATTCTTTTATTTGCCTGTTTTTTTACTTTGACACACATAATATTACCTAAGTTATCCATTTCTATTGCTGAATTTCCTAAGCACCACTTATCCATTTCATTACTATTGTAATTTATAAGTCTATCCTTCAAATCTGCTTCCACATATTTCATTGCATTACTTAAAACCTTACCTTGCAATATCATTTCTACTTCTAAGTTGTAATCGTTCATTCTATCTGTAAATCCTTTTGAAAATCTTTGATCATACCCCGCAATATAAGATTTGATACCGTAATCTTTGTATAATTGATAAAACCAATCTGCTATTTTCGTTATATCTATTTCATTGCCCTCGTGAATTGTTAATAAACCTTTTCTAGCCCATTCCTCGTATTTAGCTCCAGCAGCTTTATCATCACTATCTTCTAATTTGCTTTCTGGTATCCAATAATGTGAAAACACATACTTTGTTTTATCATTTGGTTTCATTAGTAATATTTTCGCATTTGACAAGTCCGTTGTTGCTGATAAATCAACTGCACCCAAACAAAAAGAACCTCTAAAGTCCTCTAGACTAAATGGTTCTTGTTCATAACTATAATCTTCATACATCAGCCAAGCTTGAGCATTGTTTTGCTTTATATTAAAATCCTTACATAATGTATGCATTCTTTTTGATTTTGAAGTTTTTGATTTTTCTATTTCACTTCGTAATGATTTCCACTTTTTAACCACTCCTAATCCCGGATTTGATTTATACCAACTTTGTTCATCTTGCCATACTTCCTCTTCGCTATCTTGTGTATAAAGCCATGGTAAATAATGAATATCATCAGTTTCGTCAAATAAAACCTCTCTTGCATATTTTAGTTCATTGTCTAGATATCCATCATTGATAAATCCTTCGGTTGTAAGATTTATGAATAATGGTTCATCTTTTGTTGACATTGACTTTTGTCCTGCTTCAGCAATTTCATCATTTGGTGCATCGTGACTTTCATCCATATACATTTTGTCTATATTTCTACCGTCTTTATTCTGAGTTTTACCTGACATTTTAAATATGGTTATATTTTTTTGTGTATTACAAATTTCAGACATATTCTTATGAGTAACTTTTGAGTGTGGATCTATTCTTTTTCTCATATTGTCTATTTCATTCCAAAGTAAACTAGCTTGCTTATCATCGTTAGATGCACAAACTATATCCATTCCACCTTCGCCAATTCTCAAATCTGCATGAGCATCTGCTGCCATAAGTGTTGTTTTTCCATTTTTTCTTGCTATCAATAAAAGTATATTTTGAAATCTTCTTATCCACCTTTTTAATTCTGGATCATATACTTTAAAAGAATATATTACCTCAATGAAAGCCTTCTCCCATAACAATAATTGCATGGGCATATTATAAAATGGTCTTTTACTTTGCAAACATAAATGCTCCATGAAATCAATTCTTAAATGTGCCTCTTCTGTGTCATATTTATAGTTAGGATTTTTTAAATCTTTAATCAGTTTTTGTAATTCTGTTTTTAATTCTAAGCCTACTATTATATTTCCACTTTTGATTTCTTCATAATATTGTTCTAAGAAGTATTTACTCATATTGTTGTCTTTTTCTTTCTTCTAGCCATTTTGTAACAGCATCTTCTTCTACTTCATGGCCATTTATCATTGAATACAACATTCTTATTGCATTCATGTAACTTTGTGAGTGTTCCTTATATAATTTAGCTGCTGTTGTGGCTCTTTGTTTTGTTGGATCTTTAGGATGAACCTGTATAAATGGGTGTTTTTTTAATTCTGCCATTTGTTCTTCCAAAAAAGCTATATTATCTAAAAGTGGATTTATTAATTTTTTCTTGTTTTCATCAATATCCTTAAAAATATTGTCTAATTCTTCTCTTCTTTTCACTTAACCTTCCTTCTCCCTATATATATTTCTATTTTTTCAAAAAAAATGAAATTTTTGCCTCGTGTGAAAAAGAGGTACCCCTTACAGTCCCCAGCCGATGTATTTTATATCTTGGTAGGGGGGGACTATGGTTGAAAGCTTTCAAACCATTCTTCTATATATTCTTTCCAATTATCATTTTTTGCACGATTTAAACAAATATCTTTACTGCATTCAATGAATATCGTTTCAGCTCCAAGCTTGTCAGCAAGTCTTTGTCTTTCCATCTTTAATGGATAAGTACCTACTATAAAAGCATTCTGCCAGTTACCTAGTCTCATCTTAATCTGCTCAAGTAAATTATTCCTTGTCTCAAAAACATTTTGCTGTAATTTCTTAGGTTTATTATACTTGTCACAGAAACTGATGCACTCCCATATTTTATCTATATCTATGATTAAATCATCATTTGTTGCCATTTCTTCTACCCATGTTGACTTACCAGAACATGGAGAACCATAAACTATATATACTTTCTTAGGTAATTCATATCCAAATCTGTGATGTACTGCATTATGACATTTAAAATGTATTAACATTATGTTATCTTTGTTAAGGCTTATATTGTAGTCATTTACATTTGCATTGTTTAATGGTATCTTATGATGTCCTATACAGTCATAGGCTTTTACTATTTCTTTTCCACAGTATTCACATATTAGCTGTCCTTCCTTGTTAGTTCTTTCTAGTTTTAATTCTTCAAGTAGTTTCTGCCATTCTTTAGATTTATATAATTCATGAGGATTTGCAAACATATTTTTCTATCTCCTTACCAAATATCATTTTCAATTTGTTTTTCTTTTAGCTCTAACATCTTCTTGCTAAATCCTAATTTTAGCATATTCTCTCTGCTCTTGCGTTTTGATTCTTGAACTCTTGTAAGTCCATCTTCTATTCTTTGTATTGTGTTCAATGTTGGTTCCGCTTCTGTTACTGTTTCAGTATCTCCTCCATTATTCTTTTTACGAATAAATCCTATTGTCATATCTTTATCTTTTCCTTCTAGAGTTCTTATTCTTTTTAGCATTCTCTTTTCTCTTATTGTAAGTAGCTTATATTCATTGACATATTCTTTCATCATTAAGCTATCTATGTCATTATCATTAATAGTATAATTGTTATATAATTCAAGTTCCTCTTCTGTTAGTACATCTTTATATATTTGTTCATATTCTCCAGTAACAACAGCATTTTTATTATTGCTTGTTGCCCCTGTTCCTCCTTTATTTTTCTTTGCATTTTGGTTTCCCTTATACAGCTCACTTTTATTTCTTGTCAAATTATATTTATATATAATCTTCTTTAAGTCAGACAGAGTAATGTTGTGTTTCTTATAAATGTCTTTATATGTCATTCCATTTAAATAATCATTTTTTATGTTCTCTATTTTCTTTAAGGTCAATGCAACTCACCCACCTCCATTACTTTTTTACTAACTCTGCCTTTTGACCTGTTAGGGTTTCCCATCTTTTAATTATTACATCACAATATTTAGGATCTAGTTCCATCATATTGCAAGTTCTATTTAATTGTTCACAAGCAATTAATGTTGAGCCACTGCCTCCGGAACAAATCTAATATACACTCATCTATGCGACTACTATTTTTTATAAATCTAGCTAATAGTTTTATCGGCTTCATTGTTGGATGTAAATCATTTATTGTAGGTTTATCCTCTTCTATGATTGTTGTACTTACTTTACCTGCATATATATCTTCGAGTAATTTTATTAGCTCTTCTTTTTTCATTTTCTTAAAATCTTGGTGTTTATCTTCTATTACTGTAGCTTGTGTTCTATCATCTGTAAAATAATGTGCTGCTCCGTCTTTCCATCCATATAAACATGGTTCATGTTGCCATTGATAATCTTGATTACCTAATATGAACATATTTTTCTTCCATATTAGTTCTTGTCTTACTTTTAGGCCATTTGCATTTAATGCTGTTTCAAAATTAATATGTTCTTTTGATGCAAACCATATATAAAAAGCTCCACCTAACTTTAATGTTTCTGATATATTCTTAAATGATTTTGTTAGAAATTCTCTAAATGAATTGCTATCCATATTGTCATTTTTTATCTTCATTCCCTTGCTGTTTTCTACATCTACATTATAAGGTGGATCTGTAAGAACCATATCCGCTTCTTTGTTGTTCATAAGTTTTATGACATCTTCTTTATTCGTACTATCTCCACACATTAATCTATGTCTGCCTAATATCCATATATCTCCTTGTTGTGTTACTGGTTCTTCTATTTCTTCTAATGCTTTGTCTACATCAAAATCATCTTCAGAAGCTTCTAGCATATCATTAAATATTTCATTTAATTCATCTGAGCTAAATCCTGTTATATCTAAATCAAAATCTAGATTTTTTAATTCTGCAAGTAATTCCTCTAACTTTTGATTGTCCCATTCTCCGCTTATTTTATTGAGTGCTATGTTTAAGGCTTTCTCCTTTGTCTTATCTAAATCTACAACATTGCATTCAATTTCAGTATATCCTAAATCTTTCAATACTTTTAATCTTTGATGTCCTCCAATTACAGTCATATCAGAATTAACTATAATAGGAGCCACATATCCAAATTCTTCAATGCTTCTTTGAATTTTTCTCCATTCCTCGTCCTCTGGTTGAAGGTCTTTTCTTGGATTGTATTCTGCCGGTTTTAATTTTTCTATGTTTATTATTTGAATGTTCATTTTTCTGCTCCTTAAAACAATTTATTTCATATTTACAATTTTTACATTCTCTTAACATACAGATTTTATAATTCATAGGCATATATCCTTTTTTCTTTGGTTGCGGACATAGGATTCGAACCTCGTCTATGGGATATAGCCCCATCGTGCTGCCTTTGCACCATCTCCGCAATATAAAAAGCTACCTAAAGGGGAAGGTAGCTCTACAAAATTGGAAAAAGATATATGAAATTTCATATTTGCAATTTTTTGCAATTATAATTGTAACATATTATTTTTTTTAATAATACGGACAAAATATATAAATTTTATGTACAAAACTAAGACATTTTTTTATTCTTATCATATTCTTTTTGCATTTTCTTAATCGATCTATCTATTGTTTTTTGTATAGCACCATATCCTCTATCCTTTTTTACTGCTATTTCCTCTATGCTTATTTTCTGATAATAACGCATATCAATAATATCTTGATTATATTTCTTTAATGTTTTTACTAAATCTTCTACAATTTTCAAATCACTTTTTAAGTCATCTATATATCTTTGTTTTTTATCTATCTTCTCATCTGCATTTACAACTGCCTCTTCTATTTTTGAAGTCGTATAACCTTTAGCTTTTGGCATCCCATCTAATTTCGAGCTTTTTAAATCATATATTTCACTTTTTAATTCTCGAATTTCTTTTTCTGTAATACTAATCCTCAATTTATATACATTATAGTTCTCTAAAACTTCTTGTACATTCATCATTTGCACCTCCAATATATTTTTATAACTTGTAGCACTTTACACACCTGCCTTTCCGCTTCTCATTTTTCTATTGTGTTAGTTTTTGTTTTTTTCTTAATTAGAAATTATTTTTATTTAATTTTATTTACATATTGCTGTCGTTATCGTTTTTTATTTTTTTGAAAATTAGAAATTATATTATAATATCTTAGATAAGTATATTTTTCTGTATTATTTTTAATAATTTGGTTTATTTCATTTTGTTGCATTCCTGCACTTCTTAATAATTTTATAAACCTCTTCTTAGTAATCTTTTTATTCATATTTTTAGTAAGGCTCTCAGCTAATTCTACTATCGCTTTAGTAACGGTTTCTGCTACTTGTGCAATTGTTTCAAATGTTTTTGCCAATGCATCTGCTACTGGTTCTATTACATCTTTTATAGTTTGCTGTATTGCTTTTTCCATTAACGCATATTCTTCATCTGATATTATTATTGCTTGTTTATCTGCATCACATATAACTTCAGTAATATATCCAAATTTCATTATATTTTGTATGTTTTCTATTGAAATTTTTTCATACTCAAATTTTTTCATTTTCCACTCCTTAAAATTAATTTATCTTTCCTCTAATATTTCTAATTGAGCCTCTATTCTTGTTATTTCGTTACCTAATGTTTCCAATCCCACATTTTTAAGAGCTATTGCATCATAAATTGTTTTATATATTTCTAGCTTTAATTTTAGCTTTTCTTCTTTACTCATCTTTTTCATCCTCCACTACATAACATTCTTGTTTATACTTTGTTGCAATTAAAACTGATAATATGTATATTTTAGTAATATCAAATCCTTCAATTCCCATATATTGTTTATTACTTCTAGCCTCCCTATATTTCTTTACTCTACCAACTTTTAATTCGCTTAGAGAATTAATCCTATATTCTACTATGTCATTTTCGTTTATCAATTCTTTTAAATTAAAGCTATGTTGTACTATTCTATCTTCAAATGTAACATTTCTTACTGTCTGATATTGTTTATCAAAGTATAGTTTATCTAAATATATATATAATTTATCAATTGCTATTACTTTAAATATTCCCTCTGCAGTTCTTATATATTCTCCTACTTCAACTTTTTTCATCTGTGTCACCTGTCTTTCTTCATTTAATATTTTAATAGCATATTCTATGCCCTCTATTTTTCCATTTATTCTTATTATCTCTTCTTTTTCTTTACAAAAATTTTCCTTGAGCATCTCTAATCTTTTTATCTCTCCATTTAATTTAGTCTTTTGAGATGTTTTTTCATTCCATTTAAAATCTATAGCATCAAACATCTTACACCTCCAAAATTTCAAAAACATAATATCTTTTATTTGTTAATATCAGAATTCGTCAAACATACCTCCTTTTATATATTTTCTTTTCATAACTTCATTTCTATTGTTCCATTTTTCTGCTCTTTGTTTATATTTTGGTATTTCGTTCAATCTATTTGCTTCATTCCATGCTTCTTGAGGAGTTTTAAATCTGTTTGCTTCTTCTATATCTATTTTTTTATTTTTTTCTGTAATATAAAGAACTCCATATTCAGAAGATATTTCTACTCCAATTATTCTGTCTTTTACTGGAAAAAATATAAAATCTTCACACTCTATTAAATAAATCTCTTTATTGTACAAATCTTCTTTATCTTCCATTTTATCCATTCTCCTTTATATTGATAGTTTTTATTCCTTCTTTTTTACCTCTTCTTTTATTAAATTCCAGTGTTCTGTGCAATAATCTTTTTTGTTTAATTTATGTGTACATTTATCGCATAATGGCTTACTGCATTGACTTTTTTGAATTGGCTTTTTTATACCATTTTCATCTGGAGCATCAAATAATAGTCCATCTTCATAATCGCATAATCTTGTTGCTGGTCTAATTTTACATTCTATACACCAGACCGTATTTTCATTATCTTTATGAAATATTATCTTTTCGCTAGGAAAACTAATTATATTGTTCACTCTAACACCACCTAACTTTATTGTTAGCAATAAAATAATGAGATTTGCAAGGAATATTAAAATTTCCGAATACTAGGATTCAAACTTGCTACTCCATCTCTTAACCATAAATGCCATCCATTTTCTTCTAAAGGTGTTACTGTTTTTTCTTTGCATCCACATGCACATAAATGCACTGCCACCTTGCATTCTAAACATATATACAATATTCCTTCTTTTAATTCATGAGGTATCCTCTCTACTAACCTAACTTCAAATTCACTTACCATTTTATCCTCCAAACATCATTGTATTTTTTATTGCTTGTCCACTTCTGTTCATTGATTCTCCTATATCAATATTTATTCCAATTTGTTTATTTATTGCTTTTGTTATTTCTTCTTGCATACTATTAATTGGTGTTATAGAATTAGTTGCAGGAAGTGCTGCAATAGCCATCGCTTCTTTTAATTTTGATGGATCTGGATTATCAAAATTTTTTATTTCTAAAATTTCAAGTATTACTAATATATAATATTTTTTATTTGGCTCTGCTCCCCACTCTTCTTTTCCCATTCCTATATTTAACTTACACTTACATTTAATTTGTGGACTATCTTTTTGGTATCCATTTCTAAAAATAATATCTACGATTTTAAACTGATTTTCATCATATGATTTTATTGATTCAAAATTTTCTATGATATCTGCTGTAAATGGAAATCCAATAATTGCATTTCCTAAGCATCTATTATAATATGGTTTTATTTCTCTATATTCTTCTTTCTTTTCTCCATTTGCTATCATCTCAAACCACTGTTTTTTTATTGGTAATACTAACATTATTTTTCCCTCAACTTTCTATTATTTCAATTTCTCCCACTGTTTGCATTCCTGCAAATACAATTATTTTTCCGTCTTTTGATTCTTCAAAATCAATATTATGCGAATATAAATAAGGTCTTACTGTTTTTAGCAGCCATTCATAAGTTAGTTCATTTTTGCATTCCTTTATAAAATTTGCATTTCTGCTTCCTATATTTATAAATTTAAGTTTCATTATTGCCCCTTTCTTTATGATACTTAAATATTTTTTCTATCTTTCTTAATTGTTTTTTTAATGAAATACTGGAAATTAACTTAAATTCTCCAAATCTTGCTGTATATGTATATTTTTCTAAATACTTACTTGTTAATTCCAATGATGTTTCTTTTTCTACTTTTCCTTGTAATTCTGCAATTAAAAAATTTTTATTATCATAAATTATAATTTTACTCATCTTATTTTACCCTCTTTCAAACTGATTTTTTATCCTCTTCTTTGTATTTCATTGTTTTCCTCCTTTCTTCTCTTTGCACATTTTAAGTCTTGTATTACTCTTGGTGTATATTGCCTATTTTCTTGATTACTTTTTAATGTTGCTATGTTTTTTATTGTTACATCTGTTTCTGCACAAATACCTTTTGTTATAAATTTGCTCGCATAAGGTTTAATCGTATTTATTAATTCTATTTTGTCTTTTATATTTCTTCTTTCTTTTAGTACTTTTTCTAATCTTTTATATGTACTCATTATTTCTATTGCATTTAATTTACTCAATTCAATTTCATGCAATAGATCATCTCTTTCTCCTTCTTTTTTATATAATTCAGCATTTAATTTCTTTTCTGTCTCTTCTATATTGTAAAAGAAATATTTTATATTTTCTAATAAATTTAATGTTTGTTGCATATCTTCAATTATCATAGTTTTCTCCTTTCCTTTGTATTTTTATTTAATGATTTAGATGCTAATATGTAATATGTATTCCTGTACTATCTTTGTAGTTATTACAATTATTAAATGGATTAACTGTTCTCAATGTCAATAAGCAATGTGAACGCTCATTATTATACGGTTGGATAAACCATTCACAATTTTTGCATACTTTATCATTTTTTGTTTTATTTTTATTTGTTTGTATTTCTTCCATTATTTTCTCCTAATATTCTGATATTTTGACTATAACCTTTGGTGTTTTTGCATATTTCTTAAAGATTCGTACATCTGTTATTTGTGCATCATCTTTAAAAGCAAACTTATTTAATGCATCACTTATTATTTTTCCTATATTGTCCCAGTCTGGTTTCTTTGTTGGACTTACTTCGCCTGATAACATTTCCGCTTCTTTCTTTTTGCTTGTACTCTTTGGTATATCGAAGTATGCTATTATTGTCATAGTTACTCTTCCCTCAATTGGCTTGTAATTAGGATATTTATATAAAAATATTTGACGCACTAAATATTCATAATTCTTTGTCTTGGTTGGAGTATAAGCTCGTCCTGTATATGTATTCATTCGTGGTCTTGCCTTTCCTGTTATTTGTTCATTTATCTCAATTTCATAATTCATTTGTTACACCTCTTAAAATAATTTCATAAACTGTTCCTTTGCTTTGTCTACTACTATCCCTTTTTTATTATTCTTTTTTATCTTCTTTAATAAATCTATATATTTTAAATAATACTCTGGTAAATATAATCTCATATTTTCCAATTCTTTTTTGTTTTTATTACCACAGCACCAGCAACTAACTCTATCTAATACATCATATAGCTTTACCCCATTTTCTTCCCAATAAAATCCGCTATTGTAGCAATATTCTAAGCAATGTTGTTCTGTCATTTTCCAATCTACAAGTGGTAATAGTTTATGCCCATTTCTTTCTTTTTCTATTCTTGCTTGTTCATCATAAGCTATTCCTATAAATTCTTTGTAGTCTTGTCCATATTGTTCTTTTAAGTATCTTTCTATTGTTTTATTTTTTTCTGTTGTTCCCCATCTGCATCTGCCTCCACATAGTCCATAGCCAAATTGAATACTACCATCTCGTTTATGTACCTCAATATTTAGCATTTTATCTATAAAAGGTATTTCAGGCTTTAATTCTGTGTATTTTATATTTAATTTATGAAGTAATCCTTTTATAATATCTCTAGTATCATAGATAGCTTGAAACTCCATTCCTGTGTCATAAAATATTACTTCGTCTAGGGTATATCTATTTCTTATTAAAAGTAATAACATTGCTAAACTATCTTTGCCAAAACTAATACTTGCTATATACTTATACATCTTTTCACTTCCTATCTGGCATATAATATACTTTTGGTATGTTATAAAATTCTGACTGCATAGTATTTTGTCTGTTTACTTTTAATACTAATCTTTTAAATTCTTGTGTAATTGCATTTAAAATCTCTTTACATTTCTCATAACTGTCATAGCTTCCTATTACATCCCAATAGTCATCTCCATAGTTTATTTCTATGTCAAATTCATTTTCATCTGGTTCTATTTTTATAAAATTTACCCTTTGCAAATTCACTATTACATCTTTATTCTGACTTACAATTAACATTTTCACTTCCTCCAATTTTCAATTCTAATTCGATTTCACTTTCATCTGTAGGATAAAATATTTCAAACATTATTAATCCTATTTTTGTTCTAACTTTGTGTGTAGACATATATTCTTGATGCATCCTTATTGCCTCATTCTTTTGATATCCACATCCCATTAGCAGTTTAATAAATCTCTTTTTTGTTATTGTTCTTGGTATTATGGTAAATGTAGCTTCTCCATTAAACTCTTCTCCTAAATTAGCATAATCTATATTTTCTATCTCGCTAGGTTTGATTTCTTCGCTTTCTGATATTGAAGATATTTTTCCTAACTCTTTCATTTCTCCTGTTTCTCCATTTAAGGAATAACAAACTACACTTGGTTTATTTTCTTCTCCCATATATCTCACTCCTTTGGCATCACATAAGCTGATGGTATAGTATGTATACTTTTTATATCTCCAGTAAGATTTTTCACTGATGCATAAGATAGATATGTCTTTATGATTTCTTCTAAAACTTTCTCTGCTCTCTCTTCTGTCTTATAACATCCTAAATCCCACACATGACTTTCAGCACTATTAGTATCTGCTCCTATTCCAAATTCTCCATTTTCTAAATTTTCTATAAAAATTCTTGTCACATTATCATGATTTACTATTTGCTTTCTGTCTTGACTTACTATTATCATTATTTATTTCCACTCCTTCCATATTTCCCTGTATCGTTACCATAATTGCTTTTTGTTTTTTGTGCAAATTCTTCCATTGCTTTTACTACATCTTCTCTATTAGCATTTGATACATATAACATCTCTCTGCCATCACTGTCTCCAAATTCAAATGCTAGTACTACAAATCCCCAGTTTTCTGGTAGTTCTTCTTTTACTTTTCTTGCAATTTCTTGCATTTTTCCTTTTACAATTTCATTTTCCATGATTTTCTTTCCTCTCTTCCTCAAATTCTTTTATTACTGGATTCAAACATTTATTGCATAATGCTAATTTTATTTCTCCTCGTCTAGTAACCGTATGTGGTATTATTGCAATTCCTCCTGTCATATCTTGCCTCTTCTTAGTAATCTTTATTTCGGATCCGCAATAATCACATTTATAATAATTGTATAGCTTTTCTTTTTTATAATTAACTACATTTCCTCCATCTGGAGTTGGTTTATACTTTGTATAAATTGGTACTTCACTTCTGCAAGATAATTCATAAAACTTATTCATGTTATATTCCTTTCTCCTTCTCCATTTCTTCATGCAGACAAACTATAAAATAATTTATAATCTCTTCTAGTCTGTAGTATGGTTTTTCTGTTATGTACTTCTTGGTCTTGTAATATTTCAATGTGAATTTTTCCCTTGTAAGCTTATTTAAATAAACTCTATGCGGACTAAGATATATTTCTTTCAATGCCCAGAACATTATTTTTTCATCCAAAACTCTTTCTTGTGGCATTAGATTATATATTTCAATATTGCCGGCAGTACATTTCTAACCTTTTTAGCAGAACTATTAAGCATTCTCTGTCATTTTCATTCAGTCCAATTTCTTCTCCGCTATCTCCTTTATAAATATAATTAAATAATAAGTTTAGTTTAGTTATAATGTGTTCGTCTGCCTGTTCTTCCGCTTGTGCGTTCGGTTGTGCGTTCGGTTGTTCGTCCGCTTGTTCAAATTGCTCATTATACAATTTCACTATTGTATATGAAGAAGCATCATTTTGATTTATTCCGCTTCTTGTATGAAATATACTGATTATTAATCAATTCATTTCTTGCTCTTTGTAGAGCTGATATATTTAAACCTTTTACTTTGCTCATTAGAATAGTATTTGTTACTTTAAACTCTCGAAGCCAGTCTGTCTTGCAATCTATCTGCAGTAATACCAAATATATTGAGATAGCATTTGCAGAGATAGGCTTGAAGTCTAATGTAGAATAGAATTCAGAGAGCTGTTTTTCAAGGTCTATTTTGTTTTTCCTATTCACACATTACCCACTCCTTTCTTAATGTTGCTCTATTCGACAAAATCTCTTGTTGCACAAGTAACTTATTCATTTTGTGCTTCAGGAGTGTTGTGCATTCTATTCATAACCTCTTCTTTTAATAAAAATAGCAAAGCTGTATTATTAATAGGATAATCAACATCGAATTGTTGTTTTAAGTCTAATTCTGAATGTACATAACGCATTGCTCTTTCAACCTTTGAAAATGTTGTTTTATGTTTTCTTGCAATTCTAGAATATAACTTCATCATTACTATATTTCCAGTTTCAGAGTTTTCTTCATCTTCTATTACGAGTAACAATGCTGTTACCCAATACTTAAAACCTAGAATATGTGTTTTTATTCCTATTTCTTTTAATACTTGCTTTGCTATTTTCTTTATTTTTTCTGATTCTTCTAGTTTTATATTTTCTTGCATATCTTTTTCCATTGTCCCTTTCCCCCTTTCTTTATAAATTCAAGGTGTCTTTCGTGCTTATTTTCCCCTTTTTGATTGTTCTTCCTCTTCTTTTGCACTTTCGCTACTTGACCTTAATAATGTGAGTATTACAAATGATGATATGTAGCCTATAATAAATCCTAAAATAAACTTGCCCATTTTATTCTTCTATCTCCTTCCACATTTCAAGCAAATGTTGTTTTGCTTTTTTCAAATGTTGTTCAATCTCAGGCATATCCATTTGTGTTATGTTATATATAACTGCGTGCCATTGTTCACTTCCATGTCTTTGTAAAGCATGGTGTAATTTTAATGTATATGTACCATAATGTTCATCTTCTGGATCATCTGCGAAATCTATATCAAATCTAAATAGTAGATTGTAGTCTAAATCATAGTCTAATCCTTCATCTTCTTTAAATTGTTTCCAATTATCATATTCTGATGTTCTTTTTGTCTCCCAACATTCACAATAATAACTATGATTTGTAGGCTCTAATTTGAGCTTTTTATTTTCTTCAATTTTATTTTGATGTTCTTGTATTCTCCTTGGAATTACTATCATTGCATTACAATAATCACAGCATCTTCCGTTGTTTATCGGCTCTGCATTATTTCCATATCCTTCATAACTTTTTCCACAAATACTACAAATATGTTGATTTTTCTTATCTTTGAATATAATTTCATCTAATTCATTGGTAATTTGCGTATATTGTTCCAGTATTTTTTCTAAATGTTCATTAATTCTTTTTATGTTGTATTTTTTTGCACTTTCATCAATATCAGTTCCTACTAATTCCCCTATAAATATTTCAAGATATTTTTCTCCATACAAAATTTCAGTTCTTAAATCTAGCATTTTGAGTCCTTCACTTTTTTTGGATTCTTCTAATTCTTCAGTATCATTTCCAAATACTTTATTTTTTAAAAGTTCTTCTAATTTTTTTGAACATTCAAAATCATTTTTCCAATTTTCTATTTCTTTTTCCATTCTCTTGCCCTTTCTAACTTTCTGTGATAAAATATAAACAGAAAGTATTTATATAAATATTTTTCAAAAAGAGTTTAATTTTTTATACTTTGGTCGGTATTTGAGATTAGCTCTTTTTTTCTTATTTCTTTTAAGTTATTTTTCATTTTGGCTAGTGTTATAATATGCCAATAATAGCATTGATCTAGTTTATCCATTTTCTCCTCCTATTCTCTTTACAAAATTTATAATTCCTGTTTTCAATTTGTAATTTTCTAGATTACATTTTTCTAATTCTATTTTCATTTTTCAAAATTTCTTTTATCTTCTTCTATACAGTCTTTTTGCCATTTTATATGTTCCTTCAATTCCTCATACTCTGAAATAGCAATTATCATTTCATCTTTATTGACTCTTGCGTTAAATACTAATTTATCATTATCGCATCTTTCCATTCTTATTTAATCTCCTTATATATAATAATTGTTAGTTCTTGTCCCTCATATATAGTTGCAGTTTCCATATTATTTAATTTTTTGATTTCAAATATGTACTCTCTTGTGTCTTGATTTGGTTTTTTATAATCTTCGGCAATAGTCCATAAAGTTTCATCTTCTCCTATATATATTGTTTTATATGTTTCTTCATATTTAGGTTGTCCAATATACATATTAATTAATGTAATTATAAAAAGTATAATTATTAGTAGCATTAATATAATTTTTTTTAATTTTTTATTATTTGATTTTTTCTTGCTAGATTTTCTCATTCTATTCTTCCCCTTTCTTTCTTTTCTTGCTATACCATTCTCGTATCGCACTTCCCAATGCTACTTTTTCTTTTCCATAATCTTCACTTGGAAAATCTTTTAAATTATAAATACTTAATGCAGTTGGTATGCTGCAATTTCTTAACTTAGCAAATTCTGATGGTGTATAAAAAACATTGTCATCTAATTCCATTTGTTATCCCTCCTTGAATAGTGTGTGTCGTTCCGCATTTTTTTAATTTTTTCATATCTTTTTCCTTTCTTGTTAGGTTTTCCTAAGTTGTTTCGTAAAAAAAATTTGGTATTTGTTCTAAAGGAATATCTAAAAGTTCACAAAACCTAAACATTTCTTTTCTTTTAAAATCTACATTTCCATTCAATTTATTAATTAGCGTAGGAATACTCATTGGGACTTTTGATGCAAAATTTTCTCTAGTTTTATATTTCTCAATAATTCTTCCAACTAGCTTATCACAATTGAATTTAGGAATATTTTTTTCCATTTTCTTCACTCCTTTCTATTATTAGGTTTTCCTAAGTTGTCATTATATTATCACTTATATTTTTTCATGTCAATACTTTTTTTAAAAAAACTTAATATTTCCTAAGTTTTTTTAAAAAAGTATTGATTTTTCCTAAGTTTTACTTTATAATTGACTTGTTAGGAGGGATATAATATGAGTCATTCTACTTTTGCTGAAAGATTAAAGGAAGCAATGCAACTAAGAAATCTAAAATCTTCACAAATAGAAAAAATTAGTGAACAATTATTTAATGAAAATAAAATAAAAAGACCTATAAAAATGCCTGTAATAACAGATTATTTAAAGGGAAGATATGAAGCAGCTCAAAGTAATATTTATGCTTTAGCATTAATTTTAAATGTTAATGAAGTTTGGCTTATGGGAGAAGATGTTCCTATTGATAGAAGCTTTGGAAGAACAAAAGTTGCAGAAATAAATCTTATAAATCTTTCTAATAATGAGATTATCCAAAAAATCCCTTATTCATATAGAACAGATATCTCTGAAGAAGATCCAAGTAATTTTTTTGCAGTTTATGCTTCTGATAATTCTATGGCTCCGCTTCTTGATGTCGGAGATATAGCTATAATAAAGAAATATAAAGAATTTACAAATAGAAAAACATACCTTTTAAAAATAAAAAACAGTAATCCTATTATTCGCAAAGTAATTAAAAATGATGATGAAAAGATAGAATTACAAGCAATGAATATGTGGAATTTTCCTCCTCAAACGAATTTAACTATGGATGATATAGAACTTATTGGCGAAGTAATAAAAGTAGAAAATAAAAGTGCTTTTAAATAAATTTATATATAGTGGGGGTTATTATGGAAAAAATTAATTGGAATAAAAAAAGAAATGAATGGGCAGAAAGTATGAACCCATCTCCTATTTGGAATGAAGGTACAGATGAACAACAAGAATTTGCTGATAATTTAGTAAATAAATTTTGTAAGAATTTGTCTAAATATTTATGTTTATCAGTTCAAAACGATTTAATAAATATTAGTGATGTAGAAAATATAGTTAATAGCATTTTTTATGCCATCGACGGTATTGATAATGCTAAATGGTGGTGTAATAAGAAAAATTCAACAGAATTCAACATTGCTCTAAAATTGTTAAAAGATAATGATGTTGAGAAAGAATTAATAAAGAAAATACAAAAACAATATTAATAAAAAAGCGGATAATGTGTTTCATTTTTTGCGGAACGACACACATTATCCAAGGCATAACCACTTAAAAGTGATTTCTTTTGTATTATATACAAAAAACTTTCATTTTTCAAGTGGTATTTAGAAAAATGGAGGTTTTTTTATTATGGGTACTACAAAGAAAAGAGGAAATGGTGAAGGTACAATATTCAAAAGAGAAATAAACGGAAAAACTTTTTGGGTTACTGAATATACTATTGCAATGTATGATGAAAAAACTGGAAAAAGAAAAAGAAAAACCATATATGGTAAAACTCGACAAGAAGTAAAAAACAAATTAGAAAAAATTATAACAGAATTAAATACTGATACTTATGTTGATAAATCTAAAGTTACTTTGTATGATGTTGCAAAAGAATTCATTGATACAGCTTATAAAATGAACAAATTAAAAGAGAGCTCCTACTCTCGTAAATTGCATACATTAAAAAATATATCATCCCATTATATTGCACAAATGGAATTACAAAAAATTACTGAAAAAGATTTAAAGGATTTTCTAATTTATATTACAAAATATTCTGATTCTGTAATTGCTAAAATATATGGTATACTTAATAATACTTTTAAAATAGCTGTAAGGAGAAATATATTACGATATAATTTTTTAGATAATCAACTAGAATTTGAAATTCCCTTATCCAAAAAATATAAAAATAAATCTAAGTCTGTTTCGGCTTTTACTATTGAAGAACAAAAACAACTTATTAACAAATTACAAAATGCAGAAAAATTTAGGTATAAATATCAAATTATAATAGGTTTGTTCACAGGTATGAGAATGGGAGAAATAAATGCTTTAGATTTAGATGACATTGATTTTGAAAATAAACTAATTCACATTAGAAGAACCATAACACGCACATTTGATGATAGAGCTACAATTGGCTCTTACACAAAAACAGTAAATGGAATTAGAGATTTAATTATGGATCCATATCTTGAAAAAATATTTAGAGAATATCTATCTTCTGAATATTATACTCCCAATGATTATCATCTTCTATTTTGCAATTCTAATAAGGAATGCATAAGCACTGATACTGTTAATATGATGTTTAAAGAATTTTGTAAAAATAATAATATTGGAAAAGGATATGATGTACATCAACATATGTTAAGACATACTTTTGCTACACGATGTATTGAGTCAGGAATGCCTGCCTCTGTTTTAGCAAAAATAATGGGACATGCAAATGTTTCAACTACTTTAAATGTTTATTGTGAAGTTTTTGACAAATTTAAAAAAGAACATATTGACCAATCTTTTAATTACTTAAAAGAAAACGGGCTAATTATGAAATTTTAAAAAAATTTACAGCCACTGTTACAGCCTTGCAAGATAATTTCAAAATATATTATAATAATTTTAAAAAATATCAAAAAAGTAAAATGTAGTAATATATAGGGTTTGAACTATTTTGAAATAAATTCAAAATATTTTCAAACCCATAATTTTAGGCTGTTTTTGCCACCCTCCAAACTCTTTTCCATCATATTCGATTGTTAATTTAATATTTCTCATACCTTACTCTCCGTTCACTTTCCTGTCTTTTTATAATTTTAAATTTTATTTTTTTAATTTTATTATTACAGCCTTATTACAGCCTTGCTAAAATTATTTATTATTCCAGTTAAAACCATCTACTACACCGGACATATATATCTTATATGTATATCTTTTTAATAAATGTGTCAATAGTTTCTCAAATAAATTTAAATTCATAATTATTTCCTCCTTAAAAATATCTGAGATATCTCTTATCTATATTCTACCATATTATGTAAATAAAAATAACTATATTGGAAGTTAGGCATTTAATTGAATTTTTATTGATATAACTATTGTTTCATATTTCGACACTTTTCGACTTTTACTGTAAATTTTTCATTAATTTTTCTATATATTCACTTGAAGGATCATCTTCAGTATTTATCTCCATTTTTTTCTGTACAATGTAATTTGAAGCTTTTTGATATTCTTCTCGGTCTAAATAATTACTTATTTCATTTAACATCTCTAATATATCTGCATTTTTCATAATACATTCTTCTCCTTTTCTTCTTACAGATATATTATAACACAAATACCTATATTAGAATATAGTTATCTGCAATTTAAGTCATTTTGCAAATAGTTAAAATAATTGTTACTTTCCTTTAAAATAGTTATATCAGAGGGAGGTGATGAGATGATACAAATAAATGTAAAAGAATTATTAAAAAAGCAGAAAAAAACAAAGTATTGGTTCGTAAAACAAATGGAAGGAGGTTATCAGTCACTTACACGAATGATGGAAAATCAAACTAGCAGCATTCGCTTTGATACTCTTGAGAAAATGTGTGATATTTTTGATTGTGAAATTGGAGATATTATTGTTAGAAAGAAAGGGAAAAAAAGAAAATGAGTAAACTTATGAAACAATACCAAGAACTAAAGAAAAAGGATCCTAATAAAATTTATATTTTTCAAGTAGGAATCTTTTATAATTTAATAAATGAAGATGCCCAATTAGTCTCTAATAAAATTGGTCTAAAGTTAACTAATTTAAGTCCTGAAATAGTAAAATGTGGATTTCCGATCGCCAAATTAGAAAAATATACACATTTACTAGACAATAATGACTTAAAATATGAATTAGTAACTAATCAAGCATCTTCAGATCAAAGTTCTTATAATAGTATTATTAACAAAATAAAAAATATAGACTTAAATAATACTACTTGTAAAGAAGCTTTTGATATATTATATAATATACAACAAAAATTAAAAAATATACAATAAAATGTTTTAAAGCCGCTTAAATTTATGGCTTCACATTTAATTTAAGCGGTTTTCTTAATTATTATATTTATATGTTCTTAATTTATTATAACAATTTTTGGTTTACAATTTTTTGAATTGCATCGTAGTCATATCCTGCTGCAGTTAATCTATTTTTTCTGTCATCCCCATTACCCCATTTTCCTTGGATAACTTCATTAGCAATAGTTTCATTTGATTTCTTATTTGAGGATGTACTTGAAGATGTCGCACCTAACTTTTGATTTACTATTGCTTGGATAGCACTATAATCATATCCTGCTG
>ENA-UONW01000986-UONW01000986.1-human-gut-metagenome-genome-assembly--contig:-CS52-NODE-986-length-38179-cov-29.722642_pt1 | contig 38179 bp, 24 predicted proteins | sample MGYA00242463_ERZ724010 | MGnify/ENA metagenome assembly ERZ724010 | reverse complement strand
AGAGCATCTGCCTTACAAGCAGAGGGTCGGCGGTTCGAATCCGTCAACGCCCACGAAAAAGTCAGACTTCAAGTCTGACTTTTTTTATTGTGTAATATGTTAAATCTTTCAGGATATTAGACAAATTTCGGGGCAGTAGAAATTTAATGGGGGGTATCCGTAGAGTTTTGTGATTCTAAAGAGGAAAAACTGGCTCACTCGATAAATAGTGGGGGGAAGAAAATATTACGCATAAATTTTAGTCAGCCTAAAGAGGAGGATGGTGGCTCACCCAATAAGCATAGGGAATGAAATTTTTATCCCGTTTTTTTTTTGTTTCTATTGGCGTTCTTTTCGTCTGTTCTTTTTGACATAGCCCGCTATACCTGCGGGTCTAACGAAAATCAGCTCAATATAAAGCAAATATCCCGACCGAATGTTGATGATAACAGATTTTGTTTAAAATATTTGTGGGATTGTCATATTTTTTTGTCCACTATTTGCGCGTTCAATTCCGAAATCAGACTTTTCACGGTTTTCTGCGCAGCATTGTGTCTGCTCCTTGATTTGCATATAAAGTGCTGAAGGAGATAAATTGTGCGGTTAAACCACAGTGCTGACAGAGTTTGTGTGGCCGGATACAAGCGGCTTTATGGCTGAAATATTAAAGTTTTTGTCGGTTTGTGTAGTGTCTGTTGAATGTGTGCATCCTGTTTTTAGTGGTGATAGTGTTCGTGCGGCAGTCTGTCTTGCTTAATTTGAAAGTTTGCTTTTTCAGGTTGATTCCGGCATCGTCTTGTATTGAAAAGTGCTTTTTGTGATGTTTTTTATAGAAAAGTTGAAAAAAGTTGTCTGAAAATTTGGAGGAATGAAAAAAACGCCGTACCTTTGCAATCGCTTACAAGAACAAGGGCGTTTAGCTCAGCTGGTTTAGAGCATCTGCCTTACAAGCAGAGGGTCGGCGGTTCGAATCCGTCAACGCCCACTTAAATCCGACAATGTTTTAACGTTGTCGGATTTTTTTTTGTTCCATATGTTCTTCTCGTTTTACAAACATTGCACGGCTTGGTGTCAATATTGATAAAAATGCAAATAATAACAAACTTTTATTGTGCGTAAGTGCAATTAAATCGATTTAAATTATTAATTTTGCAACCGTTAATACGTATTAGTTATGAATCTTGACTTACTTACAGCCATCTCTCCGATAGATGGTCGATATAGAGGCAAAACCGAACGGCTTGCCGACTATTTTTCAGAGTATGCTCTCATACGTTACCGCATACGTGTGGAGATAGAGTATTTCATTTCGCTGTGTGAGCTTCCGCTTCCTCAGCTTAAAGATTTCGACCATTCGCTGTTTGAGCGCCTGCGCGATATCTACCGCAAATTTGACGAAGCCGGTGCGGCCCGTGTCAAAGAGATTGAGGGTGTTACGAATCACGATGTTAAGGCCGTTGAGTATTACATAAAGGAGCAGTTTGATGCTATTGGCGGTCTTGAGCCCTTCAAGGAGTTTATTCATTTCGGACTGACATCTCAAGACATCAACAATACATCTGTGCCTCTTTCTCTTAAGGAGGCTTTGGCAGATGTGGTCGTTCCTCAGGTGGAGGAACTTATCAGGCAGCTTACTGACTATGCTGAAGAATGGAAAGACGTGCCCATGCTCGCAAAGACTCATGGACAGCCGGCATCGCCCACACGTTTAGGAAAAGAGATAATGGTGTTTGCTTATCGTCTGCAGAAACAGCTTGACTCTCTGCGTCAGTGTGAGATAACAGCTAAGTTCGGAGGTGCTACAGGCAATTATAATGCCCATCATGTGGCTTATCCCGAATACGACTGGAAGGCTTTTGGCGATAAGTTTGTAAGCGAGAAGCTCGGACTTGTGCGTGAGCAGTGGACAACACAAATCAGCAATTATGATTGCCTTGGGGCCGTGCTTGACGCAATACGCCGTGTGAACACAATAATTATCGACCTTGACCGTGATTTCTGGATGTATATCTCTATGGAGTATTTCAAGCAGAAGATAAAGGCCGGCGAGGTGGGCTCGAGCGCTATGCCTCATAAAGTTAATCCTATTGACTTTGAAAATAGTGAGGGCAATCTCGGCATGGCTAACGCCGTACTGCAGTTCCTTGCACAGAAACTGCCGGTGAGCCGTCTGCAGCGCGACCTTACCGACTCAACCGTGTTGCGTAATATCGGCGTTCCGTTGGGACACACTGTAATAGCAATACAGAGCACGCTGAAAGGACTGCGCAAGCTTATTCTTAACGAAAAGAAAATCAGTGCAGATCTTGACAACACTTGGGCTGTAGTGGCCGAGGCCATTCAGACCATTTTGCGCCGTGAGGCTTATCCGCATCCTTATGAGGCACTTAAGGCTCTTACACGTACTAACCAGAAAATGACAGAAGAAACAATTCATCAATTTATAAAGGAACTTAATGTAAGCGATGAGGTTAAGGCCGAGCTTATGGCCATCACACCGCACAATTACACAGGTATCTGATTTAACGGGAGCCGCCGGCGGCTTCAGTATTGAGTACCGGCCGCGGAGGCACCTGCCTGTTTGAATGTCTTAGTTAATGTAGCATAAAATTAATTTGAAAAAACATAATTATTAACCGCCGTGAGGCTTTAATTTAAAAAATATGGCAGAAGAATTAGAAAACAAAAAAGAAGGTATGTTTACCGGACAAAACGATGTAAGCCGTGATGGCTACAAGCCGGCAGAAAACACAAACTACCGTAACGGAGAAAGACCGATGCGTCCGCGCATCAGAGTACAGCGTGCATATTCATCAAGCAGAAACTATAATAACGATTCGGCAGGATTCCGTCCAGAAGGATTCGGCGCAGCGCTTCAGTCAGATGGAGGTCAGCAGCGTTCTTATCGTCCGCGTTACAACAACGGCGGTCAGCAGGGCGGCTATCAGTCGCGCCAGGGCTATCAGCCACAGCAGCGCGGCGGCTACCGTCAGCGTTACAACAATAATGATGGCGACGGCAATTATCAGCCGCGTCAGAATCAGTATGGACAGCGTCAGGGCTCATCTTATCGCCAGAACTACAATTCCGGAATGGATAACGGCTATCAGCCGCGTCAGTCAGGCGGCTATCGTCCGCGCTATAACAATAATGGCGGTGACGGCTATCAGCCGCGCCAGAACTCTTATCAGCGTGGCGGATATCAGCGTGGCGGCTACGGACAGCCTCGTCAGAACTCTTATCAGCAGCGCGGCGGTTATCGTCAGCGTACGCCTGATTATGATCCAAATGCAAAATATAGTCTGAAAAAACGCATTGAGTATAAGGAAACAAATGTAGACCCGACTGTTCCTGTAAGACTTAACAAATTTCTTGCCAATGCAGGAATTTGCAGTCGCCGTGAGGCTGACGAATTCATACAGGCAGGTGTGGTAAGCGTAAACGGTAAGGTTGTCACGGAACTCGGCACAAAGGTATTGCGTACCGATGACATCAGATTCCATGATCAGAAGGTGTCAATGGAGAAGAAGGTTTATGTTCTGCTCAACAAGCCGAAAGACTGTGTGACCACAAGCGACGATCCTCAGCAGCGCAAAACTGTTATGGACCTCGTGAAGAATGCTTGTCCTGAGCGTATTTATCCTGTTGGACGTCTTGACAGAAACACAACAGGAGTGCTTTTGCTCACCAACGATGGTGATTTGGCAAGCAAGCTCACACATCCTAAATTCCTTAAGAAAAAGATTTATCACGTGTTCCTCGACAAGAAGGTTACTGCCCATGACATGCAGCAGATTGCAACAGGCATAACCCTTGAGGACGGAGAGGTGCATGCTGACGCCATAGAGTATGCCAGTGCTACAGACAAGAGTCAGGTTGGTATCGAAATACACAGCGGCAAGAACCGTATTGTGCGCCGTATATTCGAGAGCCTTGGCTATAGGGTTGTCAAGCTCGACCGTGTTCAGTTTGCCGGTCTTACAAAGAAGAATCTGCGTCGCGGCGATTGGCGTTTCCTTACCGAGAAAGAGGTGGACATGCTGCGCATGGGCGCTTTTGAATAATAAAAACAACAATTCGAGTTAAAGGCTGAAGCTTTTTAGACGAAAGAAATTCAGGTGCATGCCGCCTGCATCATCGCCGCTCTTGTCTGTGGCAATGTGTTGCGGCATGCTCCGGGGTTCTGTCAAAAACAAAAAATAAAATGGAAAATATCAAGAGAACAAAAGTCGTAGACGTGCTTCAGCGCACAGATTTCGGCGCTGTCGTAAACGTAAGGGGATGGGTGCGTACTCATCGTAGCAGCAAGTCGGTTGACTTTATTGCTCTGAACGACGGTTCAACAATAAAGAACGTGCAGATAGTTGTCGACCCGGCAAAGTTTGACGAGAACATGCTGAAACAAATAACCACCGGTTCGTGTATCAATGTTAACGGTGAGTTGGTTGAAAGCCAGGGTGCAGGACAGACGGTAGAGCTTCAGTGCCGCGACATTGAAATCTATGGTCTTTGCGGCAGCGACTATCCCATGCAGAAGAAGGGCCAGAGTTTTGAATACATGCGCCAGTATGCGCATCTGCGCCTTCGCACTAACACGTTTGGAGCTGTCATGCGTATACGTCACAATATGGCCATTGCCATTCACAAATATTTCCACGACCACGGCTTCTTCTATTTCCACACTCCGCTAATAACAGCCAGCGACTGTGAGGGCGCAGGACAGATGTTCCAGGTTACAACCAAGAATCTGTATGACCTGAAAAAAGACGATGAAGGAAAGATTATATACGACGACGACTTCTTCGGCAAGCAGACTTCGCTGACAGTGAGCGGACAGCTTGAAGGTGAGCTCGGAGCAACCGCTTTGGGCGCCATATATACATTTGGACCTACATTCCGTGCTGAGAATTCTAATACTCCGCGCCATCTGGCCGAGTTTTGGATGATTGAGCCGGAGGTTGCCTTTATCGATCTCAACGACCTTATGGACCTTGAGGAAGACTTCATAAAGTATTGTGTTCAGTGGGCTTTGGACAATTGTCAGGACGATCTTGAGTTCCTCAACAAGATGATAGACAAAACTCTTATTGAGCGCCTGAAGTCAGTTGTGAGCGGCTCATTTGTACGTCTTGAGTATACCGAGGGTATCAAGATTCTTGAGGAAGCAGTCAAGAACGGACACAAGTTTGAGTTCCCTGTAAGCTGGGGTATCGACCTTGCCAGCGAGCATGAGCGTTATCTCGTTGAAGAGCACTTCAAGAAGCCGGTGATTATGACCGGATATCCTAAGGCAATAAAAGCTTTCTACATGAAGATTAACGGCGACGGAAAGACCGTTCAGGGCACAGACGTCCTCTTCCCGCAGATTGGCGAGATTATCGGTGGAAGCGTGCGTGAGGAAAGCTACGATAAGCTGATGGACGAGATAAAGGAGCGCAACATACCTATGAAGGATATGTGGTGGTATCTCGACACACGTAAATATGGTTCATGTCCTCACGGAGGTTTCGGACTCGGTTTTGAGCGTCTGATTCTGTTTGTCACAGGCATGCAGAACATACGCGACGTGATACCTTTCCCGCGTACTCCGAAGAATGCAGAATTTTAAGTTCTTATTTTATATAAAAACGGGCCGGCAACACACATTGCCGGTCCGTTTTTTTTGCGGTGTGCCGTCATCATAGTTTTGATTTTTCTGCGTGTTAGTTAATCCCGGATAGGTTATAGTATTCGGTCGGGGATTTTTGCTTTATATTGGGCATATTTTAGTTATGTTTTTCGCAGGCATGGCGGGCTATGTCAAGAAAAAGCGGACAAAAATGCGTCCAATAGAAAACAAAAAGACGGGCTGAAAGTATGAATGCACAAAATAGATAAAGCTATGTGCGGTTTAATAGCCGATTTAGGTTAAAATAATGATTATTTTGCATCCGCATTGCTTTCAGATACATTATAAATTAGTATATTTGCTGTTGCATGCCGGATGTGTTGTATATCAGTGGATGTCTGATTAAATTCTGGCAGTGTAGCTTTTATTAATATATTAAATGATAATTGATTATGACAAAAGACGAACTTATGCGTAAGGCCATAGAGCTTTCTATTGATAATGTCAACAACGGCGGAGGTCCGTTCGGTGCGGTTATAGCCCGCAACGGCGAGATTGTTGCCACGGGCGTCAACCGTGTAACGGCCAACAACGACCCTACTGCTCATGCCGAGGTGAGCGCCATCAGGGCTGCCGCTGCAGCTCTTGGCACGTTCGACCTTAGCGACTGCGAGATATTCACGTCGTGCGAGCCTTGCCCTATGTGTCTGGGCGCAATATATTGGGCAAGATTAAAAAAGGTGTATTTTGCCAACAACAAGACCGATGCCAAGAACATTGGTTTCGACGATTCGTTTATCTACGATGAGTTGGCTCTGCCGCGCGACAGCCGTAAGCTGGCTTCTGAAGAAATGATGCGCAACGAGGCTATCAAGGCTTTTGAGATGTGGGAAAATAAAGATGACAAGATAGAGTATTGATATAGTGCTGTTTTTGTGTGGCAATATTTTCCGGACTGGCCGTGTGCCTGCTGTTTTTTGTTTAAATCAAGCTAACCAAATTTAGGAAAGGACACAAACTGTCTTAAGTCGACCGATTTTATGAAATGGCAGCAGGTCATCTGAAATATAAAAAAATTATAAATAACTCGTCACTTGTCACATCTGTATATAACCGGCTGATATAAAGCTTTTTACGATGTGACGAGTTGCTTTTTTAACTTGTCACATTCTGGTGTGTGACAGCTAAAATGTTGAAAAAGTTAAGAATAATGATATTATTATTTGCTCAGATATTATCTTTAGCCGGATGGAATTTGTCAACAACAGCAGTCATAAGTGTGGTCGGAGTAAAAAAGGATTCTTTGAGAACCACCAATTTTAGGAAAGGACAGTAACATGATGTGTGATGAGTTGAGAAATCAACTCGTCACATGTTAACAGCTTATCTGTCAGCTGGTTATATACAGATGTGACGAGTGATGAGTTAATATTAAACCTTAATCGGTTATTGGTATTCGGTCGGGATTTTTTGTTTTATATATAGCGTATTTTCGTTATATTTTCCGCCGTTATAGTGGGTTATGTCAAGAAAAAGCGGACAAAAAGACGCCAATAGAAACAAAAAAACGGGCTGAAGGCATGAATTTACAAAATAGATAAAGCTATGTGCTGTGTAATGACCGATTGAGGTTAAAACGTTTTTCGCTTTTACGCCGTTTGCAAAAGCATACCTTTTATGTTGTAATTTGCCGCTTTTTATCTTGTAAAAGGGCATCTTTTACGTGCTGATTGTACGCCTTTTGTGCGTGGCAAGGTATCGCTTTTGCATGTCTATTGTGTGGCATAAAAGTTATGTTCCTGACGTTTTTCATTTATATTTTTGTTTAAAATGAAAGTTCGGTATGTTTACATGCCGGACAAGATGTGTGTATAAATAAAGTTTACGCAGTATCGGTATTTTTGCGATTTTAGTATTTCCATCTCTTAGCGTTTTTATGTGGATTAAATGCATTCGGTTTGTGTAATATGTCTTTACGTTTTTGTAAAGAAAAGCGTTTGGATGTCTTTATATTATAATAAGGTGTAACTTTTATATCGAAAAATCGTACAAAATATAAAGATTTTTGAATCGCTGAAATTACATATGTATATCTCTTAGCAAGAGATAGATGAATTTTGGTGCAAATATACGTATATTCCTTTTAATATGCAAATGAATTAGAAAGTTTTTTGAAAAAAAGAAAATAATATTAATACCGCTGTCAGATGTCCGTAAATAAAGGCTGTTGCGTTGTTTGCATATTAGAATCTCTTGCTAAGAGATTGGATTTTGGGGAATGAACATAAGTTTATATAGTGTAATTTTTTTTAATTTAATTAATTGGTCAAATGAAAAAGAAAATCTTTAGCGCTCTGCTTATGGGAGTTTTCGTAATGGCTTCCATGAGCATGTTCGTATCCTGCAAGGATTACGACGATGACATTGATGGCCTTAACTTAAGTCAGGCTGATCTGTTGAGCAAAATCGAAGCACTGGAAAGCAGTATCAATGCTAACCAGACAACACTGAGCGAGCAGCTTGCCGCAGCTCAGAAAAAGGCAGAAGAGGCTCTCAACGCAGCACAGGCTAATGGTCAGGACATCTCTAATTTGAAAAGTTTGGTTGATGCTGCTAACACAGCCGCTGCCGATGCCGGAACAAAGGCTGCCGCAGCTGAAGTTGCCGCAAATACGGCTAATGAAAAGGCTGCAGAGGCTGCTGCCGCTGCTGCCAATGCTTCTGGCGACGCTGCCGCCGCACAGGCTGAGGCAGAAAAGGCAAAGACTACAGCTGAACAGGCTCAGGCTGCCGCTGAACAGGCAAAGAAGGATGCTGAGGATGCACTTGCTAAGGCAAAAGAGGCTCTGGATAACGCACAGCAGGGTGCAAGCAGCGCTGACGTTGAGAAGGCTCTTGCCGATGCCAAGTCTGCTCTTGAAAAGGCTACTTCGCTTGAGACACGCGTAAGCCAGCTCGAAACTCTTACACAAGGTCTTGAACAGCTGAAACAGGACATTGCTGATGCTGTTACTAAAGAAGAGTTTGACGCTTACAAGAAGTCTGTTGAGAATTATCAGGCTTATTTCGACAATCTCTTTGCAATGATTACAAGCGTTGATTACTATGGAATGTATGGAAATATAACATATTCTCGGAATGGAATGTCTATTCTGAACATGGTTCATGGTCAGGTTGTGGAGAATTCTAAATTTGGTGATAATGAGGCATGGACAGAAGCAAAACCATTGGTGGATTATGTTGAAGGTACTGACATTAATGGCAATTCAGGTTTATATCTTCGCATTAACCCTGTTAACGCAGAGCTTAATCTTGATGACAAGAACTTGCAGATCACGGTAATTAACTCTAAAGGCGAAAGAATGGACAAGTATATCAAGGCTGTAAATGTTGAAAGATATACAGACCTTTTAACCACCCGTTCATCTGAGCCTATTAATACAGGTATCTGGAAAGTTAAGTTTGAGTATGTTAAGGATGTTGACATCGATGCATTTAAGAAAGCAGTAAAGACCGATGACGGATATGTTAGATTTGCACTTGCCATTAACAACACAGACACATTGAATTCAGACCGTTATGTTGCGACAGCTTTTGACTTCTGTCTTGGAGCTAAGGACTTCGAACCGTCAGATGAATTGAATTATACGGTTAATGGTCATGATGTTGCAGATCTTAATAACCGTTATGGCGGTACAGATGATTCTGAGAAGATATGGAAAGAGAAACCGGCAATAGCTGCAACAGACGATAATACAGTGGCTGCAAAGAACAACGATAGCCGAATGTCAAAGAATGTTCTTCCGGCAGAAGTAAATGGGGATATTGTAATAAAGACATTTGATGTGTATAATAAGGATAACAACGATCCTAACATTGAGTATTATTATGCTGTTCTTGATAAGGATTTTGCAAATGCCAATGATCCTTCTGAATGGAATGCATGGAGCTCTTATTCTTATGATGGCTTGGGCGAAATGGTTAAAGCTACAGATAAACTCACAATCAGGGTTAAGTCTTCACAGGCAAATGGTGATGTTATTGGCTTCCGTGTGTTCGCTGTAAACTATGATGGTACACTTGCAGATCCTGACGGCCGTGCATTCTATGTTGCTCTTGGTGATGCTGCTGTTCCTCAGACTGTGAATGCAGATGTTGTGGCTAATGCTGCGACGAATATTTCAACAATAGTTAAGTTGCCTACAGAGTTTAAGGATTGTACAGATAAGTGTGATTCTGGTTATAACACATCCGTTTTTGATCCTAAGAATGAGAAAACCATATCAGATGCTTACATCAGCTGGACTTTATACAAAGATGCTGAAGGCCAGACTGTTGCAACAAACTGGAAAGATGCTAAGTATATCAAGATTAGCTTGAACAAGGCAAACAGTTTCCTTGACAATGGTACATTCTCTTTTGAAATTAAGGCTATGGATGGACTTCGTGAAGTAAATGTACTGAATGTAAATGTAACCAAGAAAATGCCTACGGCAAGCGACAAGAATATCACGTTCAAAGAGAATCAGTGGATTGAAAGTGAAAAACTCTACACATGCTACGTTGATCCTGCCAGTGCATGGAATGTTGCTTCTTCTAATGGTTATAAGACACTTACAAATGTTGTGAATGGCTTGACTGATTCACACTTCAGATGGACCTTTGCTAATGCAAAGAGAGAAAACAACAAGGATGTGGATTATGTATTGGATAATACAAGCACTTATAGACTTGAGGTTGCGTCTTCTTATGTTGACAACAAGACATCTCACAATACAACAGTAGAGTATGTTTACGAAAATATAAGTCTTGTCGTTAAGGATAAAGTATTGACTCAGGTTCGTGAATATCCTGTTGTCCTTTCAGAGTTCAACACAATATTTGCTTCAGCTCTTTACAATGATGGCGATAAAGGTGTTATGAGTTATTCTTGGAAGAAGACACAATCAGGTAAGGATGTTAATTTCATTGAATATGGCAGCACAGAGCCTGGTAAGGATGTAACTGAAACGGGTAAGAAGCTGACTGATTATATCGTGGCGGCAAATACATACGACAATGGCTTGTTCGGAAAGACATGGCGTACAGATATATTTGTTGGCGGAGTTGAATCAGTTAAACTGATAAGCAATAATACTCAGAATGAGGATTATTACACAGTGACCTATAGTGATGCGGATGGATTTGTGTTTACATCTAAATCTGGTACGACTAATCCTATAGCTGACGTAGCTTCAACATTGATAATCAAGGCAAAGGATGCATTTGGTCATACAAATACATACAAGCTTGGCTTCACTGTCCGTAAGAGATAAATGAGCTTGATTCCTCTGAAACATCATAAGCCGCGGAGGATGAATAGAGTTTGATATTTAACGGCGGGGGATGTGCTTAGACGCATCCTCCACCATTCTTAAAAATGAAGTTACAAAATGAAGAAATCTTTAGCAATATTTTGCGTAATGATGTTCTGCACAGTATCTCTGTTTACCGGATGTAAAGAGAAAATAAAAAATGTGCGCGGCATGGTTGTCGCAATAGAACATGACGGTGACACCTTGTTGAACATGAAAGTGCGTACACCCGAAGAGACGCTTATATTTAAGCTTGACGACGCCCGCTTCAACATGGGTGTTATGCTTGAGGGTGATTCCGTATTGGTAAATTACGTAAAAGGTCACGGTGATTCGCTTCGTGCATTGATAGTAACCGTTTTACCACGTCCTGCAAGATATCTTGAGAATGAGATAGATTCTTCAAAAGAAGTGCTTACAGTACCTGATGACAGCGTAAACAAGACGCTGGAAAATTGATTCTCTTTGTAATATTAGATGTTTTCTGTATTAGATAAAATCATTCTACTGTTGGTCTTTCTTTATAAGAAACATATTTAAACAATCATTTATTAGTTGTTGAGATTAAACGTAAAAATTAATTATCAGAGAATGCAGCCTGAGTGTCAGTAAAAAATATGTATTATAAGTTGGCATCTGCTGTGAAGCACATAGACTTAGGCTGTTTGTAATTTATATCCAATTAGTCGATTGCAGGTGGAGGAGACGTTATTTTGTGGTTTGTGAAAATCGTTTAGTCTCCTCCTTTCTTTTCTCAATTTTATTAAGAATTTTCAAGTTAGCCTTGTTTATGATATCCATGTCGATGGCGTTGAGATAAATCTGTGTAGTTTTTATGGATGTGTGTCCCATGCTGTCGCTTATAACTCCTATTGGGATATTCATGTTTTTGGCTATGCTTGCCCACGAATGTCGCGCCACGTACATTGTTATGTTCTTGCGCATTTTCAGCATTTTGGATATCTTATACAGCTGCAGATTGACATTTTTCTGACAACTCTTATACTGTGTTCTTTCATCTTTTCCGGGTATGGTGATTATCGGCAGCAGATAGTCGTTATACGACGGCCACTTGTTTACAATGTCCTGCATGCATTTCTCCCATTTTATTGAGAGTTGCTGTTTCGTCTTTTTCCTTTTGTATGTCAGCATGCCGTTGTTAAGGTCGGTCTTTTTTATATATGCCATGTCGATAAATGACATTCCGCGTGTATAGAAGCTGAACAGAAACATGTCTCTTGCAAAGTGTAAGGCCCTTGATGGCATATACATTTCCTTTATGGCCTTGATGGTCTGTATTGGAACAGCCCGCTTCTCGGTTTTGTCAATTCCGGTGTAAACGTTCTTGAACGGCTGTTTTTCTGTTGCCAGTCCGTCATTTACGGCCCTGTTGTAAACCGCCCGCATCACTCTCATGTAAAACGATACGGTGTTCATCTTTATGCCTTCGTTCTTGAGATAGGATTCGTATTGCTGCATCAGTTTCTCGTTTATTCTGCTTAGTGCAACGTTTTTCCCGTTTCTGAACCTTTTGAAACTTTTCATCGTGCTCTTGTAGTTTTCGGCAGTGCTGTTCTGATTGTTGCCTTCAAGCTCTCTGATGATTTTTTCCATGTAAAGGAACAGATACCTCTCGTTCTTCGGCTTTTCCTCTTCATTAGAGATGAGGCTCTCATCGATTTCGATGAGCAGCTCTTTTTCTCCCAGTTTTATCATCTGTGGAGAAAGTTTAATTCTGATTGTTGTCATTTTACTGTTGAAAATTTAAACATAAAAAATTAAAATATCTGTGAGTTACATACTGTGGCGGAAAGAGTCTGCGCTTTGCGCAGTGTTCCGCCATTTGTCTGATTGCAGGATTTATGATTCCTGTTATCCTTTTTCTTTTCATTGTCGTTGCATTTATATTTATTATTTAACGTTAATTTGCAAAACATAAAAAGGGCAGGGCATAAGAATGTGTATTGTGCTGGCTTATGCTCTGCCTTACTTTACGGCATTGCCCTGTTCGGGCATTGTGGAGACGTTAGTCCCCTTATGTTTGGCATATTCTTTAATCTTTCAGATACTCTTCAATGTTTGTCAGAACCTTTTCACTCAGTCTTTTGTATGATTGCATTGTAAGTCCTGACGATACGCCCATGCAGTGCATGTGCTTGTGGCTTTGCATGCGGATGCTTCCAGCGGCTCCTGTGGTGTCGCAGAAACATATATTGTCATTGTCGAGCCATTGTTCAAACGCTGCTTCGTCCCATGCCGGCGACAAGCCGGTGTTAAACAGAATCTTGTGGTTTCCCATAAGTTCAAATTCCTCTTTGTGCAGCAGCACGGTGTTGCGGTTGAGACAGCAGAATATGACATCGCTCTGTTTTACCAGTTTGTCCAGCGGCAAAAATCTGTATCCCTTAGCTTCGGCTGCCGGTTTTTGGCTGCGTGCAAAGTAGACAATGTCTGCACCAAAGAATTTCATGGCGTCGGCAATCATTCCTCCTGATTTTCCAAGACCTATTATTCCGGCTTTCAGACCGGTAATCTCGCTTGGCGTTCCGAACCATGCCGGCTGGCCGAATCCGTGGAGGCATCTTGTCAGCTCGCTTATCACGTATTCTATTACGCCTTCGTCGCCATAGTCGCGTATGCCGGTAACGGTTATTCCGTGTCCGTTGGCATATTTGATGTCAACGTTTGCACTTTCGGGCGAATATAGCGAACAGCACATGCCGATGTATTTCAGATTGGCGCATCGTGCAATGATGCCGGCGGTGAGCGTAGTCGTGAAGCTGAGCAGCACTGCATCGGCATCGCCTATTCTTTCCGCTATTTCATTGTCGGTATCCGGTGTGTCGTTGTGTATTACAACCTCATCGGCATAGACATTCAGTTTGTCTCTTGCCGCCTTGGTCATTTTAATTGGCTCAATAGCCACAAGCTTTCTGAATTTTTTCATTGTGATTTATGTTGAGATTCAATATCTTTTTTATAATGACCGTTCAGCAGAACGGCATGCTGCCGTCAGCTGTTAAGTCTTATACAGTCGTCGCCGAGAGTTATGAGTCTGCGCTTGTATAGGTCGCCAACGGCTTTTTTATAGTTTTTCTTGCTTACCTGGAATGTCTGGTATATATCTTCAGCCGGGCTTTTGTCTGTGAGGCGGCACACTCCGTCGTGATCTTTTATGTATTGCAGCAGCACTTCGCTGAATTCAGTTGTCATTTTTCGGCCTGTCGGCTGCAGTGTCACGTCAATTTTTCCGTCGGGTCTTACGGCTCCGATGTATCCCTTCATTCTGTCGCCTGTGTGTATATCTTTGAATATCTGGTCTTTGTAAACCAGGCCAGGATATTTGTTGTCGATGATGACCTTAAATCCTAAATCGGTTTTCTGCCAAACGAGCAGGCTTACTTCATCGCCCTGCTTGTAGTCAGGAGCTTCTTCGCTGAAGTAGCGTTCAATCTTGGCCGATGCCACTATGCGGTAGCTTTCGTTGTCAAGATGAACATGCACAATGTAGCCTTTACCTGTTTCCATTTTCATTTTCTGTTCGCGGAACGGGCAGAAAAGGTCTTTCATCAGTCCCCAGTTGAGGAATGCTCCGTATTCGTTTACCCATGCCACATTGAGATATGCAAAGTCGCCTACCTTGGCAAGCGGTTTGAGCGTTGTAGCCACAAGCCTTTCTTCATTGTCGAGATATATAAAAACATTTAGCTCGTCGCCAACTTTGCATCCTTCGGGCACATAACGCTGCGGAAGCAGCACTTCGCCTTCTTCGCCACCGTCGAGGTACATTCCGAAGTCTACTTTCTTGACAACCTTCATGAGGTTGTAGTCGCCAAGTTTTATGAAGTCCATATTATTTTATCGGTTTAAATTTCTTCTATTTTAAATGTTCAAGATATGAACGTGTCTTGTTGTGTCATTCAGCCGTGCTTTTGGTCTTGTCTATAGTCGTCACGTTGTCGGTGGCGGCATATTCTTCTGGTTTGCATGGCGTTTCGGTTTCGTCACCGTCTGTTTCCAGCATGCCGTCACGCATGGCTATCGTGCGGTCGGTTATTCGTGCAAGGTGCTCATCGTGAGTGACAATGACGAATGTCTGGCCGAACTTGTCGCGCAGGTTGAAAAACAGCTGGTGCAGTTCTTCTTTGTTTTTAGAGTCGAGACTTCCTGAAGGCTCGTCGGCAAGAATTACAGCCGGATTGTTTATCAGTGCGCGTGCCACGGCCACCCTTTGTTTTTCACCTCCCGAAAGCTCGCTCGGCTTGTGTCCGGCGCGGTCGGCAAGCCCCATGAAGTCGAGCAGTTCTTCAGCTTTCTTCTTTGCCTCACTGCGCGATTTGCCGGCTATGAAGGCCGGTATCATTATGTTTTCGAGCGCGGTGAATTCGGGCAGAAGCTGATGAAACTGAAATACGAAGCCGATGTGCTGATTTCTGAATTCCGACAGTTTCTTGCGGCTAAGGCTGCTCACGTCTGTGCCGTCGATGATTATCTGTCCGCTGTCAGGTTTGTCGAGTGTTCCGATAATCTGTAGCAGTGTGGTCTTGCCGGCGCCGCTAGGGCCGACAATGCTTACAACTTCGCCTTTGTCAATGTGCAGGTCGATGCCTTTTAGAACCTGCAGTGAGCCGAAGCTTTTGGTTATTCCTTTTATATCTATCATGTTTCTTATGTCCTTTTTTTTTGAGAATATTGTTTATAGGTTATTTCTTATATTTTAAATTTTTTTCTGATCCATGTCAGCACTACTTCGTATGCACTTGGCTGTTCGTGGTGTTGTGGTTCTGCATAGGTCATTGCGCCCAGTGGTTCGCCATATTGGTCGGGGAAGATTATCATCAGACTCTTGCCCGCAAAATAGCGGGTTATCTCCTCGGGCAGTCGCTCAAGTGCGTTTTTATATGATATAGTGCCTTTGCGTGCCGTGATAACCACAAACATGTGGTCTTCGTTCACGTTGTCTGCCAGTCCGGGCAGCTCGTTCCAGTGAGCCATGTATGTGTATTCTGCCCTGACGTTAGGGTGGCGGTTTTGTATATACTCGTTGATGAGCGACAGCGTTTCGTGTTTTGCGTGGAATTGTATGCGGCACTCAAGGTTCTCGGCCATGCGCGACAGCCGTTCGAGCCAGCGGTAGAATCCCGGCTCATATTCAGCGCGCGACGGCACAGCCACCTGTATGCGTCTCAGCGTGTTGAGCGGCTTGAGACACTGCACAATGGTTATCTGTCGGTTAAGTCCGCTGAATATGCTCTGTATGAATTCGCCCCAGAACTTTTTTGATACTTCCTGGCGTATGTGCATGCCCATGATAAGCTCAGAGGCATTAAATTCCATAAAGGCATGCTTTATGCCGTTGGTTATGTTTGTGGCTATTCTGACCTGTGACTGAACCATAAGTCCCGAAGAGTTGGCCACTTTGGTTATGTGCTCAAGCAGTTGTCGTCCTCGTTCCTGATAGTGCAGTCGGTTGTCGTCGTCGTATACCACGTTGAGTGCCACAACGCCCCGGTTGAGCTTGCGGTTGCGCATCAGCGCTGCCAGCTTTATCAGGTTTTCGGCTGTTTCCGAATATTTCATCGGAATCATTATTTTCTCGTCGTCACCGTCATTTTCCTTCGGCATGTTGCTTTTTGTTTCGAGCGCAATTCTCTTTGCTGCGCGCTCCGTGGTAAACGAGCTGAACACGCATGTTACGAGTATCAGTATGATTGTTCCGTTGAGCACGTCGTCGTTGAGCAGCCTTTGTCCGTTTGGCATTATCAGGTTGTATCCCACGAGCACTGCCGCCAGAGTGGCTCCTGCCTGCGCGTTGCTGAGTCCGTAAATCAGCTCGCGCTCAATGGCCCTCATGCCGAAAATCTTTTGTGTGAAGAGCGATGCTATCCATTTGCTTGATAATGCCACGGCTATCATCACTCCTGCCACCTCGAGCGTGCCCATGCCGCTGAACAGAGAATTTACATTGACGAGCATGCCCACGCCAATAAGAAAATAGGGTATGAAGATAGCGTTGCCCACAAACTCGAGATGAGTCATCAGCGGCGATATGTTAGGCACGTATCTGTTGAGCACCAAACCTGTCAGGAATGCTCCAAGAAGTCCTTCCATGCCAATCATCTCCATCATCACCGAGCCGAGGAATGTCATTGCCAGGACGAATATAAACTGGGTTACGTTGTCTTCGTAGCGTTGAAAAAAATATTGTGCTATACGCGGAAAATAGAATATGATGATGAAGAACACCACTGCAATCTTTAGAAAAAGCAAAAGCCAGAAGCTGCTGGTAATTTCGCCTTTGAACATTCCGCCGACTATTGCCAGTACAAGCAGCGTCAGTGTGTCGGTTATGGCTGTGGCGCCCACGGCTATGGTCACGCTGCGTTGGTTGGAAAGGCCATAGCGCAGTATGGTTGGATAGGCTATGAGCGTGTGAGACGCATACATGCTGGCCAGCAGTACAGACGTGAGAAAGCTGTATTTGAGTATGGCCGTGTTGAAGACAAAGCCCATTGCCATCGGAATTACGAATGCCATTATGCCGTGGGTGAACGTGCGGAATCTGTTCTTTCTGAAGTTGCTCATGTTCATCTCAAGTCCGGCAAGAAACATAATGTAATATAGTCCTACGTGTCCGAATAGGTCGAACGAGCTGTCCTTGGCCAAAATGTTAAAGCCGTGAGGGCCCACTACAACTCCTGCCAGCACCATTCCGACGATATGAGGAATGCGCAACTTGCCCATAATGATGGGGGCGAAGAGGATGATACACAGCACGACGAAGAATATCAGAGTCGGGGCTGTTATGGGAAAAAATTGAGATATATCCGGCATAATTATTCGTTATGTTGCAAATCTATATGCAAAAGTGCAAAAAAAAATCATATTTTAGCAGTGATTGGGCTAAAAGTTGTACTTTTGCACTGAATAATTAGCATAATAATATATTTCATAATAAAAATAAGCAATAAATGAAAGTAGCAATTGTAGGCGCGAGCGGCGCTGTTGGACAAGAGTTCCTCCGCGTTCTCGCAGAAAGAAATTTTCCGCTTGACGACCTCGTACTGTTCGGCTCGGAGCGTTCGGCAGGACGGAAATATGTTTTTAAGGGAAAAGAATATGAGGTGAAGCTTCTTCAGCACAATGACGATTTCAAGGATGTTGACATTGCGTTCACTTCAGCTGGTGCCGGCACGTCAAAAGAGTTTGCCGCTGACATAACAAAGTATGGAGCCGTGATGATAGACAACTCAAGCGCGTTCCGTATGGACGACGATGTGCCTTTGGTTGTGCCTGAGTGTAACGCCGAGGATGCGCTCAACCGTCCTCGCGGCATCATTGCCAATCCTAACTGCACAACAATTATGATGGTTGTAGTGCTGAAGCCGCTTGAGCAGCTCAGCCACATACGCCGCATACACATAGCAAGCTATCAGAGCGCAAGCGGAGCAGGTGCTGCCGCAATGGAAGAACTGCAGCAGCAGTATAAGGAGATTATAGACGGTAAGCCTGTAACAGTGAAGAAATTCCCTCATCAGCTGGCTTATAACGTGATACCGCAGATAGACGTTTTCCAGCCCAACGGATATACCAAGGAAGAGATGAAGATGTTCAACGAGACACGCAAGATTATGCACAGCGACGTTAAATGCTCTGCAATGTGCGTGCGCGTGTCTTCGCTCCGTGCCCATTCTGAGTCTGTATGGATTGAGACCGAGCGTCCTATCAGCGTAGAGGAAGCCCAGAAGGCTATAGCAGCAGCTCCGGGCGTAACGCTCGAGGACGATCCGGCTAATCTGGTTTATCCTATGCCGCTTGATACAGCCGGTAAGGATGACGTATATGTAGGCCGTGTAAGAAAAGACCTTGCCGACGAGAACGGACTGACATTCTGGCTCAGTGGTGACCAAATACGCAAGGGAGCTGCGCTCAATGCTGTTCAGATTGCCGAATATCTGATAAAAGTTGGAAGTGTGAAATAATTTTTTTGACGCTGCGTCGCAGCAATGATAATGGTGTCCTGAAACGGCATGAACGTGCCGTTTCAGGACATTTCGTTTTTATGACAGATAATACCGCTTGCCTTTGGATTTTAATTATGGCGTTGACGTGTGCCGTCGACAGTTTCCTACATTAGCGGTTTGGTTTTGCAGAGTCAGTCTGTTACAGTTTATGTCGTGTATTGTACGGGAGGGACAATTGTATGGTCTGAATAAAAAACATATTTAATGTGTAAACAGCTGGTTTACACATCGTTGTGATTTATCCATAAATAGTCAGAAAATACATTTTAAAACAGCAATAATAATCATATAAAGATTTTTTTTTAAACAATTTTTTGTTAACTTTGTGTCGGTTTAGGATATTATATAACATCGGCCTACAAAAGACTATTTTCAGTGTAAGTAAGTGAGCAATGCCAGTAGGATAAATAAATTAGCCTGTGCTTTTTGGGTCAGGTTTGCAGCTGTAACAGCAGTTGCCGCTTTGCTGTGCATGGTTGTGTCGTCGTGTTCTGGTGGCCGTAAATATGGTGATGAGCGCACTCCTGAACACGAAAATGCCCTGAAGCGTCTCGATGATTCTATGTTTGTCAAGTCGGAAAGTGTTTTTCCGATGATGATGCAGGGCATGAAGAACTCAGCCGACAGTCTCGACTATTATGACTATTATCTGCGTTACCTGCGCTACAGTGTGTCGCTTGACGTGCCCGACACGCTAAAGCTCGATTGGGATGGGACTTTTGGATATCTTAGGCGTCAGAAACTTACGCCGCGAATTAAAGGCATGCTCGGTTTCCTGTCAAATACAAAAGGCTCCTATTATCATAAGTTTCACTACAATCCGCATGAAACGATAAAAATATATCATAGGGCTTATATGTATCTTTGCGGCAGCGACATGGAGAAAAGACTGCCCGACGTGTGTGCCAACCTGGGTGATGCCTATGTGGCTGTTAACGACATGCCTCATGCAGCCATGTGGTACAGGCGTGCCCTGTTCCTTTCCGATTCGCTCAGGCTGCCTAAGGACATGAACGTCAGTCTGTATATGGGACTGGGCCGCATATATCTTAATCTTGGCGATTTTCAAGAAGCATTGCACTGCTATAAGGTGTCCGACCGTAACTTCAATCTGATGCCGTTTAACATGAAGCTTTACTTCCTGAACAATTACGGAAACTATTATTATTATGCCGAAGACTATCAGGCAGCCTTGTCAGTATTCAAACGGTTAAAGAATTTGCTCGAAAGCAACGGCATGAGCGATAGTTATGAGATGTATCTGTGCAAGGTGAATATGGCCGATGTATATCTTAATCTCGGCAACACGGCCGAGGCTTATAAGTATCTTGATGAGTCTGAGGCTTTCTTCAGCCGTATAGACGACGAACTGGCTTTATATTATTGTCATACCATACGTATAGGACTGGCTCTGAAAAAGGGACGTGTGGCTGAGGTTAGAAGAGTGCTCGACACGGAAAATATAAACACCGTGGTTGACTTTAATCTCGTGAACATAAGGCAGCGCTATCTGCGCGATTATTATGAAAAGACGGGAAATTACAGAAAAGCGTATGAAAACCTGCTCGGAAGCATTGCGCGCAACGACTCGCTGAAGCATAACACCATAAACATGAGAACGTCGGAAATAATGATGCGCTATACGCAAGACACGCTGCAGCTTCATCATAAAATTGCCTTACAGGAAAAAGATGCCGACATACGCAAGGTGCGCTGGAGCTTTTATGGCGTTGTATTGGTGGCTGTAATGCTTGTGCTGCTGTTTCTTTACCTGTTTACATACATGCGCAAGCGCAGGCTTCAGACCCACATGCAGCTCATGCAGCTGAAACTGGCCAACGCACGTAGCCGCATTTCGCCTCATTTCATATTTAATGTATTGAACAACAGCATATCTAAAACAGACAAGCAGGATGCCAACGAGCTTATGACTCTCGCCAAACTTATAAGGGCCAATCTTAAAATGTCGGGCAAATATTATGTGTCGCTTAAAGAAGAACTTGGCTTTGTCGATTATTATATAAGCATTGAACGCTCATGCATAGGCGATGATTTTGAGTTTGGCATAGATGCTCCTGCCGATGATGTTCTTCAGAATATAATGGTGCCGTCAATGTTTATACAGATACTCGTCGAGAATGCCATCAAGCACGGACTGAAACGGCGTGCCGGGCATAAGGTTCTCAAGGTGTGTGTCAGTGTTGACTGTTCGAGATGCAATATTACTGTTACTGATAATGGAGCCGGTTTTGATATTCGTCACAGCGATCCGAATTCAACCGGTACGGGGCTGAAAGTGATACGCAGTTCTATAAACATAATAAACCGTGGCAATAAGCGGAAGATAAGACTCGGCATAAGAAACATTGCCGACGATGCCGGCAAGGTGGCCGGATGTGAGGTTTCGCTGAGCTTGCCGCTTGGACTTAAAGATTCTTATTATAGCAAACATTAACCGAGTTATGAACGCAATAATCGTAGATGATACTCAAACTGCAATAGACAATTTGGTTGAGAAACTTCAGAAATATCCTGATGTGAGCGTTGTTGCCACAGCCGGAACGGGCGAGGAGGGCCTTGAGATGATAATGAGGCATAAACCTGAACTGTTGTTTCTTGATGTGGAACTTCCTGATATGACGGGAATAGAATTTCTTTCACAATTTAACGAACAGGCTGAATGGCCTTGTCATGTGGTCATTTATACGGCTTACAGTGACTATATGCTGCCGGCTTTTCGTAACAAGGCTTTCGATTTCCTTCTGAAACCTGTGGACGACAAGGAACTCGACACCGTTATCAGCCGTTTTTATGAGGAGCGTGAAAACGGAAAAATGAGTGCGCCTAAAGATGATATAATAAAGAGCAATGACGGAAAACTGCTCTTTTATACCAATACGGTTGACTTCAAGCTGATTCAGATTCGCGACATCTGTGTCTTTTCTTATGACCACGATACCAGGGTGTGGCAGGCTGTGGCTGCCGGATGCGAAAAGCCGCTGCGGCTTAAACGCAATGTAAACAAGGACGTCTTGCTCGGCATTGACAACAGCTTTATACAAGTGAGTCAGAAATACATTATCAATATAAACTACCTCATGGAGGTGTGCGACAATATTTGCCGTTTCTATCCTCCGTTTGATAATATAGATTATGTTAAGGTAGGCCGCTTTTATCGCCGCAAGCTAATCAAGCGTTTCAGTGCAATATAAGTCTGTTTGGCAGAGCATGTATATCATTGCCGGTGTGAAAATATAGCTGTCAGTTCAGGCTGATTATTGCAATGTGCGTATGTTGTATGCAGAAAAGATGGAAAATAGTATAAGAGTGATGGTATAAATAAAAAACGTCCGACTCGTATGAGCCGGACGTTTTTTATTTATTGTGATGTCAGAAGTTTACTCCAATTCTGAAGAAGAAGTCGCCTGATTTTCCGTCGATGTCCTCAACAAGATTACAGAAACCATATTCATAGCCTACTTTAAATGAAATGAACTTGTAAGCTGCTGCCAAGCCGCCTTGCCATCCAACATCGAAAGTGTTGGCGCTTTCCATGTCATCTTTAGCAACGAGGAAACTTACATACGGACCGGTGAAGATACCAACCTTTGCGTCGCTGTTCTTTACAAAGTTCCAAGCACCATTTCCTTCAATCTGTATAAAGCCCGGATCCCAATCCTTGCATCCTTTGGTAAGGTAGGCTGCACCTACTGACCAGTCGAACGAGTCGTCAATTGGAGCTGTATAAGATATACCGATGTTTAAAGCTTTAAATTCTGACTTTACGTTGAAGTCTCCGTCAACGTCTGAAACATTACCACCCCACCATATTGTGAAGTTCTTTTGTGCACTTGCGCCTATTGCAACTATTGCAAACAGAGCTACCAGTAAGATCTTTTTCATAGTCGATTCTGTTTTTGGTTAATAATACTTGATTTAAAACTCTATGCCGCAAATATACGAATTCTTTTTTAATAACAAACACAAAGTGTAAGCTAAATTTGCCTTTTTGTATCAAAATGTGCTTATGCTGCCTTTTTCGTGGCTTGTTTGGTCGTAAAATGTATTGCCGCTTTTAGTAATATGTATAAAAAAAGGTGAAAAGTCATTAATGACCATTCACCTCTTATTATCTGTGCGCCTGATAGGACTCGAACCTACACGACACCAGCCACTAGATCCTAAGTCTAGCGCGTCTACCAATTCCGCCACAGGCGCAGACTTTTTATGTTTTTGCTGTGGCATAAAATGTATGTTTTAGCATTACCTTTTAGCCTTTTCGCAAAAACTTTTGCAAAGGTACATCCTTTTTGCGTAAAAACCAAGGATATTTCTGGGTTTTTGATTAATTTTATTTGTCAAACACTTGTTTTTCTGTGCATATTGATGTTTTTAGAGTATTTTGTCAACTGTAAATCCATTTCTGTTCACACTTATATTATTGCTGCAAGTGCTGTTTCTGTCGCAAGTGTTATCAACAACATTACCAGTTCGGCTCTACGGCTTGTCTTCACTGCTTTTTTCATGTCTTCTGTTGTCAGCTGCCGTTCATTGTTGCCTATGTATGGCTTGTAGAAGTATTCGTTGAAGTAAGTGTGTCCTCCGCCGAAACGGCAGTTTAGTATTCCGGCCAGGGCCGCTTCAGGGTATCCGCTGTTCGGACTGGCATGCTTTCGTCCGTTGGCAGCTACAAATTTTAGCAGCGAAGGTCTTCCTGCAACAAGCACCATGAGCAAGGCAGTGAGTCGGGCAGGGATAAAGTTTGCCACGTCGTCAGTGCGTGCCGCCATCATTCCGAAGTCTTTATACCGTTCGGTGCGGTAGCCAATCATAGAGTCAAGCGTGTTTACCATCTTATATGCCACCATTCCCGGAACTCCGAGTATGATGAGCCAAAACACCGGGGCGATGACGCCGTCGCTCAGATTCTCTGCAAGAGTTTCAAGGGCGGCTTTTCTTACCTCGTTGTCAGTCAGCTGCGATGTGTCGCGTCCCACTATGCGCGACACCTGCCTGCGACCGCAGTCGAGCGATGTGTCGAGTGCCTTGAATACGCCTTTCACCTCCTTAATCAGTGTTTGTCCGGCAAGGCAATAGAATATCAGAACCGCCTGAATGACTATTGCGGTTATGTAAGACAGCCTTTCGGCAGCCAATAGAATTACCGCCGTAACGACAAATGTTACGATTGTGAGCGACAATGACATTACCGCACCTTTAATTTTGCGGTGATTGCCCTTGTTTAGCCGGTGCTCTCCGGCTGCAATCACTTTGCCGAACAGCACTACGGGGTGGGGCAGACGCTCAGGGTCGCCCAGCAACCGGTCGGCAATCCATCCGGCTATTATTGATATTACTGATGTCATTTCCTTACTTGTTCTGTTGCGTTTCTTTCGTTATTTAATCTATCTGTCATTACTCATAAAGTCTTTTATGGCTTCAGTGAGCATATCGTTTTCGGCTCGTGTCTGTGTTGCAACTCTGAAATACGAGTCGTCCAGTCCCTCAAAGTTGGATGCGTCGCGTATAAGTATGCCGTAATTCTGAATCAAAAACTCCTTCAAATCAGCAGCCTTTCGCCCTCTTATACTTGCGAGCATAAAGTTTGTCATTGTCGGTCTTACGCTCACTCCGTCAATCTTGTTCAGTTCGTTTCTCAGCCTTTGTGCCTCTTCGAGCAACAGGTCAGCATCGGATATAGCCTTTTCTTTATTCCTTATGAGGTAAAGTCCTGCTTCTATAGCCAGTGCGTTTACGCTCCAGGGATGGCGCAGAGCCTTTAGGCGGCTAATCAGTTTGGCTGAGGCTGTTACGTATCCGAGACGCAGTCCGGGTATGCAGAACTGCTTTGTCATTGAGTGTAGCAGAATGATGTTGCCCGCATCGGCAGCCTCGCGGTCAGAAATAAGTTTCAGCGTGGTGTAGTGTTCATAACTTTGGTCTATCACGTATATCTCATCCTTGTGGCCTTCAGTAATGCGGAGCAGTTCTTCGCCGCATACCACCGAGCCTGTCGGGTTGTTCGGGTTGCACATCCAGTGGGTAGCTTTGCCCTCATATCCGCTTTCGTCGCTCATCACCTTTCCGCCGAACATCCTGCAGGCATCGGCATATTCGCTGAATGTCGGCATGCTTATCAGATTAATGTTGTTGCCGTTCTTCTGCCTTGCGTTTGTCATCATTGCCGCGAGATATATGGCCTCGGTTGCTCCGTTGGTTACCATTATCTCGTCGTTGTTTATTCCACATTCTTCAGCCAAGGCTTCTTCTAGCGAGTAAGGCTCAGGTTCTGGATAGCTGCCTATCACGTCCATGCTGCATGCCAGATGTCTTTTAAGACCGTTGAGGTCGGCATGCGAGTAGATGTTTGAGCTGAAGTTCGATTTCACCTCTACATTATATTTATATAGGTCGTCGCCGTGTCCGTTAATCATCGTTGTCGTTTTGCAGAATTTCGTAAACCAGTTTCATGTCAACATTGCTGCGTATAAGTTCAGCCAGCTTGTCGTATTGTTCATCCTTAAACCGTTTCCAGTTGTCCGTCTCGCTCTTCGAGTATTCCGTTTGAGTGTAAGGATGCAGCAGGAAATCTATAAATCTGCTGTTGTCCAATATTCCGTGGATATATGTTCCCATACATCTTTCTCCGGCCATGCATCCGTCTTGCGTTCCGTCTTCTTTTATGCACAACGGCTTTATGTCGCTGCCACCGTCGGCTTCGGTGCGTCCGTTGTGTATCTCGTAGCCTTCCATGTCGCAGCTGTTGTCGCCGTTGAGGCCGAATCTCACCTGTGTCGTGGTCTTCTCCTTGTTCATCACGGTGTGCATCGGCAGCAGTCCCAGTCCGGGCATACAGCTTATGCTGCCCTCGATGCCCTCGGGGTCGCTTATCGTCGTGCCCATCATCTGATAGCCGCCGCAGATGCCCACAACGGTTTTTCCGCTTTCGGCAGCCTTTATTATTGCCTGTGCCATGCCGCTTTTGCGCAGATAGTCAAGGTCGGCTATGGTGCTTTTGCTGCCCGGAATTATTATTATGTCAGCCTTGCTTATATCTTCGGCACTGTCGGCATAATACAGATTTACGCGACTGTCGCGCTCAATCTTGTTGAAGTCGGTGAAGTTGCTTATATGCCGCAGCAACGCCACGGCCACGCTCACCTTGCCGTTGCCGGCGGCATGGCGTGCCTTTGTTGCCAGCTGCATGTTGTCTTCCTCCTCAACGAATATGTCCTTGAAGTAGGGCAGCACTCCAATTACGGGCACTCCGCACAAATCTTCAATCATCTTCACGCCCGGCTGAAACAGTCGCAGGTCACCCCTGAACTTGTTGATAAGTATGCCTTTTATGCGCTTGCGCTCTTCGGGACGCTGAAGCATCACCGAGCCGTAGACGCTTGCGAACACTCCTCCGCGGTCTATGTCGGCAACGAGTATTATGTCGGCGCCGGCATACATCGCCATCGGCATGTTCACAAGGTCGGTTTCGCGCAGGTTAATTTCTGATATGCTGCCGGCACCTTCCATTACAACAGGATTATAGCGGCTGTTGAGTCTGTCGAACGCGGCGTTCACTTCTTTTCTCAGCACGTCGCGTCCCTTCGGGTTGAAGTAGCTGTATGCGTCGCGGTTGCCTATAGGCCGTCCGTTGAGCACCACCTGACACGTCTTGTCAGTCTGAGGCTTCAGCAGCAGCGGATTCATGTCCGTGTGCGGACTAAGTCCTGCCGCCTCGGCCTGCACAGCTTGCGCCCGTCCTATCTCCAGTCCGTCGGGCGTGGCATAAGAGTTGAGAGCCATGTTCTGCGCCTTAAACGGTGCCGGACTGTATCCGTCTTGTTTGAATATACGGCAGAATCCGGCTGCCACCACGCTCTTGCCTACGTCGCTGCCGGTTCCTGCGAACATTATGGGGTGAAGTTTCTTCATTGTCTTTTATATACAAAATGAACTTATCATTATAATTTTCAACTTATTTTGCAAAATACTCCGTCTTCAGCCAATATGCATAAATCGGGTCTTGAAACGATATTTCGCCGGCTTGGTTATCCAGTATGTCGTTTTTTATAAGTGCTGTCTTTGAACGCGCTATTGAGGTAGTTGAAGATATTTTGTAGCGGTGCATCACCTCTGTTGAGCTGATTGACTTTTCGCCGGCAACAAGTGCTTTGAGATAATTCAGCTGTTGTGTTGTCAGCGTCTCTGTGATAGTTGCGAACAACAGGCTAAGCTGCTCCATAAGTGCCGTGTGTGCCTCACGCACAATCTCTGTGGTACACACATCTTTTGTTCTTAGCCATGACAACTGTGCCAGCTGCTGTGCGTAGTATGGATGGTTGTCAACCAGCTCCGCAATCAGTTGGCTTGCTTCGTCATTAATGCTCTTGCCGGTATCAGCGAAGCGGCTCTTGAAAAATTCCATAAGACAAGAAGTCGCAATCTTGTTGAGAAACATCAGATTGCCGAACTTATAAAATGGTTTTGCCGGGTCGGTAAAAACTTCCATCATCATGTGGCGCTTGCTGCCATATAGGCAGTAGGCAACGTTCTGATGCATCTGCCAATGTGAACGCAGCTTTTTCTGAAAATAGTCAGGATCGGCAAACTCTGCGATATTCTGGAACTCATCAACACAGATGATAATTCTCAGCCCTTTCTTTTGGGCTATTTTTTCGGCCAGGTCGAGCACTTCGTCAGGGTTGCGTTTCACTTCCTCCCAGTCAAAGTCGATTACAACTTCGTCTGCAAGGCCGGTACTGATTGAAATCTTTGGAACAAGCTGTGAAAAGAAACTCTTCGCACTCTCTATTGCCTCCTCCCATTTTGTTGATGTGGCGGCAATGACCTTTTGGGCGAGCAACGAATAAAAATGCTCCTCGTTGCGCACATTGAAAAGGTCGATATGGCAAATCCGGAGATTGCTGTCCTGCGCCATCGCTAACTGTGCCGCCTTATTTACAAGCGAACTTTTACCCCAACGGCGGGGTGAAATGATAATCGTGTTGATTAGCGATGTGAAATTCTGAACCAGTTCGGATGTTTCTTTCTCACGGTCGGTAAAATTCTTCTCGGTAGCAACCTTTCCATATACAAACGGAGTTTCCATGATGCTTTGTTTTTATTTATGGAGCAAATATAGTACATAAAATGTAATTACACAAATTGTTGTTACAAAAACTGTATTTACATTTATTGTAATATACTTGTAGGTTAAAGCCTTGTTGTTGAGGGAAGAATCAACGGGCGAGCGTATTATTACAGAATTTAATGAAAAACCCGTAGGATTAGGATAAAAAACTCGGCCACTTTCGCATCAAAAGTGGCCGAGTTATGATGCGTAAACGATAGGTTAATGATTTGAAACCAATGCGTTGCGTTTTGCTTGCAGTCTGTGATGTGTCTGCCCGTATATTTGTCGGCTGTTAACTTCAAAAGCCTGTTTTACTTATGATTTTTCCTGCCTTTGAAATTACAGGACTTTTTTTCTTCTCCTTGTGTCAGGTTTTAGCTATAGTAATAATACAGTTTTTCTGTGTGTATGTGTTTATAATGGTGAGAATATTGATTTTTATTTTGTAGTGAATAATGCGTATTCTTTTGTCGCTAAAGGCTCCCGATGTGAAAAAAATGTACAAAAAAAACAATTTTAATATATTTAAAGTTGTGCAAATAAAATGTTTTTTCTATATTTGCAATGCATTCTTTCTATAATAGGTTATTACAATATAGCCTTTGTTAGATTAGGATGTGCATGTATTAGAAAGGCGTTTGCTTTAACGTTTTGTTCTTGGCGCACTGGAATCTCGCAAATTCAAAGTATCAGTCAAGGCATGACGAGGCGGATGACCGCGGGATGTGTGCTAAAGTACATTCCTATATTGCCTTTGAGTCTTGATTTTTCGGTCAAGGTTAATAAGGTATATAGGGATGTCTTGTTCATATCAGCGTGGGACTGCACGTCATCTGTTCTGCTGATATGGGCAATGCGAGAGCCTCAGTGTGTGGAATGGTTGGCGAGCAAGTTTTCCACGCTTTTTTTGTACTTGGCAATTGACTAATAATTGAGAATATAATGATTCTGTGCCGGTTGGAAAAGCTGGTGCAATGGTATGTCGCACGGACGGCATCAAGTTGACTTGTATGCAGGCTAAATTACGTTTTAGTGTATATGGTGAGCTGTATGTTGTTGACCTTAATCAGGTGATGTATTTCAAAGCTGATGATCACTACACGCACATCTATTATTCTTCAGGTACTCATTTTATGATACCTTTTGGCCTTTCTAAAGTTGAAGAGGCCATACATGAGAAACAACAGTTTTGTAAAAAATTCGTACGCTTAGGCAGAACCTATATTGTGAATATTGGGAGTATTTTCCATGTTAATGCGATAAAGCAGGTTTTGCTTATGTCTGACAGTCATGGGGTAAACCATACCATACATCTGCCAAAGCCGGTGTTGAGGAGTCTTATGGGACTTATTGACGAGGCTGTGTCTCAGACCGAGCGTTATGTTACCGGAGACAAATAAAGTTATTGTAAGTGTTATGCGGAATGATGAGAGTTCTTTTTGAATTAGAGTAAAATTTTATTTTATTTGTATGTAAATTAGTTTTGCAGGCTTTTCAGTTATTGTTATTTTTCATACTGTTTTGTCTGTCGGTATTGATGTGCCTGTTCGTTTCGTGCCGGATATCGGGCGCTTTACTGAATGTTGAAATGTTATGTTTAAAGCCAAATCGGTATAATGACTGATTTGGCTTTAAATGTGTTTGGACATTTTTTTATTACCTTAATATATGGCAACTTATAGGTCGGGCTTGTTTTTCATTATAAGTATATTTATGGCAAATATTTTAGTTCCAATAATGATTGTTGATGATTAAATCGAATGTCAATGGCAAGTAAAAATATTTCATTTGTTTGTGCGTGTCATTGCTTGTGCTTTTCTTGACATTTTTTGTCGTAAAATTGGTCTTGCTGAAAACATGCCTGTAATTTCACGAAAAGAATGACGGGGTTCACGAATAACGCACCGCGATATTAATGCGTCTGCATAAAATGTGTTTAATTTTGTCTGCAAATGTATGCATACACATATATAAAAAGGTGTGCATGGTGATACTGAAACATAAATTATAAAATAAACTTTAATTTTAAAACGCTGAATTATGAGAAAAAATGTACTGGTTTCTCTTCTCGCTGTGACCTCGGCTTCAACAATGCCGGCATGGGCTAATGCAGATGTAGATCAGATTAAGACAGATGCAGCAACCGACTGGGATGGTGCGTCTGACTTGGAAATTGAGAGCGGACTGATTGTTTCGCCGTCTGGTGCAACAATCACGCAGACAATCAAAGAGCTGTATCCCGGAACATATACGCTTACAGCTGAAACTAATGAGAATGCTAAGATTTTGATCGACGGCAAAGAACTTGCGGCTGACGGCCAGTTCAAGATTGATGCTGTTAAGGATGTAACCATCAGCATTGAGAGTAAAGATGGAAGCCAGTATAAAGTAGGCGGATTTAAACTGACACTGGTCTATAACTTTGCAAATGCCAAGAAAGTGCTCACATCAATGCTTAGCGAGGCTACTTCTAAGATTTATACAGGCGACAAGGCAGGTCAGGATCTTCTGCAGAAAGCAAGCTCTATAGCAGCTAAAGTATCTGCCATTGATGACGACAAAGAAGACTCTTACGCTAATTATATAGAGTATGGCCTTTATGCCGAGACTCTCGAGGAATCTGCAATTTATCAGGAGATAGCTAAATTCAGCACGGATGTTGACGCTCAGGCAAACAACTCTTCTGCTTATGCTGAGGCTGTTACTAATGACAACAGTGTATATAATGTTCAGAAGGCCGCTCTTGCTGCAGCCAAAGCCGCAGTTGACGCTATAACTGATGCTGACGAGAAAGCTTATGTTGAGGCAATGACAAAGGATGCTTACGGTAATATCAGCGACCTGATTGAAGATTATAAGACTCGTGCGGTTGCTGCTTACAATGAAGGTTCTGCCGGCATAGAATTCTCTGCTGAGAAAAATGCTGATTTTGTAAAAGATGTTACAGAACGCTTGAATGGCTATTCTGCAGCAATAACATCAGCTCAGGCTGACCATGCCGCTTATGTAGAGGTGAACGATGCTATAACAAAAGTCAAGGGGGACTATACCAAATCGCAGCAGGAAATCTACAACAGTCTGCAAGGCGACGAGACTCATCCTGATGTTTACGAGGCACTGCGCACAGAGGCACAGACAAAGCTTAACGCCGTTTATGTAAACATCATGGCCGTTGAGAAGGCTAACGGAACAGCCGAGAATCATGTCGGTGCTGCAGGTGGTAAGAATCCTAATCTTACTAAACTTGCAGAATGCACTACTTCAATCAACAATCTGAAGGACAAGTATGTAACTAAGGCAAATGCCCTTAAAGATGCCTATACAAAAGCTCAGACAGAATTGAAAGGCCTGCAAGACCGTATTGACGCTTTGAAGAAAACTCCTGGCGTAGGCGACAATGCTGAGTTTGCAGAGACAATCAACGGGATACAGGCATCTATTGATGCATTTAGCAGCACAATAGAGGCTGACAATGCGGATAATACAATCGACAGCAAGGATTACTCAGAAACAGTAAGCAAGATAAGCACAGCTATCGATGATCTTACAAGCGGTTCGCAGGGTGCTGTTGACAACTATAACGCTTGGGTTGCAGTTACAAAACTTCTGGAAGGCAAACAGGGCGAATTCGACGAGGCAAAGAAAGCCGTAAATGCGTTGGCTTCAACAGACAAGAAGTATGTAGTAAGCGGAAAATATGCAACAGAAGAAACTGCTATCCAGAAGAGCATTACAGACTTAACAACAGGTGCTGATGCTGCTTTGAAAGAAGGAAAGTGTGTTGAATATCAGACCGAAAACGCAGCTGCAATCAACGAAATATCTACTAAAGTTAATGATTATCAGACAGCTGCTGAGGCTGCCCTCGCAGCATACGAGACTGTTGTTACTGAAGTTGCAAAATATAATGAGGCTATCGCTGATCTTGAAGAGAAGGTTACCAACCGTTCGGTATATGTATATGCAGAATCTACAGACCAGAAAAAAGTAACTTATGGTGATAAGATTGACGGCTTCAAGGCTACTGTAAATGATATAACAGGTGCTAAAGATGAAGCCTTGAAACTTGCCGGCAAAGAACATAGTGATGCGCTTATAGCTGCTGAAGGCAAGACTGAAGGTGTAACGATTGTTGCTGATGCCGCTGCTTTGGCTGGTTCTTATGATCCCGATAAGGCTGAGTATGACAAGAACGTTGTAACGGAGGCTGTTGGAAAACTTACTGCACAGGCAACTGCTCTTGTTGATGATGCTGTGGATAAGCTGGAAAAATTCGAAGACTGGTCAACAGACAGCCTTGGTCTGAGATGGGAAAAAGAGATTAAGGCAGAAAAAGATTATGTAGACAAACAGATTGTTGAACAAAGAACTGCAATTGCTGGCGCTACCGATACAGCGAAGACTGATGCTGCGGCAGCGATGGCTGTGCTTGCCAACGTAAACAGTGCTCTTGTTGAGATAAACGATACTATCGACAAACTTATAGTTAAGGCTAAAAACATTAAGGCAGAGGTTGCTGCTAATAAGACAGCCAAGACTGATGCCGACAAGGTTATTAACGGCATAGAGACACAGCTTCTTGGAAACCGCGCTACAATAAAGGGCGTGGTAGAGCTGAATGAGGATGCTTTAAGAGCAGATGAGTTTAAAACCTTGGTTGATGAGTTGAGTGATAAGATTGAAGAACAGCGTAAGGCCGTTAATGATGCTTACACTTCAGAAACACTTGTTGCAGCATGGGCTGACAGTGAAGATGAAGAGGGCAATAAGGTTGAAGGCATTGAGAGCAAGCTGAATGCGATATCTGCTGATGTTGAGGCTGCACGCGAGGCTGCTCAGGCTTCTACGGCCAACTATAAGGCTTATACCGAAATGTCCAAAGAAATCACTCGTCTTAAAGGTTTGATTACAACAGAAAAAGCGAAAGTTGTCGAACTTGGAGATTTGGGTGCCGCACAGACTTATTATGATGATTTGTTGGATGTAACTTATACCGGTGATCTTGATAAATTACAGAATGGTGCGGATAATGCTTATTCAGAAGAAGGAAAGCGTGACTGCGAAAACTTCTATAATAGCAAGAAAGCTACACTTAAACTGTATGAGACTAATATAACCAAGGTGGCTTCTGATGCTAAGGCAAATAAAGAAAACTACGATAACCAGAAAGCAAAGCATACTACGGTAAGTGACAGCTGGTCAACGGTTTACTACAGAATTTCTACAAGCGACCAGACAAGTGAGGTTCAAGGTTATCTTAACCGCCTTACAGAGCAGCAGACACTTCTTAATGGTGTAAATAATCTGATTGACGAAAGTTATGCAACAGGCAAATCTGTAGATAAGAATGATGAAATCATTGAAAGCCTGGATAATATAAGTGTTAAGGTAGGAGAAATCAATCAAGAGCAAATTGGCGGATATTATGGTGCTGTTATAAAGGACAACGCAGAACGTTATCGCGCATTTACAGAAGCTGTTGAAAAGGCACGCGCAGATTACAATAATGCAATTATCCTTATAGCAGATTTCAGCGCTCTTACAAACATCGATCTTGCTGAAGTTGCAACAGACTATATTAAAAATGCGAATGAAGCGATGTCAGGTTTGCTTACAGATTTGCGTGATTTTGAAAAAACAGTCTCAACAGAATACAATAAGTATCTTGAAACGGCAGAGCCTGATTTGTTCGACGCAAATGAAAGCTATAAGAAGAAAGTTGAAACTGACTATATCGGTAAAATAGCCACTGCATTGAGCACCCTTGATAATGAGGTTAGCGGCAAGGCACGAGAACTCTTGAGCGTTAAATTGGCAGACGCAGAGGGTAAACTTAATGCTGCGATAGCAAGTCTTGACGGATATGATCAGAAAGTTATTGAAGGCTCATTCACTGATGTTAAGAAGATTATTGCTGATGCAAAGAATGCTTCTGACGAAAAATACTTTGCGCTTTCAGCAGATAAGCATCTTAATGCTTTGGATACCGTTACTGATGAGGTTATAAGCGCAGGTCAGGAAGATGCCGCACAGCGTGAGTATAACACTATCATTGCTGCTGCTGAAAAGCAGATAGCTGCTGACAAAGAAACTCTTGCAGGATATAAGTATGAAGGAGTTGAAAATGACATAAAGGCTTATGAGGAACAAGCTGTAATATACTATGGCTTTGCAAAAGAACGTGCTGAAGCAAATATTGGCAATTTGTTTGAGCATATGACAACAATTAAGGCATGGCTTGGTGTGTATAAGTCGACAGCCGAGAGCATATGCAATTCTGCAAAGGCAAAGAATGATAACTTTAATGCAGAGCAAGGTGCTTATGGCGAGATGATGCAAGGCGTGGCTGATTTAGAGAAGGCTCATGCCGAAGCCGCTGAGTTTGTTGACGGATATGTTATAACAGATGATTGCGGATTAACCGATGCCATGAGCCGTATCGACGAATTAAGAACTGAGATTGAAAATAATTTGTCTGCCGGAACTTGTGCGTCTTATAAAGAAGATGGATATGCTTCAGACTCATTAAGCGTTATTAATAAAATTAAAAATGTTTATACTAAGGCGAATACGGCTGAGTCAGGAAGACTTACTGCTGAAATTGAGGCTTTAAAGGGTGAACAGAACAAGGCTGCTAATGCTGCTCAACAAAGAGGAGACGCTGCCGAGATTGAAAAGGTTGACAGCTATATCGATGCTATAAAAGAACTCTCAGATAATCTTATAGACATGGAGGCTGATCCAAACTTCTCCGCTCTTGACGAGAAAGACAAACAGACTAAGTATCTTGAGTTTGAGACAAGGATTGCCACAATGCGTGCCGAACTTGCTGCATATTACGATACAAATCTTGAAACAACAACTATAGAAACTCTTAACTCTGCTTTAGCCGAGGTAGAGAGCAAGTATAATGCCGAGCTTGAAGTTCTTAACGGATGCCATACAAATGTAATCGCTGATTACACTGAGGCTCTCGCTGCCGTTAAGACTTCTATCGACGATATTCGTGCCGAAATAGCTGAATATGCTGATGCCGGCTCAATATTGTTCTATGAAGGCAAACTCTCTACCGGCATAGCAGCTGTTGAGACGGAACTGGCTAAGCTCACACAGAAGATTGAGGATGCTCAAAAGCCATACACAATCAATGATGCCAAGTATGTAGAGCTTAAAGCAGAGCTTGATGAGCTTGATGCAAATCTCAATGCTGTTGTTGAGAAGATTAGCAATTACGAATTCTTCGATGTCACTTTAAATCAAGATTATATTGAAGGTATTAGAGTAGCAATTGATTATGACCGTCAGACACTTGAGGATGCCAATGGAGCGTTCTCTCTGACAGAAAATAGTGAGAATGTAAACAAGTCCTATGTTGAATTATCTATTGCAAATTTAGATAAATATGCAACATATTATGAGCTTGAGCAGCGTATTAGTAATAGTGTTAAAGAATCTGGCTTGTCGGCTCTTTATGATAAGGTTTCGAATATTATAGCTAATAGCAAATATACAGAGGAAACCAGAAATGAGCTTACTACGGAATGTAATCGTCTCTATAGTTTAATTGCATGGCTTTATAATTATAATTCAGAAGCATATACAGGTTTTGTTAATTATGACCTTGACGGCAATCCGTTGTTCGATGCAGAAACCGGAATTCAGGGCGTGGCTATCGACTATATGACAGAGGCCGTTCCTGCCGTATGGGAGCGTTATGGCGAGTTGACAGAGCAGCTTAACAGCCTGCAGGCAGATGCCGAAGGTAATGCTTATATCCTTGGCGATGTTAACCGTGACGGTTCGGTGATGGTAGACGACTATACTGAGATTTTGAACCATGTTCTTGAGGTTGAAACTATAGAAGAAGGCTCTGTGAAATATCTTGCAGCTGATGTAAATGAGGATGGTAACGTAAATATTGGTGATATCACAGGTGTTACGAATATCATCATTGGCAACAGCAATACCGGCCTTAGAGCAGCAGCCCGCTATGCAGCTCAGCAGGGTGGTGCAGGAAACATCGAACTGGCTACAGAAAGCAATGGCGACGTAACACGTGTAGCTGTCAAGATTAACGGCTCTGCAGCATATGTTGGCGCCCAGATGGACATCAAGCTCCCGGCAGGTGTAACACTGCTCAGCGCTACATCAGGCAGCAGCGAGCACAACCTCTATCAGAACACGTTGGCCGACGGCACACAGCGTGTGGTTGTAAGCTCAATGCAGAACAGCGTGCTCGGCACCAACGGCGAGGCTGTTGTATGGCTCGAACTTGCAGGCAAGGTTGACGGCAACATCAGCATTGATAACGTATTTGCTTCTGATGCACGAGGCATTGCTTACAGCATTGACGGTACAGGCAATGGTACAACCGGCATCGACGGACTTGACGCAAACAAGAGTCTGAAGGATAAGATCTACTCTGTTGGCGGTCAGATGATGAAGACTTTGAAGAAGGGTGTTAACATCCTGCGCGGCTCAGACGGTTCAACCAAGAAAGTGCTTCGCAAATAACCGAGACCCTGAAAGTTAGATAGAATTATATTCTTGTGGACGATGAAGGCGTGGCGTCACGTAGGCTGTCACGCCTTCTGTTTCAGAAAAATAATTTTCAAGAAAATCATTTAGTTTAATAATTAAGTATGATTAAAACAAATATCTTACACAACCGCCTTGTGGCGAGACTGTTTATGGCATGTCTCATGGCCGTCGGCACTTTTGCTTATGCGCAGGCCGACAACAAGGTTACGGTAGATGACATTATCATAAAGCCGGGTGAGGAAAAGACGGTGGCTGTTTGTCTTGAAAACAGTGACTATATTACAGCCTTGCAGATGGATATCACTCTGCCTGAGGGAATTGACTATGTTGACAACAGTCTGACGCGCGACGAAGTGCGTCTCGACCGTGACAACCATTCTCTGTTTATTAATTCTCTTTCCGACCGCACGCTTCGTCTGCTCATTGTGCCGTCAGACACTTTAGCCATTGTAGGCAACAGTGGTGCCATTGCGTATTTCAAGGTTAGAGCCCAGAGCAACTTCGGCGCATCAGGAGCAGGTGACCTTAAAATAACAAATATCCTTGGCAGCAACCATGAGAAAGAAACAGATCCCGACGGATTTGACAAGAACAAGAGGTTTCCGATGGCCGACTACACCGCAAAGGTTTATCCTTATGTGGGCCGACTTTACACCGCGGCCGACACTCTGGCCATAAAGCCGGACGGAACGTCTAAGAAGGTGAGCCTTGTACTCGACAACTTTATCAATGTGAGAGGCTTGCAGGCTTTGGTTACTTTGCCGCAGGGACTTTCACTCGAAAATAAAGACAACGGTAAACCAAAGTTTGACTATGGAAGCCGTCTTCCTCAGAATGCAACCATAAGCTCTAACATAACTGCTGACGGCAAACTTAAGATTGTCGTTGCCGGTTTTACGACAGAGAATTTTGCCGGATCAACAGGCGAGGTATTAGCTTTCTATGTTAAGGCTGACGAAACCCTTTCTCTCAAGTCGGATGTTGTTATAAGTGATGTAATTGTGTCTGATGAAGGAGGCAAGGCTTTCGGTGTAGCTGATACGACATTGGCAGTTACAAACTCTTATCTTGCACACTATACACCGGCCAAGGCTGTGGTTGATTCATTGCGTACTCTTTATAAAGAGGCCGTTGAGAATATTGCCACAAATGCCGCTAATGTTAAGGACAACGCAGACATTCTTGCAGCAGAAGCTGCAATAGTAGCAAAGATTGACAGTTTGCAGAAGGTTGTTGACGACTCTTATGCAAATGAAACTTTGGCCGAAGGCTTTGCTGCCATTCAGGTCGGAGCCGATGAGATAGCTACATCAATAAAGACTCTTGTTGAAAATGCTTTGGCTGCTCAGACTGACAAGAAAGCTGTTAACGAGGAGGCTAACAAGCGCCTGACCGCTCAGATTGCTTCACTGCAGACAGAACTCGACGCAGCAAAGGAGACGATAAATACAGAATGTAAGGACGTAGTAGGTAAGTTTACCGAAGTAGTCGACAGCATCCAGACCCGCATCACGGCAATATCAGACAGCGTAAAGACCGCTTA
>ENA-UONW01000981-UONW01000981.1-human-gut-metagenome-genome-assembly--contig:-CS52-NODE-981-length-38286-cov-35.772985_pt1 | contig 38286 bp, 29 predicted proteins | sample MGYA00242463_ERZ724010 | MGnify/ENA metagenome assembly ERZ724010 | reverse complement strand
GCTGCTTCCTTTCTTTTTCTGGATGCAGCCTTTTCTTTTGTTTTTTTACAGCGCCGAGGAAGGTGCAACACGATGTTGCAGAGCGAAATAACCGGGCGACGGCATGGACGCCGTCGCATCAGAAATTTCGCTCGTTGAAAGAAGCAGTCGGTGTGCTATACACATTTTCACTCAAACAAGGTTTTTAGAGGTGACCTTAAAGAAAATAATCCTGATATAATCAATCCTATCAATCAATCTGGTGGAACTGATGAGATGGAATATATCATCAGGATAAGCGCACTATCCAGCGTTACATTTCCTGCACGCGGCTTGTTACGGAGCTTATGGAAATGCTCGACAGCGGCAGACTTACGCTTGCGACAGCCTGCCAATTTTCGGCGCTTCCAAACAGCAGTCAGGAGGAAATTGCGGCGTATCTCAATCGTGATTCTGAAAGGAAATTCACAGTAGAACAGGCAAACACGCTTGCGGACTTGAAGTTCTTCTCGGAGTCCGACATATCGGGGCTTTGCGGAGAGAAGAAAGCCGTGGGAGAATCTTCATCAGAATGCGCTGAACCGGCTGAAAACAGCGCTCCTGCAGAGCCAAAACAGACCGTGAAAAAACCGTCCAAACAGATAACCCTTCAGCGCAAGGAAGTTACCCAGCTCATCGGCGACGAGCTTTCCAACGAGGAGATTTCGAAGTATTTCTATTTCTGCCTCCAGCGTCGGGATATCCTCGAGGAATGGCACAAAATGTACACGGAGGGCAAAACAGATGGTACATACGCTTGATTTTTCGCGGAAAATATGCTATAATTCAAGAAAGGAAAATGATTACTGTGGACGAAAATAGAAACAGCAATATCAGCTCTGAACATAGCGAAGAACTGCTCAACATAATTGAGAATTTCCGTCTGATGGACGACACATTCATGAGCAAGGTTTTCGAGGACAAGGCTTGCGCGGAGCTTCTGCTCAGAGTGATTCTGAACCGGGACGACTTGACGGTAGTAAAAGTGGTTTCGCAGTTTGAACTGAAAAATTTGCAGGGACGTTCAGCAAGGCTGGATATTTACGCAGTTGACGAGCATGGCAAGCAGTACGACGTTGAGGTCCAGCGCAGCGACGACGGCGCGGCTCCAAGACGTGCGAGATACAACAGCAATCTGCTTGACGCAAATCTGCTCAATCCAGGCGATAAGTTTGATGAACTTCCGGAAAGCTACATCATTTTCATTACCGAGCATGACGTGCTTAAAGGCGGAAAGCCGCTTTACACGGTCAACCGCACGATTTCCGAGCTTGACCACGCAATATTTACGGACGGTTCGCACATAATATATGTGAACGGTGAGATTCGAAACGGCACGGCTCTGGGCGAGCTTATGCAGGATTTCTTCTGTAAGGATCCGCGCGAAATGCACTACAAGGTACTGTCCGACCGGGCAGGTTATTTCAAGAAAGACAAGGAGGGTGTTGATACTATGTGTAAATTAGTGGAAGATTACGGCAACAAGAAAACTTACGAACAGGCAGTCCGCTTTGCGACTAAGCTTTGGAACAAGGGCGAAAGAGATCTTCAGCAGATTGCAGACCTGACAGACCTCCCTCTGGACGAAGTAAAGAAGCTTTTCGAAGGCAAGACAGCCTGAGCACACAACCGAATAAAGCCAAGCGGAGACCGAAAAATCTCCGCTTTTTCTATACAACCCTCCCTGCCACAGGGTTCACATACATTACCTCCGGGGCGCAGTAAAATGCGCCCAAAATCTGCGTAACAGCGGGCTAAATCCACGATACGCTCCAAAAATTACAGACCGGAGGACAGCATGAACATTGAAAAGATGAAAGCATTTGCACAGGCTCAACGGGAATCCGAGGAAAGCACGGAGATTCGTCCTGCCCCGAAGCCAGCCGAACCGGAATACCAGCCGGAAGCTATCTACATTCCCATTGAGGACGATGAACCTTCCGAAATGCCTGACGACGGATTTGCTGCGGTTTCCAACGAAGAAGAACCGGAACTGCCGGAAACAGAAACCATCGAGGACATTATCGCAAAGTGCTTCCCGGAGGATAAGTCCTACAACATCGAGCTGGACAGACTGCTTCCCCTGCGTTCTCCGATTTTCACGGACGGCGGCGACCTGTCGGAACTCAGCTCGTCAATTGCGCGAATGGGCATAACTGAGCCGCTTCTGGTGCGCTCCGCCGGGAACGGCGAGTATGAGATACTGTCCGGAAACCGCCGCCGGACTGCCGCAGAACAGCTCATGTGGGTGAAAGTCCCCTGCCGGATAGGCGACGGAAAACTCATAACGGACGAATACGCCAAGCGGATAGCCGTAGAAACCAACCGCCAGCGTTTCCCGGAACTCACTCTATCGGAGAAGATACGGGTGTCGGAGGTGCTGGGCGAACGTGCTGAAAAGGAACTAGAAATTACGGCAGAACAGGCAGAATTATTCGGTCGACTGAACGCTCTGGAACAGGAATTCCTGCTCATGCTGGACAGCGGTGCGGTCAGTATCGCTGACGCTGAAATTCTGTGCGGAATCAAGGATTGTGCAGTTCTGCTTGATGTTCTGAAACAGCACCCCGAAATGAAGCTCACCTCTGGGAAAATCCGTGAGATTTCCGGCGTTGATTCGCTTACCGAGGAGATCGTCTTGGAAATACTCAAGCCGAAGCCGCCGGTCATGGTGGCTGTTCCGGCTGAGATTATTTCGGAGTATCTTGACGGCAAAACGGCGGAGGAGATTTCGGAGGCCGTTTCAGCGGCGGTGAGAAAGTACTGCTCTTAGGGATTCTGAAATTGATGGTTGATTTTTCTTTTGGTGTGTGGTATACTTATATAGTAGGGTATTTTGTCAGCCCTACAAATCGGAATATGAAGAGGTGAAATAATGAAAAAATATAATCAACAATTGTTTTGGGTCGGTTTTTTATTAAATATCGTGAGGAAATTCATACTAATTTTAGCTGCTGTGGTATTAGGCATCGTAGGAATATGGATAAACCCGTGTTTTTATTTTGCCTTAGGGATAATACTTGTTGTGTTGATTTGGTCGTTTATTCAGCAATTGGTTATAAAGCATACCGTTGAACATAATGAAGACCCGAACTTTACTCCTTATGCAAACGCAATGATGAGCGACAATTGGAAAGACGAGCTAGGGAAACTTGTTGAAGGTAAAGTTGACAAAGACTAACGCAAATCACCAACTAACTTCTTTATAATGCGGAAAACAAAATAGACTGAATCTTGCATTAAATACTTTCATTTTGACAGTTATCAAACAGCTCTAATAGATTATTAATTTTAACTTCATTATAAACAATTCCCATTTATCTGGCACATTTTAATCCCGCCGTTGTACTACCTTCGCCGAATATCCACGCAACAAAAGGCGGAATCGCTGGCGGGCGTACCCGCCAAATTCCCGTTTATCAGTCAGACACATTAATTTGTAAGCCACAATTAAATAACCATCCATGGAGCAATCGAAAGATTGCTCCATTTTCATTTTACGGAGGTACCCATGAGCAGATTCGACGAAATCGCCCAGATATACGACCATCGGCTTCCCCAGCTCCGCAGTCCGGAGGTATGGGAGCAGACGCTCAGAATGACCTCCGGCTTCTGGAGGCTCAATTTCTGCGAGGCAATGCTCCTTACGCTCCAGAACCCCAAAGCGGAAATGTGCGGAACCATCGGCCAGTGGAACAATATCGGGCGGTACATAAGGTGCGGCGAGCATTCCACAGCGGTTTTCAGAAGCCGCACGGACACACAGCTCATGTACCTTTTCAATGTCCGCCAGACCTACGGAAAGGCGTACAATTCCAAGTGGAAGCTCTCCGATTGCGTTTGTCAAAAAAAAACTGATCCACTTGCTAAGAAAAAAAATGAGCCACCTAGTGACAGAAAAAAATATAGCCACTTGTGTTGAGAATAAATCTAAAGTTGAAACGCACATAGCCCCATTACAGAGGGAGCGAAGCGACTGAGGGAATGGGGCTATGCGCGGCGCGTCGGCTGCCCGTTCAGTGCTGTTTCCATTCGGTAGGAGGTGGTGCAGTTCATGTTGAGGATCTGCGAATTGAATGTCACCCGATCTACAAGAGCCGCGACCATCATCTCGTTCTTAAAAAGCTGAAGGAATAAAATAACGGAGCCACAGGACTGCTCAAATTTTAATGAGTAAGCCTTGCGACTTTTTGTTATTTTTAGGAATAATTAAAAAGTGCACACCCCTTGCCGAAAATGCACACCCTCACGACCTTTCGTTAAATAGTATATAAAGTCAAAAATAGGAAAGGCTCTGCTGTGACCGTTTTCAGTCATCGCAGAGCCTCTTTTGTTAAATTGTGTTGACAAACCCCATTAAACAAGGACTTTCGGATAAAGAAAATGGACACCAATCAAGATACGCATTGTATCAAAATCGGTGTCCTGTTATGGTGCAGGTGACGGGACTTGAACCCACATGACCTTGCGATCACTAGCACCTGAAGCTAGCGCGTCTGCCAATTCCGCCACACCTGCGTATTGATCGTTCCTGATATTACTCGCCAGAAACACCGGAAGTAAGCTCCCGGAAAAACCGAGGCGGTTTTACCCGCTTTTTTTATCTGCGATCGCTCTATTTTCAACATCCCGTTGCTCATCAGCAACGTATATATTTTATCACATTCTATCCATTTTGTCAAGTGCTTTTTGAAAAAAAGCAAAAATATTTTCAGAAACTTGACGAAAACCGCCATGTACTGTATAATTAAAGTATCATCAAACGCAGGAGGAACCATCAGATGAGGGTCGAAAAAAGCACTGAAGCCAGGAACAAACAGCGGCTCACGCCCCGCCGCGTGCTGAAAGCTGCGTGGATTTTCATTCCGCTGATTCTGGCGGCGGCTATGTACTTCCTGCTGCCGATGTTTCCGGAATTCACGGAGTACGCGGTGTCGCGCGGGCTTTTCAAGGCGTTCACCGTGCCGGTGGGATTCGTGACATCGCTTATCCCGCTGTCGCTCACCGAGATCTGCGCGGTTCTTGCCGTTCCGGCGGTAATTGCGCTGGTCGTTATATTCGCAGTCAGAATGAAAAGGAGCAGCTCCCGGAAGCGCACCGCCCTGAAAGCCGGAAGGTTCCTTGCGGGATTCCTGTCGTTCGCGGCGTTCATCTACATGACCGCCCACGGCGCGAACTACTACCGCCTGAGCCTTGAAAGCCTCATGGAGCTTGACGCCTCCCCTAAGCCGGCGGAGTTCCTCCTTGCAGTCTGCAAGGATCTGGCTGCCCATGCCGCGCAGGAGCGCGAGTACCTCGCCGAGGACGAAAACGGCTGCGTGCAGTTCACCGAGAATATCTACACCGAGCTTTCCCGCACCGGAAGCGGCTACGAAGCCCTGACGGAGGAATATCCGTTTCTCTGGACGAGCATAGGCAGGCAGAAGCCGGTGCAGCTCTCCTACTACTGGAGCTACACCGGGATAACCGGAATGTACTTCCCGTTTCTCGCGGAATGCAACGTGAACATCGAGCAGCCAGACCTTTCCATACCCTTCACGGCCAGCCATGAGAGCGCGCATTCCCGCGGGATAGCCTTCGAGAACGAGTGCAACTTCCTGGCGTATCTCTCCTGCATAAACAGCGAGTATCCGGAATTCCGATACTCCGGCTATATGAACGCATTCAAGTTCTGCTCGAATTCACTGTACGCCTGCGACAAGGACATGTGGCGCGAAGCCTACGAATGCACCACCGACGGAATGCGCCGGGACTTCACCGCCGAAAACGAGTACATCGACAGCTTCAAGGGCGAGGTCCAGACGGCCTCCACTGCGGTGAACGACGGATTCATCAAGGCGCAGGGCGTATCAGACGGCACGCGGAGCTACGGACGGGTCACAGACCTGATACTGGCACACTATTACAAGGCTCTGACGGAGGGAACATGAGAGAACTCAAACTGATGGTCCCTGCGGAATTCGACGGCGCGGAGGCTCAGACATTCTTAAAGTCCCGGGGATTCTCCCGCCGGGCGCTTATCCGCCTGAAACAGACCGGAGGTCTGACCCGGGGAGGCGCGCTCCTGCGGACGGTGGACGAGATACATTGCGGCGAGGAGCTGTGCGTGCGGCTCTCCGACGACGCCGAAAGCGCCGAGCCGAATCCGGAGCTGAACGCCCCGGTGATCTACGAGGACGAGGACGTCGCAGTGTTCGACAAGCCGCCGCACATGCCGGTGCACCCCTCAATACGCCACCGCGGGGACACCCTCGCGAACCTGTTCGCGGCGCTGTATCCGGGACTTCCGTTCAGACCGATAAACCGGCTGGACCGCAACACGAGCGGGCTCTGCGTGTGCGCAAAGAATCAATACGCTGCCTCGGCGCTCTCCGGGTCGCTTTCCAAGGTGTATTTCGCAGTTACGTGCGGCACTCCGCCGGGGGATACCGTGGACGCTCCGATAGGCAGAGCCGGGGACAGCATAATCACGCGGTGCGTTACTCCGGAGGGTCAGCGGGCGGTCACGCATTTTGAGCGCGTCGGCGGGAACGATTCCCACACGCTTCTGAAGGTCGCGCTGGAGACCGGGCGTACGCACCAGATACGCGTACATATGGCGTACATCGGATTTCCGCTGTGCGGGGACGAAATGTACGGCGGGGACATGTCCGGGATAAAGCGGCATGCGCTCCACTGCGGCGAGGTGAGCTTCACCCAGCCGGTCACAAAGGAAATCATCAGGCTGACTTCTCCGCTTCCGGCGGATATGTCTGAACTAATAAAGTGAGGTATACATATGATCAAAGCGGTTATTTTCGACATGGACGGGCTTATCCTGGACACGGAGAAGCTCCTTGTGAAATACTGGTGCCAGGCGGCGAATGAAGCGGGATTCCCCATGCAGAGGGAACACGCGCTGAATATCCGCTCGCTTGCACGGAAATTCGCGATACCCTATTTACAGGGCATATTCGGCGAGGAGTTCGACTACGTGAAGATACGCTCCCGCCGCATGGAGCTTATGAAACAGCACATTTCCGAGCACGGGCTTGAGACCAAGCCAGGAATCGCCGAGCTGCTGGATTATCTCGACAGTAAGGGTATACCCGCCGCGATAGCCACGGCGACGGATATCCAGCGCACCGAGGACTACCTCGGGCAGGTGGGACTGCTGGGGAGATTCAGCAGGATAGTCTGTGCGGCGATGGTGGAAAACGGCAAGCCCAAGCCGGATATCTACCTTTACGCGGCGGAGCAGCTCGGGCTTCCGGCAGGCGGGTGCATGGCGCTGGAGGATTCCCCGAACGGCGTCCGGAGCGCTTCCGACGCGGGCTGCGTGACCGTGATGGTCCCCGACCTCACCCAGCCGGACGAGGAGCTGTATTCGCGGATATTCGCAAAGGCGGATTCCCTTGCGGACGTTCCGGAGATAATCGAGAGGATCAATTCGTAATAAGAACGGGAGCATTTCCGCCAGATAAAAACAAAAAGCAGTCAATTCACATTGGCTGCTTTTGGATTAATATGTGCGATTTTTGTCATGAATAGATGCGGCTCCGTTAATAAAAACCAAAACCGCATAAACGTGAAGTTCATGCGGTTTGATTGGTGGGAGCTGGTGGATTCGAACCACCGAAGCAAACGCAGCAGATTTACAGTCTGTCCCCTTTGGCCACTCGGGAAAGCTCCCATATTCAATTGTAAGTTCCATTAAAAAATGGAGCTGGTGGACGGATTCGAACCCCCGACCTGCTGATTACAAATCAGCTGCTCTACCAGCTGAGCTACACCAGCGTAAAGCGTTATCAGTTCTATTACTTCGTATCCCTGACGACTTGTATATTATATCACATTATTTCTGATTTGTCAACACTTTTTTCAAAAAAAATTGATTATTTTTTAAAAACCAGAAATTCCGCACTGTAATGCGCACCGCGGCGTATCTCAGCCGCAGGGCGCACCGTACAGAATATGAAGGTTTGTAGATATCTGGATTTATTCCTGGGATGTTATCTCCTTGTAGAAGGTGGAGAAATCCTTGCGCTTATCCTTTGTGAACTGGATAGCGGTGCGGGGGTGCTGATTGAGCATGCCGGTGAGGAGGTACTGCATGTCGTAGCCCCAGACAACGCCATCTTCCTTGAGCTTTGTCATATGCTTCTCGATGAACTGAACAGCGGGGTACAGGTTGTACTTCGGGTTCTTGAGGAAACCGAGGAGCAGCTCCATTGCGCAGTTTCCGGCGCCTCTGCCCATCTCGGAGTATGTACCGTCGAGCCAGTCAACGCCGTCGCCCACTGCCTCGACCGTATTTGCAAACGCGAGCTGCTGGTTGTTGTGCGCGTGTATTCCGAGCTTCTTGCCGTACTTTGCAGCGTACTCCCCGTAGAGCGCCGCGATACGCGCTATCTGCTCCGGGAACAGCGCGCCGAAGCTGTCTACGATGTAAATAACGTTCACCGGCGACTTCCCGAGCAGGTCGAGCGCAACGCGGATATCCGCCTCCTGCGCATTGGAGATAGCCATTATATTGCAGGTAACTTCGTAGCCCTTTGCAACGGCGTCCTCGATAACGTCGACAGCGGCCGGGATCTGGTTGATATATGTGGCAACGCGGATAACGTCGACCGGGCTTTCAGCGCGGGGCTTGATGTCCTGCTTGTAGTTGCATCTGCCAACGTCCGCCATTACGGCGATCTTGAGATCGGTGTTGTTGTCGCCTACTACCGCGCGGATATCCTCGTCGTCGCAGAACTTCCACTTGCCGAAATCCTTTACGTCGAACATCTCCTTATCAGCCTTATAGCCGAACTCCATAACGTCCACGCCCGCCTTGATGTTGGTCTGATACAGATCCTTTACGAACTCGTCCGTGAAACGGAAATTATTCACCAGACCTCCGTCGCGCAGGGTCGCGTCAACTATCTTTATATCAGGTCTGTAATCCATCAGCTTTACTACTTCTTTCATGACTATTGTCCTTTCATCTTTTCATTTGCTTTAGCACTTTTATGCTTTTATGCTTTTTATCTCTAAAGCAATCAATGATGATATTATACACCTCTTATTCCGATTTGTCAAGGGGGACAGCGAAATTTTTTTCAGAATATTCTGCGGCTGAAACACAAATGAGGCCGAATTACTCAGCCTCATTTGCAACAGTCGAAAATCCATAAATTTGTGCGCAAAGCTTTAATCCTCATGCACAAATTCATTATTTACTCCGCGTAGTCGGTGTCGAGCCCTGCCTTGACCAGCTCGTTCTGCTCCGCTTCAAGCGCCAGTACCTGCTGGCGCTGTATATCCTCGTGCACGGACAGCATCGGCTCAACGTCCATGCGGCGCACGTGGCGGTCTATGTAGTTCTTCGTACACTTGTAGACCATCGGCGACAGCGCCAGAACGCCTATCAGGTTCGGGATCATCATCATTCCGTTGAACGTATCGGAAAGCTCCCATGCGAGGTTCTCGCCCATTGTCGCGCCGCCGAATATAGCCAGAACGAAAACGATCTTGTAGAACAGCGTGGCCTTTGTCCCGAAAAGGTACTCGAACGCCTTGGTGCCGTAGTGGCTCCAGCCGAGGGAAGTGGAGAACGCGAACAGCAGCAGCGCGATCGCAACGAAATAACGTCCGAATTCGCCGAAGTTCGCCTGGAACGCAACGCCCACTATGGAGCCAGTCTGGTTCTCAAGGTACGCGAACTCCTCCGCGAGCCTGCCCGTCTGGAGGTCGAACAGACCGGAAGAAAGGATCGTGAACGCAGTCAGCGAGCAGACAACGATAGTGTCGGTGAACACGCTGAAGATTCCCCACATTCCCTGGCTGACCGGCTCCTTGACGTTGGAGTTGCAGTGCACCATTACCGAGGAGCCGAGACCCGCTTCGTTAGAGAACACGCCGCGCTTCATACCCATCTCTATCGCCATCTTGACGCCCTGACCCACCAGACCGCCGACGACAGCCTCCATGCCGAACGCGCTCCTGAAAACAGAGGAGAACACCGCGCCGAACTGGTCGATATGCATAACGCAGACGCCGACAGTTCCCAGCAGGTAGACGATCACCATTATCGGAACGATCTTCTCTGTAACCAGCGCGATCCGCTTGATACCGCCGATAACAACGAGAGCCGCAATGATCATCAGCACGACGCCGGTGATCCAGTTCGGGATGCCGAATGTGCTGTTCATGTTGGTGGATATGGTGTTGATCTGGGTCATGTTTCCGATTCCGAAGGAAGCGAACAGGCAGAATACGCAAAACAGCACTGCAAGCACGGAGCCTAAAACCCTGCAGTGCTTCTTTGCACCGAGACCGTACTTGAGGTAGTACATCGCGCCGCCGCTCCACTCGCCTTCCCTGTTCTTGACGCGGTAGAGAATACCCAGCACGTTCTCTGCGAAGTTGGTCATCATTCCGAAGAACGCCATGATCCACATCCAGAACACCGCGCCGGGACCTCCGGTGACGATTGCGGAAGCCACGCCCGCAATATTACCGGTCCCGACCGTTGAGGCGAGCGCCGCGCATACGCTCTGGAACTGGGATATCTGCTTGTCCTTTGTGTGCGCCGTGACCTTTCTGTCCTTGAATACCGCGCCGATGGTGCATCTGAACCACCTTCCGATGTGCGATATCTGGAAGAATTTCGTAAGCACCGACATCAGCACTCCGACGAACAGCAGCAGGATAAGAGCCGGCCAGCCCCATACGACGCCGCTGACCGCGTCGTTTACAGTCTTTACGACTCCGAGGAAGCCGCCGTCATCTGCCGCAGTCTCCGCCGCAGAAATAAGTAACAGATCCATAAATAAAAAACTCCTGTATAAATTTCGTCAATAATATCTATTATACACTATATAGAGTAAAAAATCAAACCCTCCCCGCATGGCAATTTGCACAAAATTTCATGTGAAACATTACATTTCCAGATAAAAACACCGCTTTTGTATCGTCAGATTGTAAATATAACTAAAAAAATAGTAATATCGCACAAAATCATCAATCCGTTGTTGCAAATAACACGCGATTTATGATATACTTATTTAAAATAGTCATAGTATGCCTGTTTGAACCAAACAGGACAAAGGAGAAATCGCCTTGAAAAAATCCCGTCCTCTGATCGGAATAATCGCCGCTGAAGCGGAATATGTATTCTTCTCAAACGCGCTGAACACAATTCAGAAAGAGCTTTTTGCCGCCAACATGGACGCCGCGGTATTCTCGTCCCTGATGATGTCCGGCAACGCTGAATTCGACGCGGCTGAAAACTCCGTATACGACCTTGTGGACTTTGACCTCCTAGACGGCATTATCATATTCTCCTCCAGCATTAACGACGTTACCTCGCGGGAACGCCTTATCGCACGCATAAAAAGCGATTTCAAGGGTCCTGTCGTTTCGTTCGACAGCCAGGTGGACGGCTTCGCCAACTGCCTTTACAACTACGAACCAGTAGCCGACATGATGGTCAGCCACATCATGGATCACCACGGCTGCAAGGTCATCGACTTCGTGGGCGGACCGAAGGACGAATTCCACGACTCCATTGAGCGCTACTTCGTGAAGGCCATGAAAAAGCGCGGCTATGATATCCCAAAAGAACGCATACACCACGGAATCGACTGGGTTTACGACTTTTCCGGCATTGCCGGCGAGATAATCAGCAACGGCATGCCGGAAGCGATAATGTGCTGCTCCGACCTTACCGCAGTACAGCTCATCGAATCGCTGTCGAACCGCGGCGTAAATATCCCGGACGACGTGCTGATCACCGGCTTCAATCAGAAGGAGCCGTACGGCGCGAATTATCTTAACATCACCTCCGCGCTGCGCGACCCTGTTACTCTTGCGAAAAACGCCGCGCACTACATAATCGCGAAAGTCACCGGCGGGGTATACCAGGCGCATTCCGACGACAACTGCGCACAGTTCCGCGTCGGAATGACCTGCGGCTGCTGCCCCCCCAACCTCGGAGGGCTGTGCCACGCCTTCGCTGCTGAAATGACCAGCCTGCAGGGCAACGAAATGGATTCCTACTACAACTTCATGTCAGAGGAGCTAATCGGCGCGGATACGTTCTACGACTACCTCTGGAAGGTGGACTGGTACACGCATTTCCTCGGGGATTTCACCGGATTCTGGCTTTGTCTCAATAACCAGGTAATGCACAACGAAGCCCCCGAACCGGGCTTCACCGACCGGATCAACCTCGCGTACAAGCGCACCTCCGCAGGAAGCACCGTCGACCTCATGGCGAAGTTCCCGCGCGATATGCTGCTTCCCGAGATTTTCGAGGAGCGCAGCCGCCCGTCGGCGTTCATCTTCACGACCCTCCACTTCATTGGAGTTAACTACGGCTACGTCGTGCTTTCCTACGGCGAGAGCGGAAAGGTCTACAGCCGGAATTACGTCAAGTGGCTCAGGACAATAAGCTGCGCCCTTGAGAAGCAGCGCCGGCACATTCTCTACAACGACGCCGTTACCGACGCGCAGGTGCGCGATTCCCTCACGGGTCTGCTGAATATGCGCGGCTACGTCCGCATCATGACGGAGCGCTGCGGCAAGTTCAACGACCCGAAGAAGCTGCTGCGCATAATCTCCATCGACGTTGAGAACCTCCGCGGCATAAACGACACCTACGGCTACGCGGAGGGCGACAAGGTGCTTCAGGCCCTCGGCGTTGCGCTTTCCGGCGCTGCCGGAGAAAACGACATCGTAGTAAGGGTAAGCGGCGACGAGTTCTTCATTGCCGGAGTTATCGACGAAGGCTCCTTCGACGATGTTCCGTCGAGGCTCAGCAGCGTTGTGGACTCCATAAACCACCACAACCAGGAATATGGCGTGAATATCTACACCGCGTCGATCTCCGCGCCTCTCACAGACCGCTCCGTGCTCGACAAGCTGCCCTACGAGGCGGCGTACCAGCGCACCCTCACCAAGGATAACCACACCAAAATGCACAAGACCGCGGACGTTTCCGCCGAGACTTTCGACCCGGAGGAGCGCCAGCAGGTCGTACGGCTGCTTAACGAGAACCTGTTCTCATATAATTTCCAGCCCATCGTCAGCGCGAAGGACGGAAGCGTTTTCGCGTACGAGGCGCTCATGCGGTCCGGCGAAGAATTCCGGCTGTCTCCGCTCACGATACTCAGCCATGCCGAGGCTCTCGACAGACTCCAGGACGTGGAGAAGTGCACGATGTTCAATACTCTGCGCTTCGCAAAGGAAAACCAGAGCCTGCTTGCGGGGAAGCTGCTGTTTATCAACAGTATACCGGCATGCACGCTTCCGGACGCCGATTTTGAGCAGCTATATCAGCTTTACGGCGATATCATGCAGAATATCGTCGTGGAGTTCACCGAGCAGACCGAGGCAAGCTCCAGCCAGTTAAAGACGCTGCTTGAGCGCAGCCAGCGCTGCGGATTCAAGGTCGCGATAGACGATTACGGAACGGGATATTCCAACATCAGCAACCTGCTGACATTCATGCCCAACGTCGTGAAGATAGACCGCAGCCTTATCATGAATATCCACAAGGATAAGCGCAAGAAGCACTTCACGCGCAACATCATCGACTACGCCCACGACAACAACTTCATGGCTCTCGCAGAGGGCGTGGAACTCACCGAGGAGCTTCAGACCGTTATCGGCATGGGCGTCGACCTTATCCAGGGCTACTATACCGCGAAGCCCTCTGCGGATATCGTTCAGGAGATAAATCCGGACATCGCGGAGGAGATACAGGAATACAACCGCCAGTCCGAGAACCGCCGCACCCGCAAGACCTACTTCACCGGCGACGAGCGCGAGATATCCCTCATGGCGCTTGACCTGGACAGCTACACGGATATCATCGTCAACAAGATGGAGTACACCCTGACCGGAAACAAGAACTACACCTCCGAAATGGCAATACGCGCCAAGGACAACATCGACTGCCGCCTGAACCTCGTAGACATCAATGTGCATAACGAGAACGCGGGCGCTTCGATAACGGTGGGTCAGAACAGCACCATGACGCTGAACATCATCGGCGCGGCAACGCTGACCGGCGGGATTTACGTCCCGGCTGGCTCAACGCTGAAAATAATCGGCGACGGCACGCTCAGGATAAACTCCGCAAGCAGCCAGACCTACGCCATCGGCTCCGGCTTTACAATGCCGTACGGCAATATCGACATCTGCATGAACGGCGGTCTTTATATCCACCTTGACGGCGAAAAGAGCGTGGCGATAGGCGGCAGAACCAACGACGGCAGCTCATATATCAGGATACGCTGCAAGGAACTCGTCATCGAGCAGATGGGCAAGAAAACCCTCGGCATAGGCAGCCTGCTCTCCGGCGCAGACGTGGATATAGACGACTCCCGCGTGTTCATCGAGCACCATTCAAAAGCCGGGCTTGGCATTGGAAGCTTCAGCGACCCGTGCAGAGTAAGCATCAAAAACGGCTGTGCTGACTTTAAGATGTCCGGCGACAAGGTAGGAGGTATCGCGTCGTTCAACTCCTGCGGCGGCAGCATCCAAATGTCTGACGTGCGCATCTCCACCGAGTTCAAGGCGAAGGAGATACTAGGTATCGGCGCCGATAAGAACTTCGGCGAGATCATAATGAACGACTGCACGTTCGATTCCCTTATCGAGGGCGCGGAATCAGTCGCGTTTGGCTCCGCCGACTGCGAGGGCACTCTCACGATGTCCATGTGCAGCGGTACTATCACGGTGCGCTCCGGAATCAAGACCCTGCTCGGCGTCAAACCTGAGAATCTTATTTCGGATCACTGCATAGGTCTGAAGTTTGTCGAGGATCAGTAAAAACATATTGTAATTCGGCTGTCGATAAAGTCAATTCCGGCACGGCAAACCGCTTTCTCAATATAGGAGAATTGGTAAATAATATGCGCTTCCGCACAGTTACTTTGTGCGGAAGCGCTTTTATTTCAGAGAGTTTAACGTCTGCGCGGGTGTGACATCTTCGGGTCGCCCCTATGGCGGTTCACGCCGCCTCCGCCAGAGGAGCAGACGCCCGCTTCGCTACGATGCTCCGACGCTCTGACGCTCCGAATTGACGGCTCCTGAAAGTTTACCCCGCACAAATCTATTCTCCGCACAAAAAAAGACCGCTCTCCCGAGCGGTCTTTCTTATTACTCAGATCAGATGAACGCGTAATTTGACTTACCGTTCTTCTTAACGGAATACATCGCGTCATCAGCCTTACCGATGATATACTCAACACGGGTGTTGTAGTCGTCCTTTATCATCGAAATACCGATGGACACGCTCACGGTCAGGTGAACTCCGTCGCACTCGAAGCCTTCTTCGAGCTTGGAGATGATATCCTGCGCAGCCCTTGTCGGGTCGTTTATCTCCGCGTTGCGAATGCATGCGATGAACTCGTCGCCGCCGTAACGTCCTGCGAAGCCGAACTCGTTCACAGTGCCCTTTATGGTGCGTGCAACAAACTTCAGCACCTGGTCGCCGGTCGCGTGGCTGTACTGGTCGTTGTAGTGCTTGAAGTCGTCTACGTCGATGAACAGAACCGCCATCTCGGATTTACGCGCTTCGGAAAGGGTGATCTCGTTGTCAATCTGGCTCTCGATGGTCTCACGGTTGTAAAGCTCGGTGAGAGCGTCGAAGCTTGCACGGGTCGTGAGCTGCTGCTCGCTCTTCTTCGCACGGTCGATATCCAGGATAACGCCGACGATCTTCAGCGGGTTGCCTTCCTTGTCGCGGAGGGTCGCAGTTCTGATAAGAACCCAGATGTAGTCGCCGTAGATGTTCTTCATACGGTACTCGTTGTGCTTGAACTCCTCGCCTCTGCCCAGAGCCTCGAGGTCCTGCTTGTAGCGTTCTGCGTCCTCCTCGTGGAGCTTAGCCTTTAACAAGAAGCTGTCACCGAAGTGGTCGGACGGAGCACGGTAGCTGAACTTCTTGTTGAAGTTGTTGGAGAAGAACACTTCGTTGGTTTTGAAATTCCACTCGAAGATGATGTTATCGGACATCTCCGTAATGGTGCGGTATCTGTCCTCGCTGACAACGATCTCGTCAAGCAGGTTGTTGAACGCACGGGACATCTGTCCGTACTCGTTGTTGCTGACCTCGTTCGGGATACGCGCCTCGTGGTCGCCGCGGCGTACCTTTACAAGAGTCTCCTCGATGGTCTTGAGCGGTCTTGTTACAAGAATGGATACGACGACAGCGCCTGCAATTGCAACAATGGAGATAAGTACGCATGCCACAACTATGCCGTTGCCCGCGGGCAGCGAGAAGGAATTTGCATTGCCGTTCACAGGGCAGCTTGCGATCGCGATAAGTCCGTTTTCGCCGCCGACCTTGACCATTGCGGCGTACCACTTATCAGAGGAACCGTTTGCCGGAGAGTACTCGATTATCTCAGGCTCCGCGCCGTCAGTCAGGCTGTCGATCCTGCTCTTGAAAACATCGGAGGGGTACTCGTAATAAAGGTTTACCTTGAAGTTATCAACGATATTATAATTGTGATTGGGGGAAGAATCCGCAACAGTCACAGAACCGTTGTAGAACGTGCTTCCGCCGGTCGCGCTGTAAAGGAAGCCCTTGCCGGACAGCTTGTAGCTGATAAGCAGGGTCGCGCCGCCCTGATGCTTCTTGTAGAACATCGTGGGGTTGGTTCCGCCGCCGGTGGCCTCGGGATTGATTATCGCATTGTAGTAGAGAGCGCCGTCCGCGTAGCTGTCATAAGCGCTGAAATTGTCGATGACCTGACCGATCTTTCCGGTGCTTCCGCAGAAGATCTTGCCGTCCTTGTCCACCAGAGAGATGGAATCTATCTCAGGATTCTCGTTTGCAAACTGCACAAGGTAATTCCCGACATAATCCGAGGTTTTCTGGCTCTTGATCACGTCCTGTACCTCGGTGTTCTTCAGAATGGTCTCCGCCTGCTTATCCACCGTGTCGAGGTAGGTCTGCAGCGTGTAGCGCTCGTTCTCTGCCACCTCGAGTAAAGTATCTCTGAACTGCTTGTCGCCGTCAGAAGAAAGCAATGTGTTTGCGAACACCGTGTAGATCACCATCGGCAGTATCGCGAACAGCATGGCGCTGATCATCAGCATGGTTCTGATCTTCATATATACTCCCCGTTTCTGTTCTGCAAGAGCAGATTATTTCCGCATTCAGCCGTGCGACAGACACAGCTATTTAGTATCAGTATAACACAAAAATTCGTTTCTGTAAACACTTTGACAATAATAATTTATCATTGTCCGGCATTTTTATTAAACCTGCACAAATCGCCCGAAATTATTTTGTTCACAATATGGAGAGATAAAAAAACTATTGCTTATGTTTCAAAAATGTGGTATAATGTTTATAATATTGTGATACGTGCGGACGTATTCCGGAGGGTAGAACTATGGAAAATGTTGTATTAAAGGCGAACCGGTATCGAATAGTAGACAACAGCGCATTCGAAATGCCGCTCCCGCTGAAATTCACTGTGTGGAAGTGCGAAGCGCCGATATGCGAATATCTCGTTTCAGAGGACGAGGAGGTATCCTATACCATCATCACCCGCTTCAAGGAGCTGATGATAACAACGATACACCGTCCCCTCGACATTTCGGACATTTACTACTTGTTCTCGTGCCGTGTTTTTCAGGACAAGACGCCCTATACATACCCTATCCTCGACAGAATGGGAATTGAAAAATACAACGTCTACAACATACTCAGGCGTACCCACGGAATCACTCCCTACGACGACTACTGGATAAGATTCGACGGCGAGACCACAACTTTCGAGCAGGCGTGCGGCGAGTTCGACAAATACCTCATCGCGCCGGAAGCACAGCCGGTTCCGATGATATCCTACCCCAGCGGGGAATACCGCCCGGGACGTTCCACGCGTCCGCCAAAGCAGCCGGAAGCGGACGTAAGCAGCATTCTGAATCAGCACAAGGTGGACGTCGCAAGCATTATGGAGGAGTCCAAAACCCCGGAGGCTATCGCTCCCGAAACCTCCTATGCGCCCGCTCACGAGGTGGAGAACAACAAGATGTCGCAGGACGACATCGAAGCGCTGCTCCGCTCGGCAGGCATAAGCGACTCCCCCGCTCCCGAACCGGTTTCGGACATACAGGTCGACCCGGCAACCCGCTCCCAGGAGGAGTCCTCCGGCGGCGTAATGTCGCAGGACGAAGTGCAGAGAATGCTCGACGAAATGAACATGTCCGGCGGCAGTGAAAAGCCTGCGGAATCTGCCGAACCTGCCGAACCTGCCGAACCCGTCGAAACTCCGACCGAAGAAATCATCGAACCTGCGGAGCCTTCCGGAGGCAAAATGTCCCAGGACGACATAGAGAAACTGCTCGCGGCGGCACTCGGCGGCAATGATGATTCCGATTCTGATGAACCCGAGATAGTCGAGAACAACGCTCCGGAAGCTCCGGTAAACGACGAGCCTGCGCCTGCTGAATCCCCCGCGCCTTCCGGCGGTAAGATGTCCCAGGAGGACATTGAGAAGCTGCTTGCAGCTAACGCGCCCGCTGAACCTTCCGAACCTGCTGCTCCCGCTCCCGAGCCTGCGCCTGCTGAATCCTCTGCGCCTTCCGGCGGCAAGATGTCCCAGGAGGACATTGAGAAGCTGCTTGCGGCTAATGCGCCCGCTGAACCTTCCGAACCTGCTGAACCCACTGAACCTGCTGAGCCTGTTCCCGCTCCCGAGCCTGCGCCTGCTGAATCCTCCGCGCCCTCCGGCGGTAAGATGTCCCAGGAGGACATTGAGAAGCTGCTTGCAGCTAACGCGCCCGCTGAACCTTCCGAACCTGCTGCTCCCGCTCCCGAGCCTGCGCCTGCTGAATCCTCCGCGCCATCCGGCGGCAAGATGTCCCAGGCTGACATAGAGGCGCTCCTGAATAGTATGCAGGACGAAGCAAACAAGTAATATTTCATAATAATTTCACACGAACATTATCAAATTTATCACATTTGCTGATATAATATTATTGTACGCTTGTGAAAGGATACGCAATGAAAGAAAAACAGAAAACATTCGAGCTTGAGCCTGTACAGCAGCTTCTCCCTGCGGACGCACAGCAGCGCGTTATGGACCAGCTCTACCAGTTCATGGAGCTTGAGCATCTCTACGAGTCCGCGATCCGCGAGGTAAAGACCAAGCTTGAGATACTCGACAGCGAATTCAAGACGAAATACGACCACAACCCGATACATCACCTTGAGGACCGCGTGAAATCCCCGCAGAGCATTCTTGAGAAGCTCAACCGCAAGGGAATACCGTTCAGCTGCGATAACGCAAAGCGCGAGCTGAACGACATCGCAGGCGTCCGCGTAGTGTGCAACTACATCGACGATATCTACACCGTGGCAGACCTCCTGACCGCGCAGGACGACGTGAAGCTCATCAAGCGCAAGGACTACATACAGAACCCCAAGCCAAACGGCTACCGCAGTCTGCACCTGGTTATTGAGACTCCGGTGTACCTCTCCGAAAAAAAGGAGCTTGTCCACGTGGAGGTTCAGATACGCACCATCGCAATGAACTTCTGGGCGACCCTGGAGCACGACCTCAAATACAAGACCGACAGCGTGGTGTCAGCTGACCTTGCGCAGCAGCTCAAGGACTGCGCGGAGACCATCGCCTCCACCGACCAGCAGATGCAGGACATCTACAAGGCGCTTCACAATATTGATTAACGATATAAACTCCCTGCTTCGGCAGGGAGTTTTTTTGCATACCCAACCGAATTTTTATTGACAAACGAAAACAAACGGTGTATAATGTTGGTAACATTAAATCAATGGAGGTAGGTAATATGAAATTCAAGCGATTAACGGCCGCGGTACTTGCGGTATTCCTGGCAGCGGCTTCAGCGATGGAAACTTTCGCAGAAGAGCAGACGGAGCCGTCCGGAGCAGTTTCAGGAGAGAATACCGCAGAAGCCGCTCTGACGCTTCCGGACGACCTCGACTTCTCACAGCCCGGTGTGACGGTCAGGACGGGAGTGATTCCGGACTGCACCAGCATAATTTTCACCGTTCCAAAGGAAAAGTACGACATTTATCAGCAGGCTTACGCTGAAACCGGAAGAGCCGGAATCAGTTTCGGCGTGAAGCTTGACGATTACTATATTGATGAGTGGGACGACGCGTTCGGTACGTCGGCGACGTTCGGATTCTTCGGCGGCGACGGAGCCAACGGATATATAATCGAGTGCGACTGCGCTACCGACGATTCGGTTGACATATGGACAGGCACCACTGAAAACGGCGATGTTGTCGGCATGCTTTACGGCGAGAGCAGCGAGTGGGTATTCGAGCAGGCTGCCAAGAGCGTTACCTGTCAGTTCAGGTATAACATTCTCAGTGCCGGTAAGCTTGTAGACGGAAGCTACGAATATTCCACGCTGGTTCTTAGACCGGGTGAGGAGCACGATATAAGCGGCTGCAAGTTCAAGGCGCTCCCCACTGTGACCTACACCGGAATGCCGTTCACACCCGTCATAGAGGCGGAATACGAGGACCGTACGCTCAACGAGGGCTACGACTACACGGTAGATTATCAGGACGCTGTAACACCTGGCATAGCGTCTGTGCGCATAACCGGAATAAACAGCTTCAAAGGCACAAAGACGCTGAAATTCAAGATACTTCCGCCGAAATCCACGTTAAAGGGACGTAAGGTCAAAAATGAAAACCGCGCCACGCTTACATGGTCAAGGCCAGGCGGTATATACCCCAATTATGAGGTACAGGCGGCTGAGGGCAAGGATAAATTCACAAAGCTTGCGGACATTCAGAACCACAAGCTGAGCCTGAAGGTTAAATGGACTTCCAAATCCGGGTGCAGGTTCAGGATACGCCCGTACATTTCCATCGGAGGAAAGCGGATATACGGAAAGTGGTCAAATGTTGTCAGACTGAAATAACATAAAAAATCCCCCGCTCATACGAACGGGGGATAAATTCTATCTTGAATTAAAGCTCGATTACAACGTCGTTCTCAGCCTTGAGGATAGAGTCGAGGATAAGCTTGCCCTCGATCTTCTCGCCGTTGACTGTAACGGACTTCACGCCGTGCTCGGAACCGTTCGGGTTCTTTACGGTAACGTGGAGCTTCTTTCCGCGGAAGGTCTTTTCCATGGTGTATTCCTTCCACTCGGAGGGGATAGACGGGTCGATCACCAGACCCTTGGTCTCGGGGTTCAGACCGAGGATACCCTCAGTTGTACCAACCATAACGGTGGAAGCGGTACCGGTCAGCCAATGAACGTGTGCGCGGCCTGCGAACGGGCTGTCCTTGCCCTCAACGAACTGACCGTATACGTACGGCTCAAGCACTCTGTGCTCTGCGTTGTCGTTGTAGGTAGCGGGAGCCGCCTCAGTCCAGTACTGGTAAGCGCGGTTGCCGTGACCCAGCTTGGATTCAGCCAGTATCAGCCAGCCCTGCGGCTGGGAGAAGATACCTGCGTTCTCCTTGGTGCACTTGTTGAAGCACTGCATGAGCGCTCCGGGGAAGCCGTGCTTTACGTAAGGCGGGTACATTACCATTGCGCCGTACGGAGTGTTCAGCTCGCGGTAAACGCTGTCCATAGCCTTCTCCTGCTGCTCCTTTGTTCCGAAGCCGGAGATAACGGACCAGCTCTGCGGGTTGAGCCACATGGAAGCCTCAGGATCAGTGCGCTGACCGATGATGGTGCCGTCCTCCTTGTAGCCGCGGATCCATCTGTCCTCGTTCCAGCAGGCGGAGAGGATAGTATCGAGCTTAGCGCCGATCTCGTCCAGGTACTTGATGTAGTCTGTATCGTTCTTCTCAACTGCGTAGGTGCGCAGGATCTTGATAGCGTATACGAGCTGGAATGCAACGAAGGTGGACTCGCCCTGCTTGCCGAGACGGAGGCAGTCGTTCCAGTCAGCGTGCAGACCTGCGGGCATGCCGTGGTTGCCGAGGTGGTTCATGGAGAAGTCGATGGCTCTCTTGAGGTGGTCGTAAACGGTGCCCTTCTCGCCGTCGTTAGCGTAGAGGATCTCCTCGTCGAGGAACGCGGAATCGCCGCTCTCGGAGATGTACTTGTAAACGGTCGGGAACAGCCACAGAGCGTCGTCTGCACGGTAGCTGGGGTGACCAGTCTGCTTCGCGTATACGGAGTTCTCGTCGTTCTCGTCGGGGTGGTTCTCCTGACCTGCCTTGTGGTCGTACTTAACCAGCGGCAGACCTGCGCCGTTAGTTACCTGTGCGGACAGCATGAACACGATCTGCTTCTTTGCCATCTCAGGTGCAAGGTGAATGATACCCTGGATATCCTGAACGGTGTCGCGGTAGCCGAAGCCGTTTCTCAGGCCGCAGTACTGGAAGGAAGCCGCTCTGGACCAGATGAAGGTGATGAAGCAGTTGTATGCGTTCCAGGTGTTGACCATGTTGTTGAAGTTCTTGTCGGGGGTGTTTACCTGGAGGTTGTCCAGCTTGCTGTGCCAGTAGTTCTTGAGCTGTGCAAGCTCAGCCTCTACTGCGCCGGACTTCTCGTATCTGCTGATGATCTCGGTGATCTCAGCCTCGGTCTTCTGGCCGCCGAGGACGTATGTAAGCTCCTTGGTCTCGCCGGGCTGGAGAACGATGTCGCTCTCGAGCGCGCCAACGGAGTTGGTGTTGTAGTTGAGGTCGCCCTTCAGACCTTCCTCGATGCCCTTCGGGTTGGAGTAGCTTCTGTAGGTGCCTACGAAGGAATCTCTGTCGCCGCAGTAAGCGTCTACCTTAGCGCCAGCCAGACCGAGGAATCTGCCGCTGTTCGGATTGTAGATCTCGTTCTGCATCTGGTGGATATAGTTACCCTTGAAGTAGGTGCGGGTGATGAACAGAGTGTACTGAAGATTTACCTGATCCTGCTCGTAGTTCGGGTCGTTGACGAACTCGCATACGCCGGTAACAGCGAGCTTTCTGGGCTTATCGGAGGTGTTTGTCACCCTGGCAGCCCATACCTCGTATGTAGCGCCCTGGGGAACATAGTAAGTAACCTCGGACTTAACGCCCTTGTACTCGGAAGTGATAACGGTGTAAGCGGTACCGTGGCGGCACTCGCTCTTGAACTGATCGATGGGCTTGCATACGGGCGCCCAGGAAGCGGACCAGTAGTCGTTGGTCTCGAGGTCGCGGAGATATACGTATCTGCCGGGGGTGTCGGTGCCTACGCCGTTGAAGCGGTAGCGGATAACACGACCGTTAGCGCCGCTCTTTACGAAGCTGTAGCCGCCTGCGTTGTTGGAGATGATAGCGCCGTACTCGGGGTCGCCGAGGTAGTTAGCCCATGCGGAAGGTGTGTCCGGACGGGTGATGACATACTCCTTATTGAGTTCGTCGAAATGACCGTAGTTCATTGGTATTCCTCCATCATTCTGATATTTCTGCCGGTTCTCCGGCTAATTTACGGTTTTTCCGGGCTTTTCCCGGTTGCCTTGATTATATTATAGCAGTAAATCGTTTACATTACAAGGGCGGTGATTTGCACAAAGATTTTTCAACTTTTTTGTGCAAATGCCCTAATCAGCATTCAAGCTCCGCAGGAAATCCCGGCGGAGCTGATTGCTATTTAAGTATTAACGCCTTGTTTCCTGTGCTGCTCATCCCTCGGGAACCAGAACCGCATAGTTGCCCTCGTCGCGCTTGTAGACTACGTTTACAGCGCCGGTGTCTGCGTTCTTGAACATAAAGAACGTGTGGTCGAGCAGGTTCATCTGAAGAATAGCCTCGTCAACGGACATCGGGCGGAGGTGGAACTTCTTCTCGCGAATGACCTCGTACTCCTTCTCCTCTGCCTCGGGTGCAAGACCCTCGAACGCGCCTGTACGCAGGCTCTTTTCAACCTTGGTCTTCTGCTTTCTGATCTGGCGGATAACGCGGTCAACGGTTACGTCGAGGGCGTCGTTCTTGTCCTTCGCGGACTGCTCTGCACGGTAGATGATACCGTTATATTTTACCGTAAGCTCAAGAATGATAAGTTCACGGCGCTCCTCGAGGGTGATCTTAGCCTCGGCCTCCTCGGGGAAGAAGCGGTCCAGCTTTGCGCTGAGCTTCTGGGTCGCATAGTCGGTGAACGACTGGTTGATTGTGAGCTTCTTAGCGGTGATGGTTACTTTCATACTGATCATTCCTTTCGGGTCGGACGAGCCGCGGCATACGCCGCCGCCCGGCAAACCGGGATTTTAAAGCAAATCAGCAGGACCGCCCGGACTTTCGTCCCGCGAACCTGTTAACTTGTCTGTATACATTGTAGCATATTTATCGCAAATATACAATACCCTTTATGAAATTTCATTCTTTTTACACATTTTACACAAAAGATTATGTAAACATTGAACAAATATATTACACCTGATATTACAAGTCCATTCACACCCGGCTGAAAAATCCACAAAAAAGCGCTTGCGGATATGTCTAATAAAACGATTTTGAAAACTGTTCATTTCTTTGTATTGAAAGTCATGTTGAAAAGTGGTATAATTGATACATCTAAAAAAATTGGGGGGAGCCTTATTGACAGAAGAGAAACGCAGGAAGCTGCTGAGCCTGTTCTGGGAATTCTTCAGATACGCCGTTGTAGGCGGTATCGCATTCCTGGCGGATTACGGCACGCTGTTCCTGTTTCAGGAGCTGATACTCACCGGAGGAACTCCGTGGGAGCTGTTCATCTCCACCGCGGCGGGATTCATCGTAGGCCTGATCGTGAACTACGTGCTTTCGCTGACGTTCGTATTCCGCAGAAAGGACAACCGCGGCAGCGGTAAGAGCGTGGCGGCATTCCTGATTTTCACCGTGGTCGGCGTGATCGGACTGGGGCTGACGGAACTTATAATGTACCTCGGGACCGAGCTGCTGCATATAAGCTACCTTATTGTAAAGATAGCCGCCGCCGCCATCGTCCTTGTATGGAATTACGTCGGACGAAAGGTACTGATATTTGACAGAAAAGGAAAAATTGAAACCAAATGAAAAATGTAGTAATCATCGGCGCGGGTCCTGCGGGACTTACCGCCGCATACACCCTGCTGAATGAAAGCAGCGAATATCACCCCATAATAATCGAAGCCAGCGAATTCATCGGCGGAATATCCCGCACCGCGCGGTACAACGGGAACCGTATCGACATCGGAGGCCACAGGTTTTTCTCGAAAAACAAGGAGGTCATGAAGCTGTGGATGGATATCCTCCCGCTTCAGGGCGCGCCCTCAAAGGACGACAAGGTGCTCGGCAGAACGCACACCTTCTCCGACGACCCGGAGATAGACCCGGACAAAATCGACAACGTTTTCCTTGCGCGTACCCGCTTGTCCCGGATATACTTCCGCAAGCGCTTCTTCGACTACCCCATCTCGCTGAAACCTGCGACCTTCATCAACATGGGATTCGTCAACACGATGAAGGCGGGCTTCGGATATCTCGGCAGCGTTATCCACAAGCTCCCGGAGACCTCGCTTGAGAATTTCTACATAAACCGCTTCGGTAAGCCGCTCTACCAGATGTTCTTCGAGGACTACACCGAAAAGCTCTGGGGAGTTCACCCGTCAAACATCGCCGCGGACTGGGGCGCTCAGCGCGTCAAGGGGCTTTCCGTGTGGAAGGTCATAACCTCCGCGCTTTCCAAGCCGTTCAAGAAAAACAAGAACAACGTCGAGACCTCGCTCATCGACGAATTCTACTACCCGAAATTCGGCCCTGGGCAGCTCTGGGAGCGCATGGCAGAGATAGACCGCGAAAAGGGCGCGGAGCTTCTCATGCAGCACGAGGTCGTGCGCGTAAACGCGGAAAACGGCTCCGTGAGATCCGTGACCGTGCGCTGCACCGACAGCGGCTCCCCGGATTTCGGCAAGGAGCGCACCATCGAATGCGACTTCCTTGTTTCCTCGATGGCGGTCAAGGATCTGGTGCAGGCTCTCCCGAACGTGCCGGAGGACATACTGCACATCGCGTCGGAGCTTCCCTACCGGGATTTCATCACCGTAGGCCTGCTGCTCGACCGGCTCGAGATCCAGAACAAGACCAAGACCCCGACCATCAACAATATAGTCCCGGACTGCTGGATATACATTCAGGAGCGCGAGGTAAAGCTCGGAAGGCTCCAGATATTCAACAACTGGTCGCCCTATATGGTGGACGACAACACGAAGCACGTCTGGGTGGGGCTTGAGTACTTCTGCACCGAGGGCGACGAAATGTGGAACACTCCCCCGGAGGAGTTCATCGACTTCGCCTCAAAGGAGCTGGAGCAGATCGGCATAATAAAGCGCGAGAACATCGCAGACAGCTTCACCGCCAAGGTGAAGAAGGCCTACCCGGCGTACTTCGGAACCTACAAGGAGTTCGGGAAGGTGCGCGGGTATCTCGACAGCTTTGATAATCTATACTGCATAGGCAGAAACGGCCAGCACCGCTACAACAACATGGATCACTCCATGCTGACGGCGATGAACGCCGCCCGCTCGATAATCTCCGGCACCGGAGACCGCGAGAGCGTCTGGAGCGTCAACACCGAGAAGGAATACCACGAGGAAGCAAAGGAGCAAAAGCAATGACCGATACAGCCGCTTCAGGAAAGCGAAGCATACCGAAAAGCAGCATTATCCTGCTCTGCCTGTTCATTGTCTACCTTGTGCTGACCTTCATCGGCGCCGCCCGCCACGAGATATGGTACGACGAGGCGCAGGCGTGGAATATCGCAAAATACAACGATATTTCCGGTATCATTGACTTCATGAAATATGAAGGCCACCCGCCGCTCTGGCACTTTGTCCTCTACCCGTTTGCCAAGGCGGGGCTTCCGGCGGATATCCTTCCGTTCATAAGCTGGTTTATTTCCGGCGTGGCTGCCGGGCTTCTTCTATGGAAGGCTCCGTTCAGACCGCTGCTTAAAGGCATTGTGCTGTTTTCCGGCAGCCTGATATTTTACAACAGCGTGATGTCGCGCGTATACTGCCTCATTCTGCTGATACTTGTGCTGCTTGCCATCGTCTACAAGGACAGAAACCGCCGCCCTGTCGTCTACGGACTGCTTATTGCGCTCCTTGCAAATACGCACCTCATGATGTCAGGTCTGGTCGGAATACTCGGTATCTACATGATAATCGACCTGTTCAAACTGTGGAAAACATCTTCAGGGAAAATGAACATTCTGCGGCTTGCCGGCCTTGCAATTGCGGGCGTCGGAGTTATCCTGCTGATAGTGCCGCTTCTGGGATGCCTGAGCACAAACGAACTGACTGCTTCCAAAACTGAAAATCTGAATTTATTAACTGTTTTTGACAGCCTGATCAAAACCGTCGGAACGATAACAGCCGGCGCAGCGTTTAATCAGCAGCTTCCTTTTCTGACATCCACCATCAGCTGGACGATCGCATCGTGCATAGGACTTATCATCATATGCGCAATGATTTTTTTCAGGCATTACAGAAAGCATTTTATTGTAATGCTCGTATTTACAGGCGTTTATTCCGTGATATGCTGCGTTATCTGGTATACGCTCCCACCGCGCGCTTCGCTTTTTCTGTTCACCTATGTGATTATTTATTGGTTTGCCCTCGATACCGAAACTCCTGTATACAAAGAGCCAAAACCGATCGATAAGAAAACATCAGCCGTCGGCAAGCGATTCATCACATGGTTCAGAGGCATAGACAAGCAGTTTGACAAAGCATTCTTCGTTTTGTTCTGCACATATATTGCCGCAACGATCCCAATGGGTAGCTATGAACTCATTAAGGACTATTTCACAGATTACAGCTATTCAAAGGTAACCGCTGAATTTGTAAGAAGCGAATTACCCGATGACGCTGTTTTAGTGATTAATCTGAGTGATACCGCGCCTTCTTATAAAGCCTACTTGCCTGAATATAAATTCTATTCGTTAAGCAGCGCTGATTTTTGGTATTATTCTGACCATGCACAATATGAAGAAGAAGCAGTTATAGATTACAACAAAATTTATAACGACCTTAAAAATTATAAGCACTTATACAAACTCTATTTCGGCAAAGAACCACTTGATGATAATGTTCTGTTTGAACGGCACAGAACCGACACGGAATGGATACACCCGCATGACCAGAATATTGAAATCACCGTATTCGACCTTGACAAAGAGATCCTTCCCTTTATCAGCGAGAACTAACCGCAACTAAAAACAATGGGCTGCACGAATGCAGCCCATTGCTTTATAAACAGATATCTTGATTATTCCCCGATAGCCTGAGCCTCGGTCTCCTTAGCGTTAGCCCTTGCAAAGAGCTCGTCGACCTTCTGCCTGTCGACCTTGGTGCAGAGGGACACGATAATTACGGCAGCCAGCGCGATAATGAACGCAGGCAGCAGCGAGTAGATACCGGTTGCAGCGGAGAGGCTTACAAACGCGCCGTCTGCGGGGATCATCGGGATAGTCTCCCAGATGACAACGGACGCGCCGCCGGAGATAATACCGGCAACTGCGCCGTTCATGGTCATGCGCTTCCAGAACAGCGAGAGCAGCATAGCCGGACCGAACGCCGCTCCGAGGCCTGCCCATGCGTAGGAAACCAGACCCATTACCGAGCTGTTCGGGTCGAGGGCGATGATGTACGCAATGACTGCGACTGCAATAACGGTGCCGCGGCTGATCCACATGAGGGTCTTTTCCTTGGCGTCCTTCTTGAAGAGCTTGAACATATCGTTGCTCACAGAGGAAGCGGTCACGAGGAGCTGGGAATCCGCGGTGCTCATGATAGCCGCCAGGATAGCCGCGAGCACGATGCCCGCGATGATACCGGGCAGGAGCTTACCGCTGAGGAACATGAAGATCCTTTCCGCGTCGCCGATGGCGTTGAATTCAGCCAGCATAGCCTCGTTGCCTGCGGAGTGCAGGAAGATGTAGCCGAAAATTCCGACCAGCACAGCCGCGCCGAGGGTAATGAAAACCCAGATGGTCGCGATTATACGCGACTTCTTGATGAGATCGCTGGACTTTATAGCCATGAAGCGAACCAGGATATGCGGCATTCCGAAGTAGCCGAGACCCCACGCCAGACCGGAAAGAATAGTGGTCCATGCGATGTCGCCGTTTACGTTCTCAAAGAGGTTGAGGTAGTTGGAGATAACAGCGCCGTCAGCGTTGAGGAACTGCACTGCGGAAACGTCCGGAGTCTGGATAATGCACACCAGCGGAACTATGACCAGAGCCGCGAACATCAGCAGACCCTGAATGAGGTCAGTCCAGCAGACCGCGAAGAATCCGCCGAGGAAGGTGTAGGAAATGATGATGAGCGCGCCGATGGTAAGGGAAAGCGTGTAATCCGTGCCGAACATGTAGTTGAACAGCTTGGCGCCGCTGCTGAATGCGGAAGCGGTGTAGATAAGGAAGAACACGAAAATAATTGCCGCGCACGCGAAGCGTATAACGGGATTCTGCGTGAAGAAGCGCTTCTGGAAGTACTCCGGGATAGTGATGGCGTCGCCGGCGGCGTAGGACATCTTACGGAGCCTTGCCGCGAGTATCTTCCAGTTGAGGTATGTACCGATGAAAAGACCTATCGCGATCCAGCTTTCAGTCAGCCCGCTGACGAAGATCGCGCCGGGCAGACCCATCAGCAGCCAGCCGCTCATATCCGAAGCCTGGGCTGAAATAGCCGTTGTCCAGCTTCCGAGCTGCCGCCCGCCTATAAAGTAATCGTTCATGCTCTTGGATTTCTTGTAGGAAAAAATTCCTATTCCGAGAATAACAAGGGCATAAGCCACAAATGCGATAATTACGAAAATGTTTCCCATTTGTTTTCTCCTTTTTATTTGTATTCGTTTTTGTAATGCTTTTCAGCACATATTATCATTTTAGCATTTTTCTTTAATAATTGCAAGAGCCGACCGGAATTTTTGTGAATTATATATGTAATAAATTGCGGAAGTCCGTATATTTTGTATTGATTTATTCCCTGGATTGTGCTAAAATAATAAAGTTGTCAATATGACCTGCGGAAAAGGGAGAATTATGTCAGAGAAAACAAATAAAGTAAAGGGGAGCCGTTCGGATTACCTCCAGGGGCTTAAGGACGGGCTTCCGATAGGGCTGGGATATCTCTCGGTATCCTTTGCGTTCGGCATTACCGCGGTGGGAATGAAAATCCCGCCGTTAGCCGCGATACTCATTTCCATGACCTGCCTGACCTCAGCCGGTCAGGTCGCCGGGATAGGCGCCATCGCCGCCGGAGGCGGTCTGTTCGAAATAGCGCTGGCTCAGCTCATTATCAACCTGCGCTACTCGCTCATGAGCCTTTCGCTCAGCCAGAAGCTCAGCAAGAATTACAATCTGTTCCACCGGCTCACCACGTCGTTCGGCGTGACCGACGAGGTGTTCGCAGTCGCCAGCGTTAAGCCCGGCGAGGTCACACCGGCGTATATGTACGGGCTTATCACGCTTCCCTACATAATGTGGGCGGCGGGCACGGCGATCGGCGCGATGCTCGGAAACGTCCTGCCGGAGATAGTTACGCTGGCGCTCGGCATTGCGATCTACGGAATGTTCATCGCGATAGTGGTTCCGCCTGCCAAGCGCTACAAGGGCGTGCTTGCGGTCGCTGCGATTGCCGCGGCTCTGTCCTGCGTAATCAAGTTCGTGCCGGTATTCAGCGGCATAACCTCGGGATTCTCGGTGATAATCTGCACGGTCATCGCCGCGGCGCTGGGAGCGCTGTTCTTCCCGAAACCCACGGAGGACGGTGAAGCTGATGACTGATACATTATATCTGTGCCTGAGCATACTTACGATGGCTCTCGTGACCTACCTTGTGAGAATGCTCCCGCTTGCGGCGATACGCAGGAAGATAACCTCGCCGTTTGTGCTGAGCTTCCTGTATTACGTACCCTACGCAGTGCTGACCGCCATGACTATCCCGGGGATATTCTTCAGCACCGGGTCGGTGATAACCGCGTGCGTGGGATTCGCGGCGGCGCTCATTGCGGCTCTGTTCAACAGAGGACTGCTGATAGTGGCGCTTTCCGCCTGCGGCGGAGTGCTTGCCGCGGAGCTCGTCATGCAGTTCCTTATCAAATAAGAAAATAAGAAATGTTGACAAATCCGCTCCCGGCATGCTGTAATAATAAAAAGTTGAAAAAACTTCGCGTTTCCCCTTGAAATATTCGCGGAAATATGGTATACTGTTAATAATCGCAGGAAAATACCCTGCAATCAATCACGAAAGAGGTGTCTGATTTGAAGCACATCACAACCATCAACAAGGCTAACCTAAAGGCTTCCGCTGTTAAGGGCGGCTGCGGCAAGTGCCAGAGCTCCTGCCAGTCTGCTTGCAAGACTTCCTGCACAGTTGCAAACCAGAAATGTGAGTCTGAAAAGTAATATCCACCGATATTACACACGATGGGCGGAACTGTTCCGCCCAGTTTTTTTGATATGATCACCCCGGTTTTTATATCGCGTCCCGCGCATATGTCCCCGTTTCCGGACTATGCCGCAGCAATCACCGCACAGAAAGATATTTACATAGAAAGGCGAAATTCCGATGATACACAAGTTCAAACAGCTCGGCTACAACATAGTGCTCGACGTCAACAGCGGCGCTGTCCACCTCCCCGACGACTGCGCGTACGACATGCTCGACTTCGTTGACGCCCCCATGACCGAGGAAATGCCCGCTGACCTCCCCGCAAAGCTTCCGAAGTACTCCGAAAACGAAGTGCGCGAGAGCTACGCCGAGCTTTACCAGCTCTACAAGGACGGCGCGCTCTTCGCCGAGGACGACTACGAAAAGTACAGCGACACAATGGTCAAGTCCCCGGTAAAGTCCATGTGCCTGAACGTTTCCCACGACTGCAACCTCCGCTGCGAGTACTGCTTCGCACAGCAGGGCGACTTCGGCGGCGAGCGCTGCATTATGACCCCCGAAACCGGCAAGAAGGCTATCGACTTCCTTATCGAGCGCTCCGCCAACCGCGAGCAGCTCGAGCTTGACTTCTTCGGCGGCGAGCCTCTCATGGCGTGGGATACGGTAGTACAGACCGTTGAATACGCGCGCTCCATCGAGAAGCAGCACGGCAAGCGCTTCCGCTTCACGATAACCACCAACGGTATCCTGCTCGACGATGAGAAGATAGACTACATCAACCGCGAGATGAGCAACTGCGTGCTCTCCCTCGACGGCCGCCGCGAGGTCACCGACCGTATCCGAAAGACCATAAACGGCAAGAGCTGCTTCGACATCATCGTGCCGAAGTTCCAGAAGCTGGTTCAGAACCGCGGAACCAAGGACTACTACGTCCGCGCGACCTTCACAAAGTATAATCTCGATTTCACCGACGATATCCTCGCAATGCGCGATCTGGGATTCGTTCAGCTTTCCGCTGAGCCAGTGGTTACCGACCCCTCGATGCCCTACGCCATCAACGAGGAGGATCTCCCCCGCGTATTCTCCGAGTACGACAAGCTGTGCGACGTCATGGCGAACCGCACCGAGGACAAGTTCAACTTCTTCCACTTCATGGTGGACCTCAACGCCGGTCCCTGCGCGATAAAGCGCCTGCGCGGCTGCGGCTGCGGCAACGACTACGTTGCGGTGGAGCCTCACGGCGATATCTACCCCTGCCACCAGTTCGTTGGAATAGAGCAGTGGAAAATGGGCAACCTTTATGACGGAACATTCAACGACGATATCAAGACATATTTCTCGAAGGTACACGTCTACAGCAAGGAAGGCTGCCGCAGCTGCTGGGCGAAGTTCTTCTGCTCCGGCGGATGCAACGCTAACAGCTTCATCTACGAGGGCGACGTGAAGAAGCCCTACAAGATCGCCTGTGAAATGCAGAAGAAGCGCCTTGAGTGCGCCATCGCCCTTGCGGCTGACAGAGCCGTGAAGGGTCACGAGGCTCCCTCGATGAGCGAGGCTCCCGCAAGCATGGGCTGACGTATATTCACAGCCGGCGGGAAAAGTGCGAATTTTCCCACCGGTTTTTTACCATTTTCGTCAGCTTTATTTAATTGATTATTCAAATTTGTTTCACCGTATCGACACATTAGGCTGATATAATTTAATCACAGCAAGGGAGATACGGAAAACCGGGAATCCTCCCCTACATATCCGGTCTGAAAGAAAGGACGAATGATTTATGTATGACTATAACGGCATGAACGAAACACAGAATACACAGGAACTTCATGATACACAGAACGCCCAGAACGTACAGAGCGCTCAGAATACACAGCCCGAAATGAACTTCGCCGAACAGCAGCCCCCGAAGAAGCCCAGGACCCACCGCACCGGAAAGATCGTAGCCATCGTGGCAGCGATAGCGGTACTCTGCGGCGGCGCGGGATTCGGCGGAGCCTTCGCGGCTAATAAGGCGAGCCAGCTCCTGATAGGCGGAGCCTCCCAGTCCGAGAGCGTAAGCTCCTCTGCGGACAGCGCTTCCGAAAGCAGCGCCCCCGAGGGCGCGCAGGACGTACTGAACACGCTTCAGTCCGGCGTTGTCGACCACACCTCCTCCGGAACTGCCGAGCGCAACAGCGACGGCACATACGCCTACACAAGAGACCTGGTATCCGCAGTCAAGGATTCCATCGTATATATTGAGGTCTATGTAAACTACCGCGGTCAGGAGACTCTCTACGGCGCGGGCAGCGGCATCATCATCTCTAAGGACGGCTACATCATCACCAACGCGCATGTTGCCGAGAACGACTACTACACCGTTACAAAGCTGGTAGTCAACGTCAACACAACCGACCCGAACAACGGCACCAGCGTGTCCACAGCGTACGAAGCAGATCTGTTAGGCTCCGACACCGACACCGACCTCGCAGTGCTGAAGATCAAGCCCGACAGCGACCTCCCCGCCGCTGCACTGGGCGACTCCGACAAGCTGAGCCTCGGCGACGATGTTGTTGTAATAGGCAATCCGCTCGGTCTTGAGACATCCGTTTCCAAGGGCGTTGTTTCCGGTCTGAACAGACAGGTTTACGACGACAACAGCATTTCCGCTATCCAGACGGATACGGCGATCAACAGCGGTAACTCCGGCGGCGGCCTGTTCAACATGTACGGCGAGGTAGTCGGCGTAGTTAACATGAAGCTCATCAACGACAACGCTGAGAATCTTGGCTTTGCGATCACTATTAACGACGCAAAGTCGGTCATCAACGATCTCATCACCAAGGGCTACGTTTCCGGCAGACCGATACTCGGCATCACCTGCGTTCAGGTAAGCGACTATATAGGCGCGGTCAGAGGCATGACTCCGGGTCTTGTGGTTACTGATATCGACCAGGATATGGCGATAGCCTCCAGCGGTCTGGTAGTTGGCGATACCATCACAGCTATCAACGGCACCGACGTACGCACAGTCGACGAGGTATCCGAGATACTCAAGGACAAGAAGCCGGGCGATACTGTTACGGCAACGGTAGTAAGAACCGATTCCCGCGGCAGGGATAAGTCGGTGGATATCGAGATCACACTCTCCGAGTATACCGGTAACTGATTCATTCAAGGCTGAATAATCAAAGGCGGACAGCTTTCGGGCTGCCCGCCTTTGACCGTCGAAAAAGTCCCGTTGGGACTTTTCCGCCGAACATCCGCGCCGCGCGCACGGTTTGTCGGCTTTGCCGACAAACCGCACACTTGCGCGGATAGAAGTATTTTTTGACCCGGCAAATGTGGGAGCGTCTAAGGGATATATAATCCCGCCAAAGTCCGAAACGACCGTTCACTCGGTTGTTTCGGGCTTTTTTTCTGCGTCGGACGAAATCAGCCCGACACCGTTAAAGTAAACCTCAATGTCCTGTCGGCGTTTACCGTCAACCTTAACTGCTTGATGAACGGTCACTTTGTCGATGAACTCGTTGAGGATTTGCGGTGTAAGTTCAGTGATTTGCGAGTATTTCCTTACCAAGTCGATAAACTTTGTCGTATCCGTTTTCTTCGCTTCAAGAGCCACCAGCTCCTTTTGAGCCACTTTAAAGGAGGCGCTCTGTTCTTCCTGCTCTGCTATGTACTTTGCCGAGAGCTTTGTGAACATTTCAGAGGTGATTTCCCCAACAACCTTGTCCTCATAGAGCTGAGAGATTACGCTGTCGATTTGCTCAATACGCCGCTTTGCTGTGTCAATGGTTTTCTTCAGTGAACTGGTCTGCTTTAGGTGTTCAGCCGTTCCTCGTTCCATGACCTGACGAACGAATTCGTCCTCATATTCTGAAACGAACTTCATTACATCATTTATCTGACGTATCAGAATCTGCTCTACAACGTCCGCCCTAATGTGATGTCCCGTGCATGAATGTGTACGCTTACGGTATCCAGAACAGCAATAGTATTCAGCCTGCTCGGGCGGCTTAACGTAGTACAGTTTCCTCCCACAGTCAGCACAGAAAAGATGTCCCGACAAAACCGGTATCTGGTGGTTATGCTTTACATTACGCCGTCGTCCTTGCCGGATCTTCTGAACTAACTCCCAAGTTTCACGTTCGATTATCGCCTCATGAGTGTTCGGGACTATTTGCCATTCCTCCGGTGATAAATCAATACGTTTCTTGATTTTGAAAGATTTCTTTGTGGTTTTACCGTTTACCGTATCGCCAGCGTAGCAGCGATTTGCAAGAATGCGAGAAACCGTATCGCTGTTCCAAAAGTATTTTGTTTCCTCATTGAAATTACGATTAACGATTCCGTTGACAGACTTGTAAACCGTTGGAATCAAGACCTTTCTCGCACAAAGAATATTTGCTATCTGGTTCATTTTCAGACCTTGTAAACAAAGCTGAAATATTTCACGAACGACATCGGCGGATTCCTCGTCAATTATCCATTGCTTGGGGTTATCAGGGTTCTTGATATAACCGTAAGGCACATTTGAAGTAAGATGTTCGCCAGCCCGTGCCTTTGCCCGATTGACCGCCTTGATTTTTTTGCTGGTGTCTTTAGCATACCATTCGTTCATGATATTCTTGAATGGAATAAAGTCGTTGTCGCCGTTTGCACTGTCATAGCTGTCGTTAATTGCGATGAAACGGACATTGTTCTGCGGAAATAAAATTTCCGTGTACATACCCACTTGAATGTAATCTCTTCCGAAACGGCTCATATCCTTGACTATAACCGTTTTGACCTCGCCGTTCTGAACATCGTTCAGCATAGTCTTGAAACCGTCGCGCTCAAATGTCGTTCCGGATATTCCGTCATCAACATAAAATCTGGTGTTGAAAAAGCCTTTTTTCGTCAGCATATTGTGTAAGCAGTTTCTTCTGATTTTCAATCGAGAGGCTCTCGCCCTCGTTATCATCATCGCAGCTAAGCCGACAATAGAGTGCGGTGACTGCACCACTTTCGGTTATTGCGCTGTTCAAGTTCATAAATGTCCTCCTCCCGCCGCTTGAACAAACGCAGACATTACCTTATTTATATTATATCATGGCTGGTAGGGTTTGTCCATAGATTTTCTAACTTTTTTGCTTTAAAGTGCCGAAAAGAATTTTTTTAACCGTTTTCTTTACACATTCTGGTGAAACGTTCTTGGCATTGGTTTTCACAACGTATGTGGTGTTGCCAATAACGACTTCCTCCATGCTCATTTCGCTGTTTGGCTTACAAATTTCCATTGAAAGCTCCTTTCTCGCTTATAATTTGCTTACATAAACCAATACCGTTACCATTGGCTTATGTAAGCAGACTACAATCTAAAACAGGTCGGACATTCCGTTTTCTGCGTACAGTCCGACCCATTTTTCTGACTATATCTTCTCAAAGCAAACTGCGAGTAGTTACGCATTCGCACATAGGACTCTCACCTCTGCCCATTCCTGTGGGCGAATAACCCTGCGGGTTACTCTGCCGTCACCGGAAGTATCATTATATTGCAGGCTGCAAATGCGCTCGTTCCTTTAAGGACACCCTATGCGTTTAGGGTGCCTGCGAACCGTCGGCAGGTGACACGGTATCTTTTATTCTCGCGCAAAAAGTAGGTGGTCACGGATAATGAGATACCAAATCAGATCGAAAGCAGGAATGTCTTGGCGCTTGACTGTCAGAAACAGCACAGCTCTGCAACTTATGTGTTTGCTTTGCTATTCAGTTTTCAAGGAGCTTTCACAAGCATTCCTGCCTGTACTTTAATAATATCATAAATCCGCTCTGAGAAATCTCGATTATCAGGAATGGGGTTTCGTATTACAGTAATTTTATAGCATTTCAAAGTTTTATTTTGTTCCGAGGGTGCTTTACAGATAAAATTTCCTTCTGCTTAGCCATGGCAACATGAGTGTAGATCTGTGTTGTAGTAATGGAGCTATGCCCGAGTATTCTTTGAATATAACGGATATCCACGTCCTCTTCAAGTAGTAAGGTTGCAAATGAATGCCTGAACATATGCGGAGTAATGTGGCGTTCGTACCCAATGGACGTAACGTAGCGGTTTATCATTGCCCGTACTGACTGCTCAGACAGGCGATGTTTCAGCTTATTAACAAAGAAAAATCCCGCGCAGGAAATATCGTCTTGAAAAGCGGCAAAATAGTTGCTGAGCGCTTTCAGAACATCGGGGTTTTCAATCTGGATTATTCGTTCTTTTGAGCCTTTGCCGAAAATTTTCAGTGTATGGTTTTCCAGGTCTATTGCATCGGGGGTAAGGGTGCATATTTCTGATACCCTAGCTCCAGTAGCAAAAAGAGTTTCAAGCACGGCAATATCGCGGAGTGCGCAGTTTCTGGAATATTCAGTCCGGCAGAACTTCAGCGAGCCGTACGCCGAAGCTAGAATTGCACTGATTATATTGAACGGGATAGTTTTAGGAAGCATTATAGGTTCGCGAAACGACGTGTCGATTTTATCGAATGGATTCATGTCTATGATGTCCTGCACCATAAGGTAATGTGTGAACGCTTTCAGCGCAGCAATCTTCCGTTTTGCAGTTTTGGGTTTGAACTGCTTATGAAGCTGGGTTATGTATTTCTGGATATGCTCACGGTCATATTTGTTCTGAGTAAACTCAGCAAATTGCTGAAGGTCTATCTGGTACGCTTTGGTTGTTTTGGGACTGAGAGTTTTCTGATCAATACAGTATTCGAGATATGTGCTGATAGCTTCTTGTAGAATCATGGTTTTTTCTCCTTTTGTTTTTATATCAACATTATACCCTTTCATAAATTGTTTGTCGAATTGCACATATTCAAAATGTCAATTTGTGCATAACGACGTATTTTGGGTGTTAATATTGAAATTACATTGGGTTAGGAGTATAATGATTGTATAAGGTTATAGGCAGATAATATTAAATTATC
>ENA-UONW01000962-UONW01000962.1-human-gut-metagenome-genome-assembly--contig:-CS52-NODE-962-length-38675-cov-6.610772_pt1 | contig 38675 bp, 33 predicted proteins | sample MGYA00242463_ERZ724010 | MGnify/ENA metagenome assembly ERZ724010 | reverse complement strand
CCGGCACAGCCGCCGCCGAAGCAGACTCTCCCGCAATACGACCAGCAGCGGCAGCAGAAGCGGCATTGGCCAGAAGGGAATTTCCGCCGCGGCCAGAATCGGTGTCGCAGCGAAACCGCCGAAGAAAAACAGGGCGAGATACCACCTCCGAAACAGACTTCCGACGCACCGGCGGAACGCGGAGCAACTCATCCGGCAGGCGAAATACTCCTCGTAAACCGAGGGTGGGAACGCGGTCCTGACCGCGTGAACCAGTTCATGCGCCATGGTTTCCGCCGCATCGTACCCCATGCGGCGGGCACATCGGGAAAACGCGCTGTGCAGAAAGAGCAGCGGCACTTTCCGATCGACCTCCAGCAGAATTCCAGCCGAAAGGAATCCGGTCTGCCGCGAGGAATACCAGGCGGGGACCCACTCCGCATGAAATCGGAAGGTTTCCCGGGTGAGCTCGGCGGCCCGATCGCGAAGCGCACCGGAGACCGGTGAAGCATCCGCAATCAGCGCCAGCAGATCGGAGGAGCCCCTCTGAAGCGCCTCCAGTTCGCGACGCAGTTGCTTCAGCCGGTCGAGAAACCGCTCCAAACTCTCTCCGGGAACGGGAAACAATCCGGCGGCGTCCAGCTTCGCCGACAGAGCGGGCAGCTCTTCCGGCCGGACGTCATCACACACCAGATTCCAGACCGCGGTCTCCATCGTTACGGGACCGGCAGAGAGATGATGGTCACAATCCGCTGGTAAAGCGCGACGATTCCCCTGCCGATCGGCCCGAACGAGCCGCCGGAGAGAGAGTAGACCGAAGCGGATGCGGCAAAGACCAGCGGCAGAATCGAACAGACCAGAAGCGAATACTCCAGAAGCACGCTCCGCTTCCTCACGATGTGCCGCTTCCCGCTCATTTCTGACTCCAGACCCAGTTGACCACCGGATCGCCCGGGATGCCGTTCGCCAGAATCTTCTCATCCATCTGCGCAGTTGTCTGCGGCTTCAGAGGATCATACTCCGCCAGAATTCGCTGCTGGGACTGGCGGAATGTCTTCCACGCCGCAGCGTATTGCTCCATCTCCTGCCGGGGGATCGAAGAAGCGGGCGAAAAGTAAAAATACGCCGCCCGTGCGACAAAATAGACCCGGGTGCCGGGCGCCGCCTTCGCCATCCGGTCAAGCTCGGCGAGCAAGGCACCGCGCTGTTTCAACACGGTTTCGCACGTCTCGCGCAGCTGTTTCGCCTTGCCGCGAAGCATCCAGCGGTTCCCGGGATGTGAAAGCCAGAGGTTCGTCTCCTCCACCGCGCGATAGAGCGAATTGAGGGCGATGCATTCCGGCTGAAACTCCAGACTGGGTATGATGTCCCCGGAATAGAGATTGGTCGGCTGCATCGCCGACTGCTGGATGATCTCGTAGAAGAACCGGATGCCGAACATCCGATCATATTCATCCACCGGCGTATTCCGGCGTGCATTCGGCATTTTTCCCCGGAGACACTCGAAGCGCAGCGCCTGCGCCAGCCGCCCGCCGGATGCAAACTTTTCGATGAGACCCGGAATCTTCCCCCCGCTCACCCCGACGGCTCTCAACCGGTTCAGCAGATACCGCAGCTCCTCGACACTGCGGAGCAGCGTTTCCTGCCGAACCGCGAGCTGATTGCGTTTGCGGATCGCCCGGGAGCTGATCATGCACTCGTCAAGGGAAACAAAGGAAATCTCCCGGTTGATGTCGTCAAACCGCATCTCCTCCATCGCAGCCTGATTGGCGGCGACCGCATTCTGATTTTCCTCCAGACGCTTCAGCAGGTCCGCGAGATCCTGAGCCCTGACCCGCACACTGCCGGATGAGGAGCGGCCGAATTTCTCCAGCGCGGCGATCAGTTGTCGGAAATCGCTCTTTTCCGACTCCAGTTGATTCAACGCCGCGTTCATTTTCTCCAGAATCGCGCAGTTGTTTTCCAGCTCCGCAACCAGTCTGCCGATCTCCGCGCGCAACGGCAGAAGCCACTCCGGCTCCTTCTTTTCGGCGGCGAGAAGCGGATCCTTTTTCACTTCGGCCAGCAGCTTCGGCTGCAAAGTCGGTTCCGAATCCATCGAAGAGAGCTGCGCGCGCAGTTTGAACAGCAGATCCAGCAGGGATTTGGAGTGGCGCACCAGCGCCATGCGCTCATCGACGGTGGCATCTTCCCAGTTCCAGGCGAAACGATTGTCGATCTCCAGGCGACCGAAACATTTCGCGGCATCATCCCAGTCGGAATCCTTCAGATGCTTGCGGAACTCATTCCACGACGCGAGCGTCTTTTCGTAACGGGCGATATTCCGGAGATGCTCCTGGTGGTGTTTTTCATATTTCTGATAGTCGCGCGCCTCCGGCATTCGATCGAGCATCCGGCGGGCGGCGGGGAAGTCCGCGCGGCGGATGTAGAACTCCGCCGCATTCAGCACTTCAGACGCCTGCGGCGTCATCGCGTAAAACACTCCGAAGAGAGCGAGGATCACCAGCACGGTGACGCCCATGACCAGAATCTTCCGGCCGATCTGGGAACGGGTGTGGGGCACGTTGCGATCCAGAAACATCAGATCGAAAAAGGCTATCGCGATCTCATCGGAATCCATCAGCATGCGTTCCTGCCGCCCCAGCCGGGCACCGTTGACGAAAGTTCCATTGAGACTGCCGAGGTCGTGAATCCAGGACTCGCCATTCCCGGCAATGCGGATCTCCGCATGAAAACGGGAGACGACGTCGTCGGCAATGACGATGTCGTTCTCCGGAGCGGAACCGATGCGGATGAGCGGTTTCTCCAGCCGTACAAGTTCCCCTTCGCGGGGACCGTTCAAAAATTCCAGCCGGTGCACATCGCAGGGGCGGAAATCCCGGACCTCGGCCGGCTTGACCAGGAGCTCGCAATCGCCGATGGCCACCCGGTCATTTCCTTTGAGCACACAGCCGGAGAGTTCCCGCCCGTGATAATGAATGGTCTGCTTTCCGCAGCCCTGAAGCCGCATCTCGCGGGGACCGAGACGAAGTTCCGCCTGATAATCGGCGGAAACCCTGTCCTGCTCCGGAATGATCCAGTCATTGTCCGGAGCACGGCCGATCCGGACGGTCGCGCCCAGCGTATCCGTCTTCGCCGAATGGATCAACTTACCCCGGCAGCGGAACTCCAGAAGACGCACATAAGTGCGTTTCTCCCGCTCGACCGTCGAAGCCGGCTCCGCGGCGCCATTCTTTTTTCTGGATTTCAGAAACAGCTTTATCATTCTTCAATCGTCCAAACGTTTTTCATGATCTTCACATGCCGGAGGTCGTCCGGAGAGGGGAAGCGGCGGAGACACTCGTTGATGATCCGGTTCATCCCCTCCCGGTCCTCCGCCGTCTGGTAGGTCTGATAGGCCAGACAACTCTGGGCGTACCAGACCTGCTGCTTTTCCCGAAACTCCCGCCAGAGCGGGAAAGCCGCCGCAATCAGCACCGGATCCCCGGTTTCATAAGCGCGGCAGAGCAGAGTCCGCAGCATCCAGTCCAGTTCATCCCAGACCGCGACGGCGATGTTCTTCCGCAATTCAAGACCGGCCCGCTGCAGCAGCCGGGTGGACTCTTCGGGCATCCGCGTCTCGGGAATCTCCCAGTACCGGTCCACCATCTGCGGCGAGACGACAAATGCGCCGAACGTCTGCAACACCCGGTCTGAGCGCCAGAAGTGATTGGCCGGCACCTCCCGCAGCAGAACAAGCTCCTTGTCGTGAAAACGCATGTAGCTCGCGTAGCCCTGCCAGCGGAAGTTCTTGTCCTGCCTGGTGTACTGCAGCCGGTAATAGGGAAATCCGCTCTCGGACGGACAGTAGAAATCCTGTTTCGGATCGTCCAGAAATGCAAAGCCGTTCTGTTCCGACACCCTTTTCCGCCAGGCGTCGAAGCTCTTACGCCTCGTTGTCCGGTAGCCGTCCGGCACCGTCTCGACGGTAAACCGGATGTGAAATGGCACATCCATGTTCCTGCCGAGCGCAGTCATGATTTCGCAGTTGTTCCCCTCCTGTTTCGTCACCGTGGCCGGCGTTCTGGGGAAATAGACGAGGCACTTGCCGCCGGGTTCGATCTCCAGTCGGAACTCGCCGTCATTGTATACGCCGGAAACCTCGCCGGGCCAGGTCACCGGATTTTCCAGCTCCAGCTCCGACAACACATATCCGCCGCCGATGATGAGCAGAAAGAACAGAATTCCGACTCCCAGCACCACCCGTTTCCGCCGCCGCTGGCTGCGGCTGAACCGTCTCAGATCCTCAAGCTCGGCGGCGGAAGCGTAACGCGTGCACTCCCCATCCGCCGGCGCGGCGTCAGCCGCTGCGGTGGAGTCCTCCGTAAGCTCTTCTGTCTGCTCCTCGGCTTCCCCGGCATCGATATCCGGCGCGGCCGCCACCCGGGACTCGTCCGGCTCCAGCACGAAGGTCAGCTCTCTGCCGATCCGGACATCCGCCCCGGGCGTGAGCAGCACATCCCCGCCGCCGGAAATCTCCTCGCCGTTCACCCACGCCGATTCGCTCCCGTGCACGTGGAGCAGCACACCGGAATCCGACTGCGGCATCAGAGTGATATGCTCCGCGGCGATGTCCGCCCCGCCAGGACGGATATCGGCATTTCTCTCCCGACCGATCAGCGTCCCGGAGGGCTGAATCGCGAAGGTCCGGCCGGCCAGTTCGCCGGCGAGAAACCTGATCCTGTAATTTACGTGTAGACCGCCCATGAACTCCTCCTCAGAACAGCGGAACCCCTGCCTCTCTCATCTTGAGAAACACCGGTGTCAAAATGATGATGAATACCGCCGGAAGAATGAACAACGCCATCGGCAGAAGCATCAGCGACGGCGCCCGCTGTGCCTTGCACTCCGCCAGCGCGAAACGGGCCTTGCGCATCTCTTCGCCCTGAATCTCCATCGTCTCCGTGAGCGGTGCGCCCAGTTCGGTACCCAGCGCAACCGCCGCGGCGAACGAGGTAAACTCCTTGATCTGGATCCGGTCCGCCATATTCTGCAGCGCAACGGTCCGGATTACACCCAGCTCCATCTCGCGGAGCATCTGCGAGTATTCGTCGGTCAGCGGACCGGCAATGCCGAGTTTGACGTAGAAGCGGATCGCCGCAGAAAAATCCAGGCCGCCGCGCATGGCTGAAGCGATGAGATCAATGGAGTAGGGAATCGCCCGCAGAATCGCCAGCCGACGCTTCTGCGCCAGATTGCCGATCAGAATTCCCGGCTGACTGCCGCCGACCAGCGCGGCAATCAGCCCCGCGATCGGGATGGAGATGCGGTTTTCCGGCTCCACCAGCAGCGCCGTCACGCCGCAGGCGACCACTCCACAGAAGAGGGTGAGAAAAATCTGGGCACAGCAGACGCTGCCGACACTGAGTTTCACCCCGGCGAAACTGAGCTTTTTCTGAAGCGCCTGACTGTAGCCGGGAAGGAGTTTCCGGCAGAGCGTTCCCACCCCCACCGCCTCCATCAGGTCGGTGATCGGATGAATCAGGCGGAACAGCAGCGGCAACTCCTCTCCCCCTGCACGCCGCCCCGGTGTCCGGTTTGACAGCATGCCGAAGAAGACAGTCGGCAGCACGACCGCCATGAAGGTCAGAGCATAGATTATCATCTGTTTCATTTGTTCACACCTTGATGTCTACTATGGACCGGATCACCAGATATCCGATCACTTCCAGCGTCAGCATCACGCCGATGGCGCACCATCCGATCCCTGTCTGCACCATCGGCAGCATCAGATCGTTGTTGATGAAAAAGAGAAGCGTGAAGGCGACCAGAGGGGCCAGCGACATCGCCAGCGCTTCGAACCGCCCCTGCGCAGTCAACGCCCGGAGCTTCTGATGAAACTCCGTCCGCCCCCGGATCATCTGCGTGATCTTTTCGAGCACCTCAACCATGCTGCCGCCGGACTGGGTGGTCAGCCGGATCGATATGATCAGCAACTGCAAATCCTCGCAGGGGATCCGGTTGTACATCCGCTGCATCGCCTCCGCCAGCTCCAGACCGAGCCGATATTCGCGAATGACGATCATCAGCTCCTCCTTGAGCGGCCCTTCGCACCGGCGGGAAAAGACCTCCAGCGCCTGCGGGAGCGCCTGACCGGCACGCAGACCGCTGGTCAACCCGAGTGAAAGATCCAGAATGCTGTTTTCGAAAAGAGCCGCCCGCCGGCGCGCCTTCCCGGAAAAGTAGAACCATGGCGCCGCCAGCCCCAGCACGAAGGCCCCCGCGGCTGCCGGAACAACGATCAACGGTTCATACACCTGGCAGAATACCAGCACCGCGATCAATCCGCCCGCCAGCAGAATGCCCAGGGAGAGCTGAATCTGCTGAAGCGTCGTGCGGTTGATGAAGTAGTAGATGTTGTTCGCCACCCCTTCCGAACGGTTTTCCCGGATCTTCCGGTCGGCCTGCTCCAGACTGAACGACTGCACCAGCGAGATGAGGATGTAGATCAGCAGAGCGACGGCAAAAAGCACCAGCAGATAGACGCCGTACCGCTGCAAAACCGTGATGGAGGTCATTCCGCCGCCCTTTCCTTCTAACTCTCCGGCACAAACACCGACATATCCAGTTCCAGGTCTCCGGCCTGCCGCAGTTCGTCGATGAACTTCGGAATATTTCCCGTCGCGGAGTGATGGCCGATCACATGGAATTTCTCATCGAAACCTTCCTGTTCGAAGGTGAAAATGTCCTGAAGCAGAATCGTACCGCCCTCCCGACCGGTCACCTCCGAGATCTTCACGATCTTTCTGGAGCCGTCGGGCAGACGGGTCTGCTGCACAATCAGGTGAATCGCCGAGGCGATCTGTTCGCGGATCGCGGAGGAGGGCAGTTCGAAACCCGCCATCATGACCATGTTCTCCAGCCGCGACAGCGCGTCGCGCGGATTGTTCGCATGACAGGTGGTCATCGAACCGTCATGACCGGTATTCATCGCCTGGAGCATATCCAGCGCCTCCGCGCCGCGACACTCGCCGACGATGATCCGGTCCGGACGCATCCGCAGCGTGTTGATGACCAGATCGCGGATCGTAACCCGCCCCTGACCTTCGACATTGGCCGGACGTGCCTCCAGCCGGCAGAGATTCTCGTGACTGAGTTTCAGCTCCGCGGAATCCTCCACCGTGATGATGCGCTCCTTTTCCGGAATGAACTGCGAGAGGATGTTCAACAGCGTCGTCTTTCCTGAACCGGTTCCTCCGGAGACCAGAATATTGCGCCTCGCCCGCACCGCCTCCTTCAGGAAGAGCGCCATCGGCCGGGTCAGAGTGCCGAAGCGGATCAGATCCTCATCGGTCAGTTTGTGGGCGGGAAATTTTCGAATCGTCACCAGAGAACCGTCAAGTGCCAGAGGGGGAATCACCGCATTGACCCGGGAACCGTCCTCCAGGCGGGCGTCCACCATCGGGGAAGCTGCGTCGACATGCCGCCCCAGCGGCTCGACAATGCGCTGAATGATCGATTGCAGATGGCTCTCGCTGCTGAATTTCGCCGCGGTCCGATAGAGCAGCCCGCGGCTTTCCACGAAAATATTCTCCGGCCCGTTGATCATAATTTCCGAAATGGTCGCATCCCGCAGCAGCGGCGAGAGCGGCCCCAGACCGATCAGATCGTCCAGCAGGATCTGGCGGAACTGCTCGAGTTTGACGGTCGACGGAATTTCATGGCGAATCTCCCGCAGAATCTGATCGACGGTGCTCTCGACCCGCGGACGCATCTGGCTGTTCGACATCTCCGAAGCGGAAAAGCTGCCGATGTTCAGCAGCTCCAGCACCCGGTTCTGCACCCGTTTCGCCAGTTGAAGCATGGTGTCGCTGTAGAGTTCGATCAGCGTCTCCTGCGCGGCGTAGATCGGCAGCCGGTGCCCGGAACCATCCGCCGGTCGCGTCGCGGGAGAGGCCGTTGCGGGCGAAGGACGGGGAGCATTTTCGGCCACCTGCAGCTCGATCCGGGATTCTCCGAGCTCGATCACGTCTCCGGCGCCGAGCCGGGTCCGGGCGGAGATGGTCTGCCCGTTCACGCGGGTTCCGGTGCGGCTGGCGAGGTCTTCGACGAACAAAGAGCCGTCTGCCTCCGCGCCGATTTCGGCGTGCCGGCGGGAGACCTTCCGGTCCGCGAGAACGAGTCCGGCGTTTTCGCTGCGCCCGATCGTCAGCGGCAGTTTCCCTTCCAGAGAGATGATCCGGGGCTCGCCGCCCGCAGTTGTAAGCATAAGTCGCAGCATGAATCCAATCCTACCAGATGAACATCTTTTCAAACCAGGAGAGCTCCTCCCGGGCGCGAACTTTCCGGTTCTTCTCAACGACCGACCGGGAGACGTTCTTCTCCAGAGCTGCGGTTTCCGCGGAAGGGATGGAACTCATCTCCACCTTCCGCCCGGCAATCTGCGGATAGACCAGAATCAGGAACTGCATCTCCTCGCCCTGTTCCTCCTCTGACGAGGTGAACCAGCTGACCACCGGAATATGGCGCAGAAACGCATACCCGCTCGGACCGCTCTCCGAATAGGTCAGCTCCCTCTGCCCGGCGATGACGGCGGTTTTGTTCAGCGGGCAGCGGATCTCCACCCGGGTCTTGGTGGAGCGCTGAAAGTAGTCCTCATCCTGTTTGATGGGAGCGAGGCTCTTCTCCAGATCGAGCTCCAGCCGGACCTCATCCGCCCGGACCAGGCCGCCGCGCGCCTTGATTTTGAGACCGAAATCGATCGGCTTCAACTCCGCGGTATCCTGGCTGTAGATCTTGACGTTCAGCGTGCCGCCATTCTCATAGGAGGCGAACTCCCTGCCGTTGTTGGTCAGCGTGATGTGCCCCGCATCGCGGAAATCGGAGATGCCGTTGTTGCCGAAGAAGACCAGCGACCCCTTCAGATTCGTGTTGAAGTGGGAGTACAGCCCCCGCCCGTCTGAGCTGCCGGCAAGTTCGTCGGGGGCGTCTCCGGCGAGAGCGCGGAACCAGGCGATCAGATTCCAGGAGAGAACGGTTCCATCGGCGGAGGAGTTGCCGAGCCGTTCCAGCTGAGTCCGGGTCACGCCGACGAAGACGATACCGACATCGAGCTGGGTATCGGCGATCTGCAGGTCGGTTTCAGCGCGCATCGCGTTGCCGTTCCACTCCGGCGAGAGCCACTTCTGCGCGGCGAGGATGCGCTTGACCGAGGCGACGTCATTTTCACAGAGAAGATAGCCGGAGACGGTCAGCACTCCGTTCGACACCTGAAACTTGAGCTGCCCGGGCGCCTTGGGCGAAATGGAATCCGCGACTTTGTAGCCGGATGCCTCAAACAGCTGTTTCAGTTCGGAAAACAGCGCCGGTCCGGGCTGGAAGGTCACATAATTGCGGCAGCGCGCCTCATACCGTTTCACCACCCGCCGGAAATACTCCCAATGACCGGTTCTGGTGATTTCGCCGCGGAGAGTCAGCACATTGTCCGCCAGCTCCACCCCCACTTCGGGCAGATCGCCCAGCTCCCGGCTCAGTTCGCGGTAGATCGGCATGATGGAACTGGAAACCGTCACCCGGAACTCCTTGCTGATCCCCGGACCGGAAACCGTTACGACGGCGGTGCCGGCGGAGACCCCTTCGATCTCGAAGGAACGCCCCTCCTGCCGGGTGATCTTCGCACAGGCCGCACTGGATTTGCACTGCTCCACCAGGAACGGCACTTCGAACTTCCGGCTCTCTCCGGTGGAGACCGAAACGCTCTCCGGCGGCAGGGAGATCAACGCGCCCTGTATTCCAGGCAGACTGGCGGGAACGGCGGCGGGAGCTGCGGCGAACGCCGCCGCAAAACCGCCGGCAACCGCGGCGGAGACGAGTAAAACACGCTTCATGTCAGGACCTCACCGATGGTCTTTGTTGGGAACTTCTGGCAATTCCGCAGGGGCGAGCCCCTTGCGGATTCCGGCAAACGTTTCGGCGTTGACGACGCCGCCGTCCTTGCGGTTGAGCGCAACCGAATCGTTGCGTTTGCGCAGCACCGGATACAGTTCGGACTCCCGCTGCGCCGCAATCAGAATCATCGCCTGCTGCGGCGGCAGCGAAACGAAAACCGTACCGCTGGAACTGCCCCCCTCGCGGAAAGAGCCGTTCTCATTGGCGATGCCGATCACCCGGACGCAGGGCAGCAGCACGGAGGTCTCCCGCGATTCGGTCATCTTCACGCCGGAGCCGTCGCTCTGGGTCATCTCCTTGTCCACCGTGACGTGAGAGGAGACATAGGTGGAAATGATGGCGATCTCATCATCCGGCATCAGCATCTTCACCAGCGCAGGATCGGAAAAGGTCACCGGCACGGTCCACTCCCCCTGTCGGGTGCAGTCGCTCAGTGTCGTCTGGATCCGGATGTCGGTCATAAGGATGTAATCGTCCCGCGAGACGGCATGCGGCAGTTGCTGGCCGTAGGCGAGGCTGACGTTCTCCCAGCGCAGGGCGTTGCGGGGAACTGCCGATTCCGGAATATCCTTATAGGTGAGCGTCCCCTCCGACAATTCGTCGCGGGCGGCGAGATCGCGTGCCGCGACCACGACGGATATTTTCTTTTCCGTATCCGTCTTCTCCTGTTCGAAAAGCAGTTTGCTCACAATATAGACGGCGGCCAATCCCAGAATGACCGAAACCACCAGAGGAATGATATTTTTCATCTCCACCCCATGCCGATTGTTAGCGAAAAACAGGATCTGTTTAGTAATGTAGTGCCTGAATACAGATTTTTCAAGTTTTTCCTCCCCGCCGTTCCAACGGAAAAATTTCGCACAAAATCAGGCGCAAGCAATTCTACATAAACGATATAGAAGAAGAAACCGATGACTTCACCGATGCGCCGTCCCAGGACAAAATCCCGGCTTTTTCCGGCATGGAACTTGAATTCGGCGAAAACGGATGTATTTTAATGATTCCGTAATTCGAACAATTCTGTTTTACGATAAGAGAAAAGGAAAAGAGAGATGAAAAGAACATTCCAGCCCTCCTGCCGCCGCCGCAAGCGCCGCATTGGATTCTTCGCCCGCATGGCGACCCGCGCCGGCCGTCTGGTCCTGAAGCGCCGCCGCCAGAAGGGCCGCGCCCGGCTGACCGCGTAACGTGTCTGTTTGCGAGTGAACTGTCCGGCCCGGCACTGAACCGGGCAACCCGTTGGGCATCATTTTGAAAAAGACGTTGCGAAAACCCGATAAGCTGCGGTTCAAATCGGAATTTGAACGGGTCCGGGCCAACGGGACCAAACTGGTGGGGCCGAGCATGCTTCTGGTCTATGCCGAAGCCCCCGACAGTTCCCTGCGATGCGGAGTCATATGCGGCAGAAAGTACAGCCTTCTCGCGGTGAAGCGCAACCGGGCGAGACGCCTGTTATGGGAGAGTTTCCGGATTCTGCGCGGAACACTCCCCCCCGTATGGATGATTCTGATTCCCCGCAACCGGATGAAATATCGGAAGCGGCAGGAGGTGACCGGAGAAATGGCGGAACTGCTGATCAGAGCGAAGCTGATTCCGTCCGTGGCGGCCTTGCCGCCCGAATGCTGATTGCAATCATTCGTGTGTATCAATGGACAATTGCCCCGCTGTTGCCCAACTGCTGCCGCTTTGAACCGACCTGTTCGCATTACGCGGTCGAAGCACTGCGGCTCCACGGCTTCTGGCGGGGGACGGGGCTGACCATCTGGCGTCTGATGCGCTGTCAGCCGTTCTGCCGGGGCGGAGTGGATCCGGTCCCCCCCCGTCGTTGCGATTGCCCCGGCGCCCGCCGCGGGAAACGGTAGCTCCCAGATTCAGCTTTCGGGCGCCCTGTGCGGCAGAGTCATGGAAGAGGCGGTGGTCTCTTCAGGAACAGTAAGGATTTGACGTGAAATTCGATAAAGAGACGGTGATCGCAATTGCGATCTGCGCAGTGATACTCTTCGGCTGGGATCCATTCTGCCGCTATATGGGCTGGATTCAGACTCCGCCGGTTCCGGTGGCGGCCCCTGTCGCGACTCCCACGCCCGCCGCGGTTCCCCCTGCGGCGGCGGCGAAGGCTCCGATTCAAACGGTCACCACAGCGGCTGTTCCCGCAGTCGAACCGGTACTGGCCGCGCGCCCCCTGCCCCCGGTCGAACTGCAGAACAGCGACATGAGTTTGCGGATTACGCCGCTCGAAGGCGCGGTCGGCGCCATCACCATGAAGCGCTATCTCAACGCGCAGCGAACGGAGCCGGTCGTCCTCGACCAGACTCTCGGGCAGACCTCCGGCGCACTCTCGCTTTTTGAACCCGGAACGCAATGGGTTGTCACTGGAATTCTTTCCACTCGGCTCACTACGGACAGCTACGAGCTTGAGCGGAGAATCCGCACCGCATCAGGCACCACCTTTGATCTGCTTCAGAAATGGCAGATCGATGCGTCCGGATACGAGACCCGCATCACGCTGGAAGTGAAGAATCGAAGCGGGGTGCCGATCTCTTTGAACAACCTGGTGTTCAACGGCGGCGATCTGGCTCCGTGGGCGCTGCTTTCCGGGGACAAAGTACGGGTCGCTTCGCACCGGATGGACTATATGACCGCTGCCGGCAAGTTCTTCGACCTCAAGGCCGGATGGGATGACGAGGATTTCTTCCAGACTCCCGCGCCGACAGTCTCCTGGGCCGGAATCGGCAACAAATATTTCACCGTTCTGCTGACTGCGGCGGAACCTTATACACTCTATCAGGCCCGGACCTACCGGCTCCGCGGTCAGGAGAAGGATGAAATCATCACTGTCGGCGCCCGACTGGCTCCCTGTTTGGTCGAAGCGGGAGCGTCGAAGCAGTTCTCGTTCCGCTACTACTCCGGCCCGAAGGTAATTGCGCAGCTGGATGCGTTCGACTCGACCACCGGGAGAGTGATGCACCTTGCCTGGGGGCCGCTCGATTATCTCGCCCGGCTGCTGCTGTGGATTCTGGTCAAACTGCATGGCATCTGCGGGTCTTACGGTGTGAGCATCATCATTCTGACGTTGCTGGTACGGCTGCTCTTCTACCCGGTTACCGCCAAGGCCAATGCCTCGATGAAAAAGATGCAGACGGTGCAGCCGAAAATACAGGAGCTGCGGGAAAAATACAAGGATAATCCGCAGCTTTTGAACACCAAGATGATGGAACTGTACCGGACGGAGAAGGTCAATCCGTTCGGCGGCTGCCTGCCGATACTGCTGCAGATTCCGGTATTTTTCGCGCTGTACGCCACGCTGGATGGTGCGGTGGAATTGCGGCAGGTACCGTTTCTCTGGTCGCGAGACCTGGCGGCGGCGGACACGGTGGCTCGAATTCCGCTCTTTCTCTTCGGCTGGAGTCTGCCGATCAATCCTCTGGTGATTGCGATGACGATTCTGATGGTGATCCAGCAGCGGATGACGCCGATGTCGATGGATCCGGTTCAGAAGAAGATGATGATGGCGATGCCGATCGTCATGCTGATTTTCCTGTACGACCTGCCGTCGGGGCTGACGCTCTACTGGACGGTCAGTAATATATTCAGTATCATTCAGCTGCGTCTGCAACAACGCAGCGGGAACGTGCAGAGTGCGGCGCCGGCAAAAGGAGCCAGGTAAAACCGGGCCGCGCCAACCGGAATCAACTTTACTTAAGAAAAGGGAAGAATCGATGTCAGACAACGAAAAGCTCCAGGAGCAGAAAGAAAAGATCGTCAAGACGCTGGCCACCATGTTCGACTACCTCGGGCTCAATGCCTCGCTCCGCATTGAGGAGAAAGGGAACCGTCTTGCGGTGAAAATCACTTCGGACGACGCCGGTCGGATCATCGGCCGCAAGGGACAGGTTCTGGAGAGCCTGCAGCTGCTCCTCAACCGGATCATGTTCAAGGACAATGAGGATTGTCCGCACATTCTGCTGGACATCGACGGCTACGCTCGGGGAGAGCGGGAAGCACGTGGGCCGCGGGAGAACGAGGGAGGAGAGAACGGAGAAGAACGCCGTCCGCAGCGGGAGCGACGAGAGCGCCGCCGTTACAACGACGGACCGGAACGCGCATCGACCGCGCAGTTGGAGCAGCAGGCGCTGGATGCGGCCAAAGAGGTGAAGCGCTGGGGGGATCCGGTGAAGCTGCCGGAGATGAATGCGCATGATCGGCGGATCATTCATCTGACGCTTCAGAACGATCCGGAGATCACGACGGAGTCTGAAGGGGAAGGTGCGTTTAAAAAAGTTGTGATTTCTCTGAAAAACGCGTCGAATTAAGTTTGCTTTTCCGGCGTTGGCGGTATATATTATAATCTGTCGGCGCCGGAAAGGAGCTGACGAATTCAACCGTCGGGGTGTGGCTCAGTCTGGCTAGAGCGCTGCGTTCGGGACGCAGAGGCCGGAGGTTCAAATCCTCTCACCCCGACCATTTTTTTAATTCTCCGCCGACCGGAAGACCGGTCGGCTTTTTCGTTTTGGGGTAATTTTGAGCTCAACTCCCGTTTTTCCTGACAGCGGAGAATTTCCTCTTTTCTCTTATGGCGGTCCGTTTCCGACCATCTTTCCGGAACATTCTCAGAGAAATGGAAATCCTGGCTTTTCGATTGGAAAAGCTGACGTCACGCAGGGAAATACTCAAAAAACCGGTCCTCTTGATCGAAGTGTTTTCTGCCGCTGTCCTCGCTCCCCCCCCGGAGTCAATGAGGAAAGCGATCTCCCGGCGAAACTCATCCTCCGAAAATTCCCTCAGGCAACAGGGAAATACACTCCGGATCTCCTCCTTGTTCCATGCCGCCGAAATTCGAGAACCTCAACCCGGAACAGCCTCTGCTCGTAACCGGGAATGGCCTCGGCGTCGTCGCCACGTACCGGAAAGACAGGCTGATCCATTTCGTTGCAGGTCTCCCGCGTACTCGAAATTGCAGACTCCGCACCCTATGAAAACTCCATACCTCCTCTCTACGTTGATTCTCCATGCCCCAGCCTTGCTCGCCCGGCACGCAGAAACCGCCCTTCCCTCCCACACAATCAGAATACCGATGTATGCAAAACCCTATCTTGCCAATCCAACGCCCCCGCTCCATCGAATCGATCAATTCCGGCCAATTTTTCACACTTGAAAATTACTTTCATGTATGATATATTAAAATAACATAAGGAATGGGAAATGGCATCAGAACAAAATCATACAGTCACCCCGTATCTGGTTCCGGCCCTGGAGCGCGGATTGCGGATTCTGGAACTGCTGTCGCGTTGCCCCGGGGGCCTGACGATGGCGGAAATGGCATCGCTGCGACTGCCGGCCGCCAGCCTCTACCGGCTGCTGGTGACACTGACGGAACTCGGCTATGTCGTCCGGGAGGAGACCGACCGCTACCGGTTGAGCCGAAAGCTCCTGTCGCTCGGATACCGCGGCATCGACGACTCCTCTCTGGTGGAAACGGCTCGCGAACCGATGCGCAGACTCCGGGACCGCTCCGGCGAAACCGTGATGCTCGGAGTCCTTCACGGCGCCGAGGGGATCGTGATTGAATCGGTACATTCCTGCCAGGCGGTCTGCGTTTCAGTCCGGATCGGCCATCACTACCCGCTTCACACTGCTGCGCCGGGCAAGGCGATGCTCGCTTTCCTGCCTGACCGGGAGAAAAAGGAGCTGCTGCGAAAGCTCCATTACACGAAATTCACCCGGGTCACCATCGATTCGGAGGAGGAACTCGAGCACGAACTGACGGAGGTCCGCCGGATCGGAATCGCTTACGACCGGGGCGAGGAGCTGCCGGAGCTGCGCTGTGTCGGAGCACCCGTGCTGGACGTGTCGGGATATCCGGTCGCCGCCGTCTGGATCGGTGGGCCAGAATCCCGGCTGGATGACCGAACACTGGAACAGTTCGGCGCGCTGGTGCGCGAAACCGCCGCGCAAATTCAGGAGCGGCTCTGCTGAAGCACTGCTGCGAAACCGCGAAGTTCCCGGCCGCCGTCAGGAAATCAGGAAAACATGGAAGGGAAACAAACAGCCGTTTCTCAACGCAGGAGGTATGACATGGAATGGAAAGAAGCCAGGATTCTCGTCACCGGTGGTTCCGGCGGATACGGTCGCGGCATCGCCGCCGTACTCAAAGAGGCGGGCGCCGAACTATGGATCACCGGACGCGACCCGGCAAAGCTGGAGAAAACGGCAGCGGAACTCGGCGTTCACGCCATACCGGCGGACGTCACCTCCGGGGCCGACTGGGACCGCGTCATGCGGGAGATCGGCGCTCTCGATGTTCTGGTCAACAATGCCGGTTCCGGCGGCAGAATCGCTCCCGTCGTCGAACAGAGTGACGAGGAGATCATCCGCACGATCGAAACCAACCTCACCGGCGCTCTCCTCGGCTGTCGCCGGGCCGCGGCGGTGATGATGCGGCGGAAACGCGGCACCATCATCAACATCGCCAGCGTCTGCGCACTCTACGCGTGGCCCGCCTGGAGCGTCTATACCGCAGCCAAAGCGGGACTGGCCAAATTCAGCCATGGCCTCTACACCGAGCTGCGCCCCTGGGGAATCCGGGTCAGCTGTGTCTATCCCTCCTGGGGGCAGACCGACTTCAACCATGCGGCAGGAATCCGCGGCGCGGCGGAGGATCCGAAACTGGCCGCCCGGTGCATTTCCCCGGAGGCCCTGGGGAAGCTGATCCGCTCGATTCTGGAACAGCCGGACTATCTGGCGGTTCCGGATGTCACGCTTCAACCGGTAATTCAGGAAATTTCTCCGATGTGACGCCGGTTCCGGACAAGGAGGAAAATATGAGCAGCGTATTTCTCGAAGCGGAATCATTCCGCAACCGTGGCGGCTGGGTGGTGGACACCGTTCCGATGCACCGGATGGGCTCCGCCTGTCTGATGGCGCACGGCGCCGGCGTACCGGTCGCAGACGCGGAGACCGAAATCGACATCGATTGCCCCGGCGAATACCATCTCTTCGCCCGCACCCGCGACTGGACCGCAGTCTGGGAACGAGGTACGCCGGCCGGTCGGTTCACACTGCGGATCGACGGGATCGACCTTCCGACAGAGCTCGGGACCAACGGAGCGGAGTGGGCATGGCAGAAGGCCGGCAGCATCCGGCTCACCCAGGGGAAACATCGGCTGGCGCTTCACGATCTCACCGGATTCAACGGCCGCTGCGATGCAATCTATCTTACCACCGATCCGGAGGAGATTCCTCCGGACGGGGGCGCGGAACTGGACGCCTTCCGACGGGAACACACTCCGATCGAAACGGCGGACGATCCGGTCATCTACGACCTCGTCGTCGCGGGAGGAGGCATTGCGGGGACCGTGACAGCGCTCGCCGCCGCCCGGCTCGGCCTGACGGCGCTTCTGCTGCAGGACCGGCCGGTACCCGGCGGCTGCAACAGCTCTGAAATCCGGGTGCCGCTCGGCGGCTGCACCCACATCGGTCCCTATCCGAACATCGGCAACACGGTTCGCGAGATTGCGCCGCTTTTCCTGACTCCCGGCGCAAAACCGGCGCAGTGGTATGAGGATACCCGCAAGATCAATGCATTCCGTGTCGATTGCGCGGGAAAGGCGGAACTGCGATTGAATGAGCATGTTGTCGCAGTGGAAACCGCTCCCGGCGACCCGGCGCGCATCACGGCGGTGATTACCCGGCACACGTTGACGGGGCAGGAAACCCGGTACCGGGGCCGCCTCTTCTCCGACTGTACAGGTGACGGTTCCGTCGCCGCGGCGGCGGGAGCGTCGTTCCTCTACGGAACCGAGGGGCGGGAGATCTTCGGGGAATCGCTCGCACCGGAGAGGTCGTCGCGGGAGGTGATGGGGCTTTCGGTGCTCTGGACCAGCGTCGAAGAGGATCATCCGGTGCCGTTTCCCGAGATCGACTGGGGCGTTGAATTCAACGAGGAGAACTGCCGCTGTGTGACCGAGGGAGACTGGGAGGCGGAATGCGGCCAGTACCGCGATCAAGTCGAAGAGGCCGAATACATCCGCGACTATTCGCTGATGACCACCTTTGCCAACTGGTCCTGGCTGAAAAATCGTTCCCGTCGGAAGGCGGAGTGGGCGAACCGGCGCATCGACTGGATCTCCGCCTGCGGCGGCAAACGGGAGGGACGACGTTTTCTCGGTGATTACGTCATGACTCAGCGGGACATCGAAGAGGAAATTCCGCATCCGGACGGCACGGCGGCGCTCTCCTGGTCGATCGACCTGCACTATCCGGAGCCGGAAAACCGGGCGGCATTCGCGGAACCGTTCCGCTCCTGCGCCTATCATCGCGGCATCCGGTCATTTTATCCGGTACCGTATCGCTGTCTTTACGCCCGGGATGTGAAAAATCTCTTCCTGGGCGGCAGGCTGCTCAGTCTTTCGCACATCGCCTTTTCGGCGGCGCGGGTGATGCGGACCCTCGGCTGTCTGGGCGAAGTGGTCGCCATGGCGGCAAAGGTATGCTGCGAAAAGGAAGTTCTGCCGCGGGAACTTTACCTGCACCATCTGGAGGCGCTCCGGGAGCGGATGCGCGCCGGCATCCCCACCCCGGAGCAGTTTGCCTGCCCCTCCGTCGGGCGTTGGGAATCCTACCACTTCAAGGAGCGGGGTTACTTCCACTACGACGAACGACAGCAGTGCTATGAGCTCGACGAACGGACGAAAGCCGACATCCGCGCGCTGGGCAGGGAGCATCTGTTCCCGCACACCGGGAATTGACGACAACTGCATCTCCGAGGGAGAAAGGCGCGCCCGGAGTTTTTCCGTTCAGACAAGCAGGGCGGCGTTGTCGAGGATCTTCCGCCCGGCGGAGCAGGCAGGGCAGTCACACCATTTGCCGCCCTTCGCCTGCACTTCGCGGGCGTGTGCGGCAATCGCGGAAGCCCGCTCTTCGCCGAAAATCTGCTTGCCTCGCGAAGATTCGAAGAATTCAATGACATGCCCGATCGGGGCGATATCGTCTTTCAACTCCAGCACAAGCGCATCGGCCGCCGCTTTCTTCGCGGCGGGAACCGCGGCGTCGAGCCATTTCTGTGCGGCATCCTTGAGCTCCTGGCAGCAGGAGGGAGCGGCGATCATCTCCTGCACAATCTGTTTCAATTCCTGTTTTTCCATTTTAACCTCCTGTCATTTCGAGCTGTCGGCCGGATTCCGGCCGTTGAATTCCTCTTCCCCAATAGAATAGATCGGCGAGGAGGCAATTTCAAGCCGGAATCATCTTTTTTTCACGAGATCCCCCCACTCTCTGGCGGGATCAACTGCTTACAGATGGAGCCGAACAATTTGACTGGAGCGGCGTGGATCATGCCGAAAACGATCCGAACGGGAAAACCGGATGCTCCAAGAGACAATCGGCGCCTTGATTACTGAATTGAAAAATCTGCTTTTCTTGACTGCTTCCACGTAATGCCCCCCAGAGGAAAAAAAGGGGCTGTACCCATACGAGATTCATCTTTTGAACCATGCCGAGTTGAAAACGAAGACAACAGAGTTATATTTCCGTAGTTGCGAATCGGCAGCCGGACAACAACAAACCAGGATACATTTGTGCTATGGGGGTTTCAGTTTTTACACTTCTGGTCCTCTACGTCTTCGTAATTCCGTGCGGGCTCTGTTTTTTGAGGGAGCATCGTCCAGACTGGTTTCGCCATGGGAGACTCTTTTTGTGGATTGCCGCGCTTTCCGTATTCTCATGGTGTGGCGTTGTCGGAACCGTTCTGATTTCTTATTTCTGCGGTCTTTTCATTCCTCGCGGACCGGAACTCATTTTCGCGCTTTTCTTCGGCTGGTCCTATCTCTGGATCGCCTCGGTTCCTGTGTTTGCCGTCTACGGGATTCTCCGATTGGTGCGCCGGCTTTCCCTGCGTATCGGCAACCGATGATTGCGGCAGAGTCAGTACTTGCCGCGAATCGTAAAAATTTCCGATCGTTTCGCCAGACCATGGACGCAGTGGTCAATCCCCTGACGAGCCGAGGCATATCCCCGCGCCTTTCTCCCCGGGGGGATAATTTTCATTAAAAATCGGTGTAGGAATCCCTTGGATTGCCATATCCCGCAGGCTACCCGGTTGAAAGCACCGAAACAGCCTTCAGCCGGAGCGTGACATTGCAGATTCGAATGAATCTTTCCGAAGAGACAAGCCCGCTCTGATCGGTCAGAGGCGTCAACTGCGCCAGGTCACATTCGTCATCTGTAATCACGCAGAAGCAAACGTGCGCAAAACAGCGGACACTACCACAGCTTTTTTCCTGCACCTGTTTTTTGCATGATCGACCAGTCGCGTATGCCATGTTTCAGACGGATGCCGGATATCACAGCGCCCAAAGGGAAAATTTACAGACTGCTTCGTTGGAAACAGCCTGTAAACATGTTCTCTCTGGATCTCGTTGTTCGAAAACTTATTTCCTGCCGGCATCCCTTTTTTCAAACTGTATTACCGAATACAATCTGCTGGATTTCGTTGTGACGATCCCGTCCCCCCAGGCAAGCGCGCCCTGGCGCTGATCAGTTCCATTGTTGTCGTTGACCAGAAACGAGAGACGGAAAAGTCCTCCCACCTCAGGCCTTATGAAAAACAAAGTTTCCCATGGCATCGCTATTTCATAGCGGGTTTTTCTGTCCGCGTGGAAGAACTTGTAACTGCTCCGGGTGCGCACCGCCCCTCCGTCGAATCCCGGTGGAATCGAACTTGGGACCAGAATGCTGTCGCCGACGGAAGAACGCCACCCCGTTTCCAGTTCAATTGTGGTCATGGGATCAACCTTGACCGGCGCAAGCCCGATTTGAATACTGTCGCCTTGCCAGAGCGGGAATTTCTGATGGTGGATTTCGTCATCCAGTTCCGCTGCAATGAAGAGGTATTTTTCATTCCAGGCAATCCAGATTTTGCCGCCCACTTCCGCTGCACCCGGGAAGACATGCTTGCCGTAAACATCACAAATCTGACGCGCGTGTTTCTTCAAATTGATGGCTGGAAATTTCTTCCATTCATCAAGTTCACCATCTTTGCGAAAATCCTCCTGCGGCATATAATGACATGGATTGTAACCGATTCTGTCCGTCACTTCAACAGGATCGTGATCGGAAAATTCAAAAATCACCTTGATGTCATGCAACCGGTACGGCACGACGGGACCCGGCAGCAACGGAATTTTAACCTCTGCAGTCTCTTTTGCCGGCAATTTCATCTCCGGCGCAGCAGAGAATTCCTGACCGGCAATTGTACCGCGAATCTTGCTCAGCGTCTGCCGAGCCTCGGGAAAGCGGTTTTTCAAACGCAGAACCAGATTGCCCTCTGCATCCAGCCGGAGCGCTTCCGACTCAAGCTGGGGAGTGACTTCAAATTGGAAAAACAGAAGTCCACAGAGTCTGCCTGCCCGGCGGAGTTCGCCTGAGACGGCGGCGCCGCCGACTTTTTCGGAAACGGGCAGTCTGACCTGCCCGGGCTGAAATTCACCGTTTCGCAGTTTTAAACGGAAATCCGCCGGCGCCTGAAACTCAAGTGTCATCGGGATACGGAAAAAAGCCGGAGTTTTTTCACGCAACACCACCTCTTTGCTTGTGCTTACGCTCTGGACCGGCCCGCTCAGGTAAACCGTGGTTGTGTTGAGCAGAAGGTAGATCCTGCCGTCCAAAGGAAGCAACTCCCGGGTTCGTCCCATCAGGTCGGTAACCTTGACCGGTCCGGTTGCCGCCACCTCCAGCACGACAGGTTTCCCGGTGCCCCAGAGCTGGTAGACCTCTTTCCCGTCACGCTGATATTTCAACCCGAGGCCGGGAGCCAGACCGGCAACTTCGCCAATCAGCTCGGCTCCATCCACCGCCCGGGTCATTGCGGCAAACGCGCTGAACCCTGGTTCCGGCAGAAAACGGTTCGTCTTGGTAAGAAATGCAAGGTACCAGGGGAATTTTTTTTGATCCTGCTCCCGAAGGATGAAGTTGTACCAGTGGGCCCGTTCCACTCCCGCTCTGGCGAAGTTGCCGTAAGTGCGGGGAATATAGGCCGCCTGCATCTCCGGAGAAACACCCGTGTCGCGGCCGACCGGATAACCGAATTCATCCGCATAGATCGGAATTTTACGTCCTCCGGCATACTGATCAATCCGCTTCCTGAGCCACACCATATCCGGGTAAAGCGTCTCCGGCGGGCATGCCCACTCCGTCCACCGGTAGGGGTGAACACTTACAACATCAAGATAGTTCAAGCCGCCGAGCTTGAAAAAAGAGTCATACCATCCCCGCGGTACAAGCGAAGTACTGCATCCAACGACCTTGACAGACTGGGATTTCGTCTTGACGGCCTCATAGGAGGCTTTCAGCAGCGTAAGATAGTTTTCCGGCGTGGGAGCGACAACTCCATGGAGCAGAAATGCCGCGTTGAATTCGTTCCAGATCTCGATTTCATCGCTTTCCGGAAAGGTATCGATCAGCCAGGTCAGATAACGTTTCCAGGCGGCGACGCCCTCCGGAGTGTGAGGAGAAGAAAATCGATCGTAGTGGCGATTCCCGTAGGCTGCAATGAGCATAACTCTGAAATTCTCCACCGTTTTTCTGGTAATTCGCGGGACGGGGTTGTTGACATCGAGGACTCCCTTCTCCCGTTCGCTCTGATTCCAGGACGCGGAGTCGCGCAGTTCCGAGATTCCGGCGGCACGCAGCAGCGTCCGGATACCATGCGGCCAGGTAAGATGCCCGAAATGGCTGGTTGATCCATACAGAGAGCGTTTTTTCGGCAGCGGCGGAATTTCGCCGACGACCGCAAAGCGGCACTCGCCACCGTCGGAGATCCGGAAAAGGTAGCTCCCGGGCTCGAAAACAGAAAGCTGAAGTTTTCCCGTCCCTGCCGGAATCTCGCCGCTGTCGACAAGTTCCCCCCAGAAATCAGTAACCGTATAACTGCGTACGGAAGATGACGAAACAAAATTCACTTCGATCGCCGGAGTGCTGACCGTGACTACATTGGCCTGAATTCCCTGAAGATGTTCCAGATTCGACCGAACGGCCGGCGCTTGCGGAGAGACCGCTGCCATAACGGGAACAGAGCATGCTGCCAGCATCACTGTAATTTTTTTGAAAAGCTCCATCTTATTGCTCCTGAGATCAAATTATTATTTCGAGACCAGGCCGACGGCATCCGCCGTCCTGAGCCAGCGTTTCAGGTAGAACGGTGTATTGTACAGCTCTTCACCGGTTTTCATGGTGGCGTGGCCGTCGGCAAACGCGACGGAAATCCGTCCGCTGTGTGCCTGGTAGACGGCGGTCTTGGTCCCAAGAACATCTTCACTCGTTTGATAGAAAATGGCATAGGGAGTCCGCGTGCCGCTGTAAGTTCCGTCATATCTGGCCGTATCGGCAAAAACCACGGTTTGTGCCGGGGATTTCATCCTTGCCGTGACCATGTACCGGTTTTCGCCGAAATCGTCTGCCTTGAGGAAATACACCCCCATAGGTGTTCTTGGCCCGGTGACAGAGGCGGCAGCCAACATGGTCGCATCGATTCCGAAGGATTGAATATGGACATTTACGGTGTTGAGGTCATAGGGACGGCTCTCCGGGCACATCGTGGAGGCGTGGTTCAGATATCTGCCGGAACGGATGAGTTTGGCTCCTTCCAGCCGGCAGGCCAGGTGAAACGCCCAGCAATTGTAGTTCAGCCCCGAACCTGCAGAGTACTGCTGCGTAATGATGAAAAAGCCGCGATTGTCCTGCGCATACATGAGTTGCGCGGTGATCGACTGCTTCTTGTTGTTCAAACAGGTCGATGCCCGCGCCTTGTCGCGCGCTTTGCCGAATACAGGCAGCAGCATACCGGTCAGAACGGCGATGATCGCAATTACGATCAGGAGTTCTATAAGCGTGAATTTCAGGCAGTTAGTCTTCATGATGGCCTCCTTTGGGGTGACGGGATTTTTTCATTGCCGTGCCTCCTTTCTCTGACAATCTTCTATCTCCTGAAATTTCGATCTGTAATATTTTATATGACTTAAAATTGATTCTGCCTCTACTGGGAAATCCGTGCCGATGGAGAAGCTTTGAATGAGGCGTCCCATGAAATTTTTTCATATTGCAATCATAAATTTTATTGTCTGGATGACGAAAACAGAGTATCGTACAATGTTCAGGAACAATTCTGTTTGAGCCTGCATGGAATCCGAATCCGGTTCCACGAAGCCGGCTCGAGAGTGCCGGACAGAATACTTCCATTCAGCGTAAGATTTTTGAAATCATGCAGTTTTACCGGGGAATCCGTTTCTGTATTGACGGCATGACAATCGTCACAGGAGAGAGTCACACCTTCCGGCATCCCGGTGATTTCAATTCCTGAAAGCGAAAATTCAAAATTCACTTTGCTTCCCACCCGGCGCGACGTCACAAACAAAAAAAGTGAGGATTCCGCTTCATTCCAGACGGCGCTCATGTAGAGCTCCTCAAGCGTTTCCTTTGAGAAATTCAATTTCAAGGCTTCGCCCCGGCCGTAACGGGAGGTCTCGGCAAATACCGGATAGGTCGTCTGTTTCCAGAGTCTGCCGCCCGGTGCTGTACGAATCGGAGCGATTACATTGATGGTCTGCGCCACGCATGCAAGGTGGACAATGTCGGCATGATTGTGGAAAAGAGAAAGAAGCTCTCCGGCCACGGCTGCATCAAGAAGTGAAAAGTCCTGTTCCAGTAAAGGCCGGCCGACGGTCCAGCGGGTTTCAGGGGAATCACGCCGATCCGAATCCCAGACGATCCATTCGTCGATGCTGAGCAATACATCGTGGGGTGCATTTTTCATCTTTTTTACTTCACGGCAGAGAGAAATAGCGTTTTCAATTCCTGCGGCGAAGTGATCGGTGCGGCGAAGAAACTCCTCCGGCTCGTATGCTTTGATGTTGAACCCTTCGTGCAATGAGAGGTAATCCACATGTTCATAGGCCATTTCCAGAACAGTTCTGTTCCACTCGGGGCTGGATATGTTTCCGCAGAGAATCATCTTGAGATCCGGGTCGTACCTCTTGAACATCTTTGCAGTTTCACAGGCGAGCCGCCCATACTCCTCGGCGGATTTGTGTCCGATCTCCCAGTCTCCGTAGATCTCGTTCCCGAGACACCAGTAACGGACGTTGTAGGGCTCTTCATGTCCGTTGTGTCGACGCAGTTCGCTGTAGCGGGTACCGCCGGGAACATTACAGTACTCAAAAAGATCAAGCGCTTCCATGATGCCCCGGGTGGAGAGGTTGAGGGTGATCATCGGCCTGGAACCGGCTTTTTCTGCCCACTTCATGAATTCATCGATTCCGAAGATGTTGGGTTCGTGCTGTTTCCATGCAAAATCGAGCCGGGCGGGGCGTTTTGCACGCTCCCCGATCCCTTCCTCCCAATGCCATGTATCGGTGAAGCAGCCGCCGGGATAACGGCTCACCGGCATATCAAGTTCACGGACGGCTTCCAGAACATCCTGCCGAAAACCGTCGGCATCGGCGGTTGGATCAGACGGATCGTAGATTCCACCATAGACATTGCGCCCGAGATGTTCTATCAAGCCTCCGTAAAGCTCCGGAGCCACGGGAGCAAGACGTTTCCCCATATCCACCGCAATTGAAACTGCCATAATCCAGAATTCCTCTCTCTTGACGAAGCCGCTTTGCCGAACAGCTTCTACCGTTCTACGGTCATGGATTGACAAATAAAATTATAAACCTATATTAATTATGAAAAAAAAGAGATAAAAAACAAGATGTTGCAATATGCAAAAAAAATGAAACAACATGCCAAAACGATTTTTTTACCGTCGGGATGTTGTGAAAGATATATTGATTTTTCCCATTATCCGGAAGGGGCGGCGTGGTTTGGGCATGGTATTGCACTCGCCGGAATCGGCAGACACGTTCCCGGCTACCTTATTGATTACCCGAAACCCCGACGTCAAATCGTGATCGTGGTTACCCGTGGCACCTATTCCGTTGATACGCTCGATAAAGTAGTTACTCTTTCCGCGGGAGAACTTTTCATCATTCCTGCCGGAATCCGTCAGAGATACTGGACGGATGACGATTCTGCCTGTCTTTTTTTTCTGCTTGCCTCCTTCTCCGAAGATTGGCCGCAAAGTACGGGGATTCATATTCGGCAGGTGCAGCATATTCAGGAGTTGAAGGATTTATTGGATTTCGCATATCGTGTTGCAAACTCCAATCTGGGGCGTTCGCCTCAAATTGCACGGGCTGTTGCGGAGCTGATCGTTGAACTGTTGAAACAGGAATTGGACTATCCCGTTCTCTCAGTTTCTCCGGAAGAGCAGATCCCGCTTCTCTTCCGCCAACATCCAGAGCGGGGGTGGACGATCGCCGAGCTCGCTGCTCAGTGCGGCCTTTCAGAATCCTATCTTGCACTCCGTTGTCGGAAACGTTTCGGCAAGGCTCCCGGAGCATTGTTGACGGAAATTCGTATGACACTCGCCCGCAGACTGCTTCGGGAAAGTGATTATCAGGTGAAAGTGATCGCCGCCGCCTGTGGTTATCCGCATCCGGACTCTTTCTGCCGGGCGTTTAAAAAAGAATTTGGTCAGACTCCGTTGGATTTTCGCGCTCGCAGTCAGGATGCTTGAAGGATGCCGGCTTATTTGAATATTTCCTGAATGGAAGCCGTTTATAATACCATCAGCCAGCGAAAAATACCAACCGAATGCGGAATTCACGCTTTTCCCGCGCACTTCATTGAAAAAAACAGTTTCCGGAAGTATATTATATGTCATTTTAAATCTGGATACCTGACTGATCATGAAAACTTGCCCGCGGCTCACTGTTTTGTTTCTGTCTGCGATGCTGGTCTCCTTTGCCGGCATCGTCGCAGCTGTCGTGCTGCATGCCGCGCCTCAGGATTGCAGCCGGTTCCAGAACGAAGACGCGGACCTTCTGCTCGCCGCCGCCGCATCCCGGATGCAGTCTGACGAAGCCGGATTCCCATCCCCCGGTTACGATTCGGTCGGCAGAACGCTCAACCGCTCCAGCGAAACGCATCCCACGCGGTCGGCCCGCCCGGCGTTTCTGCTGAAACCGGTCCGCTTCCTTGCAGAAAACCTCTCCACCCGGACTAGTTTCGCCCCTCCGGCGAACTCACGGCTGCAACTCTTGACCTGGCTTTCGCCACGTCTCAAGGCCCGGGCGGACCCCGCCGCGGCACGGTACTGCTCTGTCGCTTGAGTGTACGTGCCTGTTTTCTGCATGTAAAATTTCAAACCGGCTCGGTCCGATTCCTCTGACGGCAACCCGTCGGAGATACCCCTTTGCATAGTTCTGCCTGTTCCGGGGGGGCGAAACGGCTCGTGCACTTCCTGCGGCATATTCCCCTTTTTCCCATGATTCAAAAAAGCCCAGGAGTGTTAAAATTATGAAAAAAATCGACTTTATGCTGACTGCCTTCCGCGACGGATTCCAGTCGGTATTCGGCGCCCGCGTCTTCAGTTCCGATTTTCTGCCCGTGGTGGAAGAGGCCGCCGCGGCGGGAATCACCCATTTCGAGGCCGGCGGCGGAGCGCTGTTTCAGGCCGCCTATTTCTACAGCAACGAGGATGCGTTCCGCGTGATGGATGATTTCCGCCGCATTGTCGGAAACAGCGCCAACCTCCAGACCCTCGCCCGCGGCATCAACGTGGTCGGGCTCGACAGCCAGCCGCGCGACATCATCAAGCTGCACGCTCAGTTGATGAAAAAGCACGGCATCACCACAATCCGCAATTTCGACGCCCTGAACGACGTGAACAACCTCCTCTACAGCGGAACCTGCATTGCGGAAGCGGGCCTGAAGCACGAAATCACCGTCACCATGATGGAACTGCCCCCGGGGTGCGTCGGCCATACCGTGGAGTTCTATGAATCCATTCTGCGCCGGATTCTCGACTCCGGCATCCCCTACGATTCGGTCTGCTTCAAGGACGCCTCGGGAACCTCCACCCCCCACAAGGTCTATGAAACCATCCGGATGGCGCGGAACCTGCTCGGGGACCATGCGCGGATCGTCTTCCACTCTCACGAAACTGCCGGCTGCAGCGTGCTGGCCTACCATGCGGCGCTCGAAGGCGGAGCCGATCAGCTGGATCTCTCCATCGCCCCCCTCTCCGGCGGCACCTGCCAGCCGGATATCCTGACCATGTGGCACGCCCTGCGCGGCACGCAGTACGATCTGGATATCGACGTGAAGAAGATCATCAAGCTCGAAGAGAGCCTCAAACGGGCCATGAAGGACTATTTCATGCCGCCGGAGGCGACGCAGGTCAACCCGCTGATTCCGTTCTTCCCGATGCCGGGCGGCGCGTTGACCGCGAACACCCAGATGCTGCGGGACAACGGCCTCATGGAGAAATATCCGGAGGTCATCGCCGCTATGGGCGAGGCAGTGGCCCGGGGCGGCTTCGGCACCTCGGTCACGCCGGTGAGCCAGTTCTACTTCCAGCAGGCGTTCAACAACGTGATGTTCGGCCCCTGGAAGAAGATCGCCGAAGGGTACGGCAAGATGGTGCTGGGCTATTTCGGCCGCACGCCGGCGGAACCGGATCCGGAAATCGTCCGGATCGCCTCCGAGCAGCTCAAGCTGGAGCCGACCACCCGCAGTCCGCTGGACATCAACGACGAAAATCCGGCCAAGGGCCGCAAGGCCGCGATCGCCATGCTGAATGCGAACCAGCTGCCGATCACCGACGAAAACATCTTCATCGCCGCAAGCTGCAGCGAAAAGGGAATCCGTTTCCTGAAGGGCGAAGGTACCATCGGCGTGCGCAAAATCGATCGGAAACAGAAGCAGGAATCCCCCGCCGCCACCGCCTCCGCCCCGAAACCGGATGCGGTCACCGTCACACTGAACGGCAAGAGCTATGCGGTGAAGATCTCCGGCAACTCCGCGTCGGTCAACGGCAGGCAGTATGATTTCGCGCTGGCGGAGGGCATTGTCGAGGAACAGCCGGTCCGTCAGGCCGCGATGGGGACGTCGGGGGAGAAGTTCACCGAGGTCCACTCCACTCTGCCGGGTGCGGTGGTCCGCATTCTGGTCAAACCGGGCGAGAGCGTCCAGGCCGGCCAGCTTCTGATGGTGCTCGAAGCGATGAAGATGGAAACCCCGATCAACGCTCCGGAAGCGGGCGTGCTGGCGAAGCTGGAGGTCGCGGAAGGACAGCAGGTGCAGTCCGGCGCGCTCCTCGCCGTGATCAAGGGCTGACGGGAGGTGAGTCATGAATAGCTTTCTCGATCTTTTTCAGGGATTCGCCGTCATGGCCGCCTCGGATCCGGTGGTAATCGCCGTCCGGATCACGCTGGTTCTCCTCGGCTTCGCCCTGGTCTGGCTGGGGCGCAAAGGCATTCTGGAACCGCTGCTGATGATCCCCATGGGGCTGGGCATGGCGACGATCAACGTCTCCTCGATGTTCTTTGACCCGATCAACATGGCGAACAAGACGCCGGTGGATGAAACCGCCGTGAACAACCTCTTCCTCGACTCCACGATCAGCAACAACGACCATCTGATGACGCTGATGCAGATCGACTGGCTGCAGCCGGTCTACACGCTGACCTTCAGCAACGGGCTCATCGCCTGTCTGATCTTCATCGGCATCGGCTCGCTCCTGGACGTCGGCTTCGTAATGAAGCGGCCGTATGTGTCGGCCATCATCGCGCTGTTTGCGGAGCTGGGGACGCTGCTGGTTCTGCCGTTGGCCAGTCTGTTCGGGTACGACCTCAAGGACGCGGCCTCGATCGCACTGGTCGGCGGCGCGGACGGGCCGATGGTGCTCTTCGCCTCGCTGAAGCTGTCGCCTCATCTCTTTGTGCCGATCACCGTGGTCGCCTACATGTACCTCGGGCTGGCCTACGGCGGATTTCCCTATCTGGTCAAGCTTCTGGTTCCGAAGAAGCTGCAGGCCATCGAGATGCCGCCGGACGATCCGAAACTGAAGATCACCAGCGGGCAGAAGCTGACCTTCGCGGTCGTCGCATGCGTGCTGCTCTCCTTTCTGTTTCCGGTGGCGTCTCCGCTCTTCTTCTCGCTGTTTCTCGGAATTGCGATTCGGGAATCCGGGCTGGAAAAATTCCAGCATCTCGTCAGTGAAATCGTTTTGTATGGTTCGACTCTGACGCTGGGACTCCTGCTGGGTGTGCTTTGTGAAGCGAAGACGATCATGGATCCCAAGGTACTGCCGCTGCTGATCTTCGGCATGGCGGCGCTGGCGCTCTCCGGAGTCGGCGGAATCCTGGGCGGCTATTTCATGTACTTCGTCACCCGCGGGAAGTTCAATCCGGTCATCGGCATCGCCGGAGTCAGCTGCGTTCCTTCCACCGCGAAGGTCGCGCAGAAGTGCGTCACCCGGGCGAACCCGAATGCGATCATCATGCACTACGCGCTGGGGGTGAATATCTTCGGCGTAATCACAACCGCGATTATCGCGGCCATCTACATCAGTTTGCTGCAGAATTCCTGAGGAGGTGTTCACTATGGAACAAGCATGGATCATTATGGGAGAAACCTATCTCCTGACGATTGTGATTTCGCTTTTCGTCGCGTTTTTGATTCACATGATGACACTGCTCATCCGCCGCTTCGGCACGGCGGCGAAGCCGCTGCCGGTCTCGGCGGAACAGGTCGAAATATCGAAACAGCCGGATGATCCGGATGAGCTTGCCGCGCTCGCCATCGCGATTGCGACAACGCGGAGGCAGTGCGGGCACCCGCAAAACGCTTCGCGCTGATCTTCGAACACCGGCCGGCCTTCCGCCCCGTCGGAAGCCGCCGGCCGGTGTTCCACTGCCGGGAAACACCCGGCCGTTCTGCCTCTCCTCTCCGCAGTCATGGTTGCAACTTCTCCTGTTCGAAGAATGGGGCTGACCGCGTTATAATCCGACGGTCAATGCGTCGATCCTCTCTTTGCATTTTGTCTCGTTTCAGGTTTCCGGGCATACCCCCCTCCCCCGTGAGGAAGCGGGGCGGCAGCGGTCAGCCCTCTTGCCTTTTTTCTCCCCGCATGGTATACTATCCCCTGAAAATGTGGAAAATCTGCTCACAAAATTTTGTCGATCTGCTCACGCACACTATAATATCAGTGAACAACGAAAGATGGGAAAATGCTGCTGCAAGCCAGAACTGAAGAATTTTACCGCAAGCTCGTCCCGGAGCTGAGCCGTTTCTCGCCGGGAGAACGCTTCTACTCCACCCGCGAACTTGTCCGGCGCTTCAAGATCAGTTACCGGGTCGTGGCCGCCGTGGCGGAGCGCATGGAGGCGGAAGGGCTTCTGGTCCGCCGGCTGCGCAGCGGCCTCTATGTACACAGCGCAACCCCCTCCCGCTCCGTCGCCTTTTTCTACGTGGACTGGCCCAACCAGCATGTCCGAAGGCAGGTCCAGCTTCTGAAAGCAGCCCTCAAACAGCTGGGCAACTATCAGTTCTCCGCCCTCTCCTACCGGTATCAGGACAATCTGCTTACACAGATCAAATCCTGCACGGCGGACCTCATCGTGCTGGCCTGCCCCTCCCGGGAATTTTCCGACGAGGAGCTCATCCTGCTGATCCGGAACAAAACGAACATCGTCGTAAGCGACCGCGATCTCCGGGGGATCTCTTTGAACTGCTTCTATCTCAACGCCGCCTATGCCGCTCAGATGGCGCTGACACTCTTCCGGCGGCACAACCATACCCGGCTCGGCGTACTCCTGGCGGAGCCCCCGAGCGGCGGCGCCCTGATGCTCTATCAGAACTTCCTCGACGCCGTCCCCTTCCGCGGCTGCAACGCGGTCCCCATCGCCTGTCACACGGAGGACGGGGACTATTCCGCGGAGAAAGCCTACGAGGCAATGACCGCTCATCTGGAGCGGTTCGGACTGAACTTCACGGCTCTCTTCATCATCTCCGGCGGCGCGGCGTCCGGCGTATTGCGCGCATTCTACGAGCATGAGATCAAGGTGCCGGAACAAGTGAACATCATCGCCTTCGGCAACCCGGAGGAGACCCGCTTTCTCACGCCGCCGATTCCCACCATCGCCGACGATGAAAACGAAATGGCACGCCGCAAAGCCGCCGCCATCGACCACTACCTCAGATCTCCGGAGAAAATCCCGTTCTGCGTCGAATCCAAACCCGTTTTGTACGATCACCGCAAGGTTACCCATCAACCCGCAAAAGGAGTATTGCAATGAAAACCACAAACCAGAAACGCTCGTTTACGTTGATCGAACTTTTAATCGTAATCGCGATCATCGCCATTCTGGCCAGCATGCTGATGCCTGCTTTGAACAAGGCGCGTGCGAGAGCGACCGAAGTCTCCTGTGCCGGGAATCAGCGGCAGATCGCCTCCTTTCTGACTCTCTACGTCAACGATTACGGCGATACGCTTCCGCTCGGCAGAAAACAGTGCGGCATCAACCATGGAAGCACACCGCACATCGATGACTTCTGGCCCAATCCCCCCTGCTGGTTTGAAACGACCTGCGGAATCTACAGCAAGAAAAACTATAAGTTGTTTGTCTGCGCGACCTATCAACCAATGGGGAAATTCGCGCCCGGGTGGAACACCGATTTCTGGCGGGAGGCGGAACTCACCTACGGCTACAACTGCAATGGGAGCGGCCAGAAACTCGCCCGCTGCAAATCCCCCGCCCGCACCTATGTGATCGGAGAGTTCTGGAAAGGAAATTTCGGCGTCACCGGCTACGGAATGTATGAAAATTCAACCATCTGGGACTTCGCCGCACTCCACAACAGGAAATGCAATCTCGCGTTTTATGACGGACACGTCCGGGGCGGAGTCGATATTCTGCTCTACCCCGCCACCACAGACGAGTTCTCCGCCAATTTCAAATAACGGATCTCAAACAAGAGAAAGGATACTATCATGTTCAAACACGGCATCAGCACTCTGCTCATGCTGGCCGCCGCCTGCTGTACGGCGGCGGAAACCGCCCGCCTGGTCGCCGATCCCTACGGCGCCGCCTGTCACATCACCCGGAAAGAACAGTGGATCGCCCCGAAGCTCTTTCCGCTGATGAAAGAGGCGGGCATCTCCTGGGTCCGCTCCGACGTGGACTGGCGCTACTGGGAACTCAAACCAGGCGAATTCAATCCACAATACGACCGTCTGGTGGATGCCCCGCTGAAGGCCGGACTGCATTTTCTGCCGATCCTCCCGGGGGATCCGCCGAAATTCGGCAAATGGCCCTGGGAACATCTGGATGCCTACGGGAAATTCGTCCGGCGCTGTGCCGAAAAATACGCCCGCTCCATACAGTACTGGGAGGTCTACAATGAGCCGGATGCCGGCAGTCACTGGTGCCCCTCCGCTGAAAAATACGCCCCGTTGCTCAAGCGCACCTGGCAGGAACTCAAAGCGGTCAATCCGGAGCTGAAGGTTGTCTACGCCGGAATCGTCGGCGCCAACGTCGACTGGGTCGAACGGACCTTTCGGAAAGGCGCCCACCAATATTTCGACGTGATGAACTATCACCCCTACACCTCGATGCCGGAGCTGATCTTCGCCTCAGCGCGCCAGCTGCGCGAGCTGATGACCCGGTACGGAGTGGGCGATAAACCGATCTGGATCACTGAGGTCGGCTGGCCGACGACCCCGCTGCTCGATTTCTATCTGGAAGTTCTGCCGGTGGCGGTCCGGGAAGCGGGCCTGAATCCGGCGGAGTGCACGGTCGCGCTGGTCTGTGACGCAAAGAGCGGGTTCGCCTTCGGCATGGACAACCATCCCCGCGAACTCTTTCCCCAATTCAAGGGAATCCGCCGGATTACCCTCGAAGAACTCAAGACCTTGAATCCGGCAGAGTGTCAGCTCCTGCTGACCCATCGTGAAGAGGGATTCCCCATGGCGTACTATCCGGCCGTGGTGCAGTATGTCAAAAAGGGCGGTACACTGGTTCTCCCCTACAAACTGCCCTACTACTTCGATCATCAGCTCGACGGCCGGGGCGGCTATGTGCTCAAGCAGGTCAACGGCGACCACCTGAAGGATCTGCACATCGCCTGGGATGCCTGGTGGACCCGGAAAGGCGTGCCGCAGGCGGAAAGTTATCAGCGCCCCGCACCGGCTTTCCGCGACAAAATCCACTGGGATCTCAAGGATCATTCCAAAGTCGGCCGGTTTCTGAGCCTTCGCAACATGAAGGAGGCGGATCAGTTCATTCCGCTGGTCGAGGGCGGCAACAGCAGTTTCAATGCGCCACTCATCGGCGTCTACAAACTCAACAGCGATTTGAAAGGCAACGTCATCGCCTCGACGGCATCCGTCGTCTACGGGGTGAGCGAAAAACTGCAGGCCCAGTACCTGCCCCGCACCTTCATCTGCGGTTTCGCCGCGGGGATCGAACGGATTTTCTGGTACAATTTCATCAACAACCACGCCAATAAAAATTACTCGGAATCCCATTTCGGGCTGCTCACCAACACGCTGGGGCAGAAGCCCGCCTTCAAGGCGCTCAGACAGCTGACCCGCCTGCTCCCCGGCAACTCGACGGTTCCAGTGGTCGAAACCCGGGACGATGTCTACCTGGCCCACTGGATCAAACCGAACGGCGCCCATGTCTGGGCCCTGTGGAGTGCCTTCAACCGGCAGGACCTCAACACACCGGTGACATTGCAGATTGACGGAAAGATCGTCGCGGCACTCAACCACATGGGAGCCCGGCAGCCGATCCCCGAATCCGGCAGTGTGGTCAATGTGACCGGCTCGATTCTCTATCTGGTCGGCCCGCAGAAGGTCAGCTTCCAACTGAAATAGCTACGCCTCTGCAGCGGGGGGAGAGGAGAGGTTCCCGCCCTCCCCTGCGGCCGGCGCCTGAAATCAGGCGTCGGCCTTTGCCGCATTTTCCCGGAGGGACGAAGCCCGGTACTCTCCGGGGGTGGTGTTGAGATAGCGCCGGAACAGAACCGTCATCCGGCTCTGATCGCGAATCCCGGAAATTTCCGCGATTTCCGCCAGCTTGTAGGGGGACTCCTCCAGCAGACGGCAGGCCCGTGCCACCCGCAGCCGCTGCAGCCAGTCGCTGAAGGAATATCCCGTCTCCGTCCGGAACAGGTGCAGAAAACGGGAGACGCTCAATCCGCTGACCTCCGCCGCCTGCTTCGCCGTAATCCAGTCATAGCAGTGGTCCCGCATGTAATTGGCCGCTGCGAGAATCCGTCGATCCGAAGAGGGGAGCTGGGTCAGAAGCGGTTTTTCCTGCCCGGGCAGCCACTCCGAATCGAAGAGATGATCCATCCGCTGTTTGAGATAGTCGCCCAGCAGACTCAGTTTCCGGTCCGAAACGGACGGGAGATCCAGCGGAACCAGCCGCTTCGCCTCCCCCGCGAACGGTCCGACGAACAGCACCCCCTTCAAGACTCCGGAAACCGTCATGCCCACCGCGAGGGTCTTCACGCCCGCATGGCACTCCGCAATCCGGAACCCCGGCGACAGCCGCAGTTTCCGAAACGATTCGTCGTGGTGAAAGTGAATGCACCGGTTCAGCTTGCGATAGGGATTGCCCTTGATCATCCGGCAATAGGGATCCGCGTGCTCGCACTGTTCCTGCAACACGTTCATCAGCAGGTCGTTGTCGGAAAAATGCCAGACGAAACCGCTTTCAAGAAAATTTCCCAGCGTCTTCAGTTCTTCGGAAAACAGCCGCAGCTTTTCCATAAATTCGGTTTTCAGCATAATATTCCTTTCTTTCAGCATGAAATATATATACATTTTCTCCGGTTTCAAGTATAATTAAAAGTAAAAACGGAGAAAATCATGAAGATCACCGCGATCAAAACCTTTGTCATGGACGCCTTTCGAACCAACTGGACCTTTGTGAAAGTGGAAACCGACGAGGGGCTGTACGGCTGGGGAGAAGCCTCGCTGGGAACGCAGGAGGGGGCCCTCACCGGCTGTGTCGAAGACCTGAAACGGCTGATCGTCGGCCGCGATCCGAGGGAGATCGAAAAAATGTGCTTCGAGGTCTACCGCGACATCTACTGGAAGGGGGGGCCGGTGCTCATGTCCGCGATCAGCGGAATCGAGATGGCGATGTGGGACATCACCGGGAAATATTTCAACGCCCCGGTCTACGCCCTGATGGGCGGCAAGATGCGCGACTCCGTGCGGATGTACGCAAACGCCTGGTTCGTCGGCGCCAGGACTCCGGAGGAGTTCGCCGCCGCTGCGTGGAAAACCGCCGCGCTCGGCGTCACGGCATTGAAGTGGGATCCCTTCGGCAAGGCCCATATGACGATCGGCAACCGGGAGCTCGACCAGGCCTCCGCAATCGTCGGCGCGGTCCGGGAGGCGGTCGGTCCGGAGGTCGATCTCCTGATCGAATGCCACGGCCGCTTCAACGGCTGCACCGCCCTGCGGATCGCCCGCGAACTCGCGCAGTACAACATCATGCTGATGGAGGAGCCGTGCCCGCCGGACAACCTTGCCGTACTGGCGGAGATCCGCTCCCGTTCGCCGATTCCGATTTCCGCCGGGGAGCGGGTCTACACCAAATTCGGCTTCGAGGAGCTCTTCTCGCGGAACGCGGTCGACATCGCCCAGCCGGACATCTTCCACACCGGCGGCATGTTTGAATCGAAGAAGATCGCGGCGATGGCCGAGGCGAAACACATTCCGGTCTCGTTCCACAATCCGAGCGGGCCGGTCTCCAACGCGGCGATTCTCCAGCTCGCCGCCTGCACGCCGAATTTCCTCATCCACGAAATCATGCTCACGGACGGAAGTTTCCGGAAACGCATCACCGATGAATGCGTCGAATTCGACCGGGGGTGCATTCGCATTCCCAACCGGCCGGGGCTGGGAATCGAAGTGAATGAATCCGTCCTCGCGGAGTACCCTTACAAACCGCGCAATCTGCGCCACTACACCGGCAACGTCACCGACATCCGCCCGAAAGATGATACGGTCTATTACTTCAAGGGGTTGGAACATGAAACTTTCTGAAGAACTCAAACAGGCGCGCTTCGTCGCGATCCTGCGCCGGATTCCGGCGGACCGGATTCTCTTCTGCGCGGAGGTGTTCGCCTCGCTGGGCGGGAAATTCCTCGAAATCACCTTCGACCCCTCCGATTCCGAAACGCTCCGCCGCACGGGGGACGCGATCCGGGCGCTCCGGCGGGAGTTTCCCCTTCTTCACGTCGGCGCCGGAACGGTGCTCAACGTCCCGATGGCGGAGGCGGCCGCGGATGCCGGAGCGGAATTTCTCGTTTCGCCGGCCTGCTCTCCGGCGGTGATCGAAACGGCGCACCGCCGGGGAGCCGCCGCGATTCCGGGCGCGTTCACGCCGAACGAAATTCTGCACGCATGGGAAGCGGGCGCGGATCTGGTCAAACTGTTCCCGATTCTTCCCGGGCAGGAACAATACGTGAAAACGATGATGTCGCCGCTGTCGCACATTCCGTTTCTGGTGACCGGCGGAGTGACGCCGGAGACTCTCCGCTCCATGCTGGCGACCGGGGCGGTCGCGGTCGGGGCGGGGGCATCGGTTTTTCCGCCGGCTCCGGTGGAACGGCGGGACCGGACCGCCCTCGCCCGGCAGATAGAACTTCATCTCAGGGAGATTGTACATGGCTGATGAACTTACAGGAAGAGTGGCTCTTGTCACCGGCTCGGCGCAGGGGCTCGGACGCGCCGTCGCGGAGGCGCTGGCAAAACAGGGCTGCCGGGTGTTGATCAACTGCGCCCATTCGCCGGAGAAAGCGGCGAAGGTCTGCGCGGAGCTGCGGAGCCGGGGGCTTTCCGCCGACACGCTGATCTGCGACATCACCGATGAAGCGGAAGTGCGGCGGAAAATCGGCGGCATGGAGATCGACATTCTGGTCAACAACGCCCGGCAGGACCCCTACAAACGTCCGGCGGGCATGAGCGACGGCGCCTGGTTCAACCACCTGCTCAACGTCAATCTGACCGGCGCCTATCTCTGCGCGCAGGCGGTCAAAGAGGGGATGAAGCGCCGCCGCTGGGGGCGGATTCTGAATGTTTCGAGCGTACAGGCGCACATCGGGATGGAGGAGCGGCTGCTGCCCTATGCGGTTTCGAAGGCGGGGATGCACGCGTTGACCCGCTGCCTCGCGCTGGAGCTGGGGGAGTTCGGCATCACCGTCAACACGCTGGCCCCGGGCATGGTGGAGACGGAAAACATTCACAATCGTCTCACCGACGAGGAGATCGAGCGGAAACTGCGGCGCTTCCCGCTCCATCGCGCGGCGACGGCCGAAGAGGTTGCGGAAGCGGCGGTCAACACCCTCCGCTGCGGCGCGATGACCGGGGAAACCGTAAACATCAACAGCGGCGTCTACTTTGCGCCGTAACACCAAAGGGAGAAACAGGAGATGCTGGAAAGAGTGAGGGCACGGCTGAATGCGGCGGACATCATTGTTCCGCCGGTTCCGCGGGAGGACTTCTGGAGTGATCCGAATCATTTCAACATGGAGGAGGATCCGATGGAGCGGAGAATCAAATTTTTCACTCTCGTAGAACTCCTGGTCGTAATTGCGATCATCGCCATCCTTGCCGCGCTCCTGCTTCCTGCTCTGGGGAAGGCAAGGTCAATGGCATCAAGTATTGCCTGCGCTGGCAATCTCAAGCAGACAGGGCTGCTTCTTTCCATGTATGCCCAGCAGAACAACGATTTTGTTCCGTTTTATCAGCCTGGTTGTGAAGCGAGGGATTTTGTCCCTCTCCTGCTCGGGAGGGCTTCGGCTGGAAGATACACGGAAGGAGTGGATCAGACGGACTCTCTCAAGGGCGTTTTCTTCTGTCC
>ENA-UONW01000961-UONW01000961.1-human-gut-metagenome-genome-assembly--contig:-CS52-NODE-961-length-38751-cov-9.393968_pt1 | contig 38751 bp, 21 predicted proteins | sample MGYA00242463_ERZ724010 | MGnify/ENA metagenome assembly ERZ724010 | reverse complement strand
CGCATGTGGTGAACGGGGTCATCATTGTGCACTCGCATCCCTTCAAAGCCGGTCATCAGCACACCGAGAGCCAGGCCGAAACAATCTTTTTTCTCGACCATTATGTGGCTTCCTCCGTTCCTGTGCTGCTTGTTGCCGTTGCCTGCTTCTGTGCCTTGTTGGGCTTGCTGGTTGTGGCGCGTACGTCGCGTCTCTGCCTGCGTCGGCCGGACGACGGCATTCGTCTGCGGGCCCCTCCCGCTTGTGTCTTCCTCTGCTGACGTGAGTTGTATCATGGTTTACCACAGATTGCGCTGATTGACTCGGATCTTTATCATGCTGATTGTCCGAGCAAATAATCTGTGCCAGTTTGTGTAATCTGTGATGAGTCTCCGTTCAGGTACATCCATCCTTTTCTTTATTCAAATTATTAAAATAGAAGACATATGAAAAAATATATCTTTCTTGTGGTGGCCGTGCTGTGTGCATTGCTGCCCGCCACCCTTATGGCCGAAGAGCTGAAAAGCTCGGATGCCAACATCGTAGGACATGTATTGGAGAAACATTCCCAGGAACACCTTTCTTATATCACCGTTTCGCTGAAGGGTACCACCATCGGTACCCTGACCGACGCTACGGGCCACTATTTTCTGAAAAACCTGCCCGAAGGCAAGTTCACGTTGCAGGTCAGTGCCGTGGGCTACAAGACCCTGACGCGTGAAGTTGTCCTGAAGAAGGGCGTTACGCTGGAAGAAAACTTCGAACTGGAGGAAGACCTTGTGGCACTGGACGGCGTTGTGGTCACCGCCAACCGCAGTGAGACCACCCGCCGTCTGGCCCCTACGCTGGTCAACGTCATGGACTTCAAGCTCTTCGAGCAGACCAACTCCACTACGCTGGCCCAGGGACTGAATTTCCAGCCCGGCGTGCGGGTGGAGAACAACTGCCAGAACTGCGGCTTCCAGCAAGTGCGCATTAACGGCCTCGATGGTCCCTATACGCAGATTCTCATTGACTCGCGTCCTGTGTTCAGCGCTCTGGCTGGCGTGTACGGGCTGGAACAGATACCGGCCAACATGATCGAGCGCGTGGAAGTAATGCGCGGCGGCGGTTCGGCCCTCTTCGGTGCTTCGGCCATTGCGGGTACCATCAACATCATTACCAAGGAACCCTTGCGCAATTCCGCCCAGCTGGGGCACACCCTCATGGGCGTGGGTGGCCTTTCGACGTTCGACAATAACACGACGATGAATGCTTCGCTGGTTACCGACAACCACAAGGCGGGTATCTACGTCTTCGGCCAGAACCGCCAGCGTAGCGGCTTCGACTACGACGGCGACGGCTTCACCGAGCTGCCCAAGCTGCGCAACCAGACCGTGGGCTTCCGTTCCTTCCTCAAGACCAGTAACTATTCCAAGCTGACCTTCGAGTACCACCATTTGCAGGAATTCCGCCGGGGCGGTAATCTGCTCGACCGTCCGCCCCACGAGACCGACATCACCGAACAGACCGAGCACAGCATCAACAGCGGAAGCGTGAAGTTCGACTACTTCTCGCCCGACGAGAAACATAAAGTCAATGTCTACGCCTCCATGCAGCACATCGACCGCGACAGCTACTACGGCGGCGACCATTCGCTCAATGCCTACGGAGCCACGACGGACCTGACGTGGGTAGTCGGTTTGCAGTACGTCTACCACTTCGACCGCTGCCTCTTCCTGCCTGCCGACCTGACGGGTGGCGTGGAGTATAACCAGGACGCCATGCACGACAAGATGTGGGGCTACAATCGCTACATCGACCAGACGGTGCGCATCGCCGGTGCCTTCCTGCAGAATGAGTGGAAGAACGACCGCTGGAGCTTCCTCGTGGGCGGCCGTCTGGACAAGCACAACCTGATAGATCACGTCATCTTCAGTCCGCGTGTCAACCTGCGCTACAATCCCACGAAGGACATCAACCTGCGTGCCGCCTATTCCGTAGGCTTCCGTGCACCCCAGGCCTTTGATGAGGACCTGCATGTCGAGAATGTGGGCGGCAACGTGTCCATGATTCAGCTGGCCAAGGATCTTCGCGAAGAGAAGTCACGCAGTGTCAGTCTTTCGGCCGACCTGTACCACCGTTGGGGTGCCTTGCAGGGCAATCTGTTGGTCGAGGGCTTCTATACCAACCTGTCCGATGCCTTTGCCTTGCGCCAGATCGGTACCGAAGACGGCATCCTGAAGAACGAACGCTATAACGAAAAGGGCGCCCGTGTCTACGGCGTGACCCTCGAAGGCAAGCTGGCCTGGCTCACCACGCTCCAGCTTCAGGCAGGTGTCACCTTGCAGAAGGCCGAATACAAGGAAGCCCGCCAGTGGAGCGACGACGAAACCGTTCCCATGGAGAAGCGCATCTTCCGTACGCCCGACACCTACGGTTACATGACCCTGACCTATAGCCCTGTGAAACCTCTGAGCATCGCCCTTTCGGGTACCTATACGGGCAGCATGCTGGTGGAACACCGTGCCGGCTATATCGAGAAAGACCGTGCCGAGACCACACCCAGCTTTTGGGAGATGAACCTCAAGGCCGCCTACGACTTCATCCTCTACAAGGACATCACCCTTCAGGTGAATGCCGGTGTGCAGAACCTTTTCAATGCCTACCAGAAGGACTTTGATCAGGGTAAGCTCCGCGACTCCGGCTACATATACGGTCCCGGCCTGCCCCGTTCCTATTTTGCCGGGGTGAAGATCAGCTACTGATGGAATTAATAAATTAATATAGAAATAAGGAACTGCATTAGAATCAATCACTTTATGATAGATTTGAGTGTAGTTCTTTTTATAGCTAACGAGTATAGTCTGTTAATTTGTTATTGATTTCCATTGCTTGCTTCTTTCTGCCAAAATCTTTACTTTTGCAGCAAACAAGAAAAAGACATCATGCAGTTACCCGATTCATTTGCCGAATATACCCGTGCCCTGCTGGGTGAAGAAGAATACACCCGCTTGTCCATTGCCCTGCTGGGAGAGGAGCAACCCGTCAGCATCCGCCTGAACCCGCAAAAATGCGGTCGTTCTCCATTTCCCATTCTCCATTCCCCATTAAAAGAAGTTCCCTGGGCCACAGACGCCTGTTACCTGGATCAGCGCCTGACGTTTACGTTCGACCCGCTGTTTCATGCCGGCTGTTACTACGTGCAGGAAGCGTCGTCCATGTTTGTCGAGCAGGCGGTGAAGCGCTATCTGCCGGATCGGGCTGTGGCGGTGCTCGACCTCTGTGCTGCGCCGGGCGGCAAGTCCACCCACTTGCGCAGCCTGTTGCCTGAGGGCAGTCTGCTGGTGGCCAACGAGGTGATGAGAAACCGGGTGCAGGTGCTAGCGGAGAACCTGACGAAGTGGGGGCATCCCGACGTGGTGGTGACAAACAGCGATCCGTCGGAGTTCACTCCGCTGGAACACTTGTTCGACTGTATCCTGACCGATGTGCCCTGTTCGGGTGAAGGCATGTTCCGTAAGGACGAGACGGCCGTGAGTGAGTGGAGCCCGGCGAATGTGGAAATCTGCTGGCAGCGCCAGCGGCGCATCCTGGCGGACATCTGGCCTTGCCTGAATTCCGGCGGACTGTTGGTGTACAGCACGTGTACCTATAATACGAAGGAGAACGAAGAGAATGTACGCTGGATTTGCGATGAACTGGGGGCGGAGGTGTTGCCGCTCGATGTACCTGCCGAATGGAACATTACGGGTAACCTGCTGGCAGGTGAAAATTTTCCTGTATACCGTTTTCTGCCGCACAAGACGCAGGGCGAAGGTTTCTTCCTGGCCGTGCTGCGCAAGGCGGGGGAAGAAGACGGGAACGATGGCGCGTGGATGACGCAGATGGGGCGGATGAACACGGACAGATGGAAGGGGAAGAAAGGAAGTGGCGGCAAGGCCGCTTCTCCCTCGGCTTTCGGCAAGGAGCAGTTGGCAGTGATACAAGGCTGGCTGTGCGGGGCGGAAGGATATAGCCTGATGCCTGAGGGACAGACGCTGACTGCCTTCGCCACGTCGTGGCTTCCTGTGTTGTCGGCTTTGAAGCAGCATGTCCGTGTCCTGCAGGCTGGCGTGACGCTGGCCGAGGCAAAAGGGAAAGATTGTGTCCCTGCCCATGCACTGGCCATGAGTGGGCTGCTGGAACAGGAAGCTTTTGCTTGTGAGGAAGTGGACTATCCGACGGCCATTGCTTATTTGCGTAAAGAGGCCGTCACCCTTTCAGGCGCGGCCCCTCGCGGTTTTGTATTGCTGACTTATCGGGGTTTCCCTCTAGGCTTTGTGAAGAATGTGGGCAATCGTGCCAACAATCTCTATCCGCAGGAATGGCGCATCCGTAGCGGTTACTTGCCCGAGGAAATAAGAATTTTATAGCCGGCTCTTGTAGATACGTGCCATCACCTTCTGATACTGGTTTTCCAGTTGCAGCAGGTTGGCCTGGCTCTGGTAGATGACGGATACTTCTACGAAGTACTCGATCATGCTGATCTGCCCGCCGTCCAGTGCCTGACGCAGCAGCTTCAGGTCCTGCTGGCGGCCGAAGGTTTCGGCATACTCCTGCATGGAGGCGTGGAGGTTGCAGGCCTCGTCGTAGAGCTGCCACAGGGCGGTGCTGGCGCTGAGGCGGGCGTTCTCTTCGCGGAAGTCGGCACTGAGGGCCTGCGAACGGGCGGCCTTCACCTTGCCGTGGTTCTGGAAGATGGGGAACGAGAAGCCCACCACCAGGCCGTTCAGCGGATGGCGGCTCTCGGTGTTGCGGCGGTAGCCCAGCTCCAGACCGGGCAACCAACCCTGACGGCTGACGGACAGCTGCTTCTGTGCCGCTTGGCTCTCCTGTTGGAGCGAGAGCAGGGCAGGGTCGGAGGCCAGCAACTCTTCGCACAGCGGGCCGAAGTCGGCAGGCAGGGGGACGGAAGGATAGTCCGTCAGACCCAGGTTCTGCGCTGTGGCGGCGGCAGGTCCGTCGGGCATGGGGCGGCCGGGGACGAGCGACAGGTTACCGTTCAGGGCCGTGAGCTCCTTCAGCTTGCTGTCCAGCGCCGTGCGGTTCATGCGGGCTTCGGTGCGCACGTTCAGCAGTTCGAGGTTGATTTTATTGGTCTCCAGCGTGCTGGCGTCGCCCGTCTCCAGACGGCGGCGGTAGTAGGCGGCCAGCTCCTCGGCATTTTTCAGGCGTTCGTCCAGCAGCTGTTGCTGGCGGCTGAGGTGGATGATGTCGAGACAGGCTTCCTGTGCCTGGAGCAGGATGGCCTGCCGCTGGGCATTGGCCTGCGCGTCCAGTGAGCTGGCCTTGAGGCGGTTCAGGCGGGCACGGCTGACGTAGAGCGAGGGGAAGTCGAAGCTCTGGGCAATGACCAGCTCGCCCACGGTGATGTTCTTGTCCTGCGAATCCCACAGGTGGGCATACGACAGGGTGGGGTCGGCCAGGTTGTTCGAGGCGCGGTTCTCCAGCTTCTGCGCCTCCGTGGTGCGGGCGTTGGCCTGCAGTTCCTTGTTGTTGGCCTCCACCTGCTGGAGGATGGCTTCGATGCCGCTTTGGGCGTGCACCCCTGCCGCCAGGGCAAGGCATGCACAGATGATTATTGTCTTCTTCATTTCTTTTTGGTGTGTATGAGCAGATAAACGATGGGGATGATGAACCCGTTGAGGAAGGTCGACGTCAGCAGACCGCCGAGGATGACTTTCGCCATGGGGCTCTGTATCTCGTTGCCGGGCAGGTCGCCGCCCAGGGCCAGCGGGATGAGGGCCAGCGCACTGCTGAGGGCCGTCATCAGGATGGGGTTCAGACGGTCGAGCGAGCCGCGGATGATGCTGTCGTGCAGCGAGTAACCTTCCACGCGCTGCAGGTGGTTGTAGTGGCTGATGAGCAGCATACCGTTGCGCGTGGCGATGCCGAACAGCGAGATGAAGCCGATGATGGCCGGGATGCTCACCTCGCCGGTGGTCAGCAGCAGGGCGAAGACGCCTCCGATGAGGGCCAGCGGCAGGTTGATGAGGATGACGGCGCTCTCCCTGACGCTGCGGAACTCGTGGTAGAGCAGCAGGAAGATGACGACGATGGACATCAGCGATGTCAGCAGCAGCGTGCGGCTGGCCGCCTGCTCGCTCTCGAACTGGCCGCCGTACTCCACGTGGTAGCCTTCGGGTAGCTTGATGTCGGCGTCGATGCGGGCCTGGATGTCGGTCACCACGGAGCGCAGGTCGCGGTCGGCCACGTTGGCCGAGATGACTATCTTGCGCTTCACGTTCTCGCGGCTGATGCTGTTGGGGCCCATGGACGAGCGGATGTCGGCCACATAGCTGAGCGGCACCTGACGGCCGTCGCCCGTATCAATCATCAGGTCGCCTATCTTCGAGGCCTGATCGCGCAGGTCGTCGCGCAGGCGGACGGTGAGGTTGAACGATTTGCCCTGCTCGTAGACCTGCGACACGGCCTCGCCCGCCAGGCAGGCGTTGACGTACTCGGCAAACTGGGGCAGAGTGATGCCGTAGCGGGCCAGCATCTCGCGGCGGGGCGTCAGCGTCAGCTGCGGGCGCTCGATCTGCTGCTCCACGGTGAGGTCGGCCACGCCCTCGACGTCCTGTATCTTGTCCCTTATCTGGCTGGCGAGGCTGAACATGCGGTTCAGGTCGTCGCCGAAGAGCTTGATGGCGATGTTGGCCTTTGTGCCGCTGAGCATGGCGTCGATGCGGTGGCTGATGGGCTGACCTATCTCGACGTTGACGCCGGACAGGGTGGCGAGCTTCTCGCGCACCTCGGCCACCACCTCGCTGCGCGAACGGTCTGTCAGCTCGAAGGGGGCCTCGATTTCCGACCCGTTCACGCCGCGCGAATGTTCGTCCAGCTCGGCGCGGCCGGTCTTGCGGGCCACGGTCTGGATTTCGGGCACGGTGAGCAGCAGTTCCTCGGCCCGTCGGCCGATGGCGTCGCTCTCTTCGAGCGAGATGCCCGGCAGCGAGGAGAGGTTGATGGTGAACGACCCTTCGTTGAAGGGCGGCAGGAACGAGCGGCCCAGGGTGAAGAACAGGCCCAGGGCGACGGCGAAGAGCAGGACGGTGCAGCCCAGCACGGCACGCTTGTGTTGTAAAACTTTTTCGAGCACGATGCCGTAGGCCTTCTTCAGCGTGCGGGCCACGGCGGAGTCGCCCGAACCGGCCTCACAGGTACTTCTGAAGGGGGTGTCAGGAGAGATACGTTTGTCTCCGGCAGAGACAAACGTTTGTCTTGCCTGGAGAGATACGTTTGTCTCCCCCCTAGACATACGTATGTCTCCGGGGGTGAGATACGTGTCTCTTTCCAAGTTTCTTTCTTGTATATCTTCTTTACTGCGCAGCAGGTACGAGCAGAGCACGGGCGTCAGTGTGAGCGCCACCACCGTAGAGGCAGCCAGGGCGGTGATGAAGGCGATGCCCAGCGGGACGAGCATGCGCCCCTCCATGCCGCTCAGGAAGAACAGGGGCACGAAGCTGACGACGATGATGAGCGTGGAGTTGAGGATGGGCATGCGCACCTCGCGCGAGGCGTTGAACACGACCTGCAGCACGGGCAGACGGCGCTCGGGCGGCAGGAGGCGGTTTTCGTGCAGGCGGCGCCAGACGTTCTCCACGTCGACGATGGCGTCATCGACCAGCGAACCGATGGCGATGGCCATACCGCCCAGACTCATGGTGTTGATGGTCAGGCCCATGTAGTGGAGCACCAGCACGGACACGACGAGCGACAGGGGCAGGGTGACGAGCGAGATGAGGGTCGTCCGCACGTTGGCCAGGAAGAGGAACAGCACGATGACCACGAAGATGCCGCCTTCGACGAGCGACTTGCGCACGTTGCCGATGGAGCTTTCGATGAAGCGGCTCTGGCGGAAGATGTCGGTCGATACCTTCACGTCGGGGGGCAGGTTCTTCTGCAGGTCCTGGAGGGCGGCTTCCAGCTTGCCGGTCAGCTCCAGCGTGCTGGTGGCAGGCTGCTTCGTCACGGTGAGCAGCACGGCGGGTTTGCCCCGTTCCGAGGCCAGTCCCAGCTTGGGCGTCTGAGCGCCGATGCGCACGTCGGCCACGTCTTCCAGCAGGACGGGGGCGGCGAGTGAGCCGTCGCTGTCCGTAGCGGACTTCACCACGGTCTTGCCCAGCAGTTCGGTGTTGGTCGTAGCTGTCAGTCCGCGCACGATGTATTCGTTGCCGTATTCGTAGATGACACCTCCGTTGGCGTTGAGGTTCATGCCGCGCGTGGCACTGAGCACCTGACCCAGCGTCACGCCGTAGTGGCGCATGCGCTCGGGGTCGAGCTGTATCTGGTATTCCTTGATGTCGCCTCCCAGCACGGCCACCTGCGCCACGCCTCCGGTGGAGAGCAGGCGCGGACGGATGGTCCAGTCGGCCAGCGTGCGCAGGTCGAGCATGGAGGTGGAGTCGGCCGTGAGGCCCACGATCATCATCTCGCCCAGGATGGACGACTGCGGTCCCAGCGTCGGCTTGCCCACGCTTTCAGGCAGTTCTTCGGCCACGAGCGAGAGCTTTTCGCTGACAATCTGTCGGGCCAGGTAGATGTCCGTGTCCCAGTCGAATTCCACCCAGACCACGGAGAAGCTGTGGGTGGACGAAGAGCGTACGCGGCGCACGTGTGTGGCGCCGTTGACGGCGGTTTCGATGGGGAAGGTGACGAGCTGTTCCACCTCCTCGGCTGCCATGCCGTTGGCTTCGGTCATGACGACCACGGTCGGCGCGGTGAGGTCGGGGAACACGTCCACTTCCGTGTGCATGGCGGTGTAGGTACCGCCCACGAGCAACAGCACCGAGGCGACGAGCACCAGGATGCGGTTCTGTAGGGAGAAGTGTATGATTTTGTTGAGCATAACTTGTTTAATTGAGAATTGAGAATTGAAAATTGAGAATGGAATATCTGTTGGGGCGAAGAGGCTTTCCTATTCGTCATTTTCCATTATCAATTTTCCATTTTCCATTGAATTAGTGTTCATGACTATGCGCCGGAAGTGCGTTCGCCGCTCCGGCCAGTTTCACCTGATAGGCACCGCGGGTCACGAGGCGGTCGCCGGCCTTCAGCCCGCTGAGCACCTGCACGCGCTGGCCGTTGTCGGCACCCAGGGTGACGAGCTGCTTGCGGTAGCACTCCTCGTCCAGCTGCAGGTAGACGTAGAAGCTGCCCTGTTCTTCGGTCAGGGCCGAGCGGGGCACGCTGATGACACCCTCCATCGGGCGTGCCAGCAGGTAAATCTCGACGAAGGAGCCGGGCACCACGTCGCCGCGGTTGTCGAACTCGAAGGTCACGGGGATGTAGTAGCTGCCTTCGCCCGAGGCCTTGCCGTAGGACAGCAGACGGCCGTTCAGGTCTTGCAGGGCATACACCTTGCTGTTATAGGGCGTACAGAAGTTGGCCGAGGTGATGGCGGGCAGCGAGGCATAGTACTTCTCCGATACGTCGGCGCGGAGGAAGAGGCGGCGGTTTTGTGTGATGCTCACCAGCGGCTGGCCCACGGTGACGTAGTCGCCTTCCTTCACCAGCAGGCTCTTCACGTAGCCGCCTATGGGGGCGGTGACGGCCTGCCCGCGGTCGGTGTGGTTCTTGGCCACGGCCTCGTAGCTGATGCGGGCGTTCTCGTACGCCTGCTTGGCCTGAGCGAAGTCCTTCTCCGAGACGATGCGGCTCTCTACGAGTGCCTGCATGCGTTCGTATTCCTTTTTCGACACCTCGTAGGCTACGCGGGCTTTCTGCACGGGGTCACCTTCGGCGATGTTGCCCGACGAAAGCAGGACGAGCGGCATGCCTTCGCGCACGCTCATACCCTCGGTTACCTTTCCCTTGAACGACACGACGCCTGCCACGGTGGCTACGGCTACCCGCTCGTCGCCCTGCGCGGCCAACACCTGCCCGCTGGTCTTGATGACCTGGGTGAAGCTGCCCGGCTCTACGGTACCTGTCTCTACGCCTGCGCCCTGTGCTTTGGCGGGCGGCATGACGATTTCGTCCGAGGCGGCTTCGGCGTGTCCCTCTTCTTCAGCATGTGCGTCTGCTTCGTGGTCGTGGCTGTGGCCTGCTTCCTCGTGGGCATGCTGTTCGTGGTCATGGTCCTGTTCGTGGTTGTGGGCTTCGGTGGCATGGTCGTGCCCCTCGTGTCCGTGGTCGGACTGGCTGTTGCAGGAGCCCAGCGACCATGCGACGAGGACTCCCAGAAATATCAGTTTCTTCATTGATAGATGTGGATTAAGTTCTTGCTATTAATAAATGTGGTTTCCGGTTGCAAAGGTACATGTACGGAGGTTGCAACCGGGTTGCAATGTGCGGGCGCACACGGCAACGCTTAGGCAAGAAGGCTGGGAGGAGCCCTTAATCCCGAGGCACGGGCGATGTAGACGCCGTGCAGCGATTCAATGTAAGGTGAGTATAAAGCGGTTGAATAAGAATCGGTGTAGGGGTACAGCAGACTGACGAGCAGGGCGAGGTCGGCCGGCAGCAGGACAGGACGCAGTTGCGGGGCCTGACGCTCCACCCGCGGCGTGCGCTGGACGAACTGGTGGGTGAGGCAGCCCTTGTCGTGGCAGCAGTTGGGGTGGCCGGCCGGATGGTGGTGATGGTTCACTTCGCCGCAACCCGTATGCAGGTCGTTCTTCAGGCAGATGGCCTCGCTGCCATGATGATGATGGGGCACGACAGGCACCGCCAGCATCAGGATGCTGAGCAGGAGCAGCAGTGCGGTCATGTAGGGTTTCCGTATCATCATGGCGTTCAGTGTGTGGAGTTGCGCAAAGATAAGGATTATTTCTTTTCCAGCTCGCTGAGCGACTCCATTTTTTTCTTCTCCAGGAATTCGTAGACGCCGCAGAGGTGTTCGCGGACGCGCTGGTGGCCGAACTCATAGACTTTGCTCACCAGGCCGTCGAGGAAGTCGCGGTCGTGGCTCACGACAATCAGTGTGCCGTCGAAGTCCATCAGTGCCTGCTTCAGGATGTCCTTGGTCTTGAGGTCGAGGTGGTTGGTGGGCTCGTCCAGGATGAGCAGGTTCACCGGCTCGAGCAGCAGCCTGATCATGGCCAGACGGGTACGCTCGCCGCCGGAGAGCACCTTGACCTTCTTCATCGAGGCTTCGGGACTGCCGAACATGAAGGCACCCAGCAGGTCGCGTATCTTGTTACGTATCTCGCCCTTGGCCACGTCGTCGATGGTCTGGAAGACGGTCAGGTTCTCGTCGAGCAGGGAGGCCTGGTTCTGGGCGAAGTAGCCTATCTGCACGTTGTGGCCCAGCGTCAGGGTGCCTTCGTGCTCAATTTCGCCCATGATACATTTCACCAGTGTGGACTTTCCCTCGCCGTTGCGGCCCACGAAGGCCACCTTGTCGCCACGCTCGATGGTGAGCGTTGCATTCTTGAATACCACGTGGTCGCCGTACGTCTTGCCCACGCCGTCCATGATGACGGGGTAGTTGCCTGAGCGGGGCGACGGGGGGAATTTGAGGCGCAGGGACGAGGTGTCTTCTTCGTCCACTTCGAGCAGTTCCAGCTTTTCCAGCATCTTCACGCGGCTCTGCACCTGCAGGGTCTTGGAGTAGGTACCCTTGAAGCGTTCGATGAACTCCTTCGTCTCGGCGATGAACTTCTGCTGCTCGTCGTAGGCCTTCTGCTGCTGTTCGCGGCGTTCCTTGCGCAGCTCGAGGTATTTGGAGTAGTTTACCTTGTAGTCGTAGATGCGGCCCATCGTGACCTCGATGGTGCGGGTGGTGATGTTGTCTACAAACTTGCGGTCGTGGCTGATGACTACCACCGCCTTTCCGTTGCTGATGAGGAAGTCTTCGAGCCACTGGATGGACTCGATGTCGAGGTGGTTGGTGGGCTCGTCGAGGAGCAGCACGTCGGGCTTCTGCAAGAGCAGCTTGGCCAGCTCGATGCGCATGCGCCATCCGCCGCTGAAGTCGCTCGTGGGGCGGTTGAAGTCCGTCCGCTCGAAGCCGAGGCCCAGCAGGGTCTTCTCCACGTCTTCCTCATAGTTGGTAGCGTCGATGGCATAGAACTTCTCGCTCAGGGCCGACACCTGTTCGATGAGCTCCATGTAGCTGTCGCTCTCGTAGTCGGTGCGCGTCTCCAGCTCCTTGTTCAGGCGGTCAATCTCGGCCTGCATCTGGTGCAGGTGGGCAAAGGCCTGTGCCGTTTCTTCGAACACGGTGCGTCCGTCTTCGGTCATCAGGTGCTGGGGCAGGTAGGCGATGACACAGTCTTTGGGTGCCGATACCTTTCCGCGGGTGGGCTGGCGTACGCCGGCCAGAATCTTCAGCAGGGTACTCTTTCCGGCTCCGTTCTTGCCCATGAGGGCGATGCGGTCCTTCTCGTTGATTACGAAAGATATGTCACTGAACAGGGTGGTGCCGCCAAACTCTACGGCCAATCCATCGATGCTTATCATATATAATAATGTGTATAGGGTTTCGGGGGGACAAAGATAGTGCAAGCTGAGAGAAGTACAAAATGAAAACCCCGTTTTCATGTTTTGTATTTCCGAAGCGCAGCCTTTCTTATGGAAAGATAGTGCAAGCTGAGAGAAATGCAAAATGAAAACCCTGTTTTCTTTGTAAAGATAAATCCCGCTTCATGCAGAGCCCGTTTTTTTCAGGTGCTTTCTGAAGAGTTTTCAGGTAGTACCTGAAAGGTTTTCAGGTTTAAACTGAAAGGTCTTCAGGCCCTACCTGAAAGGTCTTCAGGTGGCGGCTGAATAAAACCTGAAAACTATTCAGGTAAATCGGAAATGTGACCTGAAAAAATGAATACTGATTATCAGTGAGATAGATGATTGCCTGTCTTTGGATACTTATGAGGAAGGAGAAAAAGCCATTCACCCGCCGCTTCCTGTATTTCGATGCATCCGCCTTCCCGATTGTCGGATGGTCTTGTTGAAAGATTTCAATCAGCGTGCCCTGGATAACTGCTCTCTCTTTTCGCTTCCTGCGACCTGTAGAATCAGAAACAGGATAGAGGAATTTGTTTTTTCTTAGTATTTCTTATTATATTTGCCAAAGTTAACAAGATTTGTATCGGACGAAACCATCACAAGTGTTATATGCTACAGAAGTATAAAGATGAAGATGAACTCTTGCAGGCTGTCAGGCAGGGCGATGATGGGGCTTTTGAATATCTGTTCAGGAGCTATTATCCCCGCTTGCGCGGCTATGCGCTCCGCTTTGTGGACGACGAGGAGACGGCGCGTGACATCTTGCAGGAAAGCTTCATGCACTTCTGGGAACGGAGGATGCAGATTGAATCGGTGTCTGTCACCTCGCTTCTGTTCGTCATCGTCCGCAATGCCTGTCTGAATTACCTCAAACATAAACAGCTGGTGGAGCAGCAGCCTTTGGATGAAGTTTCCCAGGCGGTGGGGCAGGAAGAACTGTATTGTTGGGACTTCGGGGTCGATCCCGAACAGAAACTGCTGTACGAAGAATTGCAGGGCCAGATTCGCCGTGTGCTTCGCCAGTTGCCCGACCGTTGCCGTGAAGTGTTCGTCATGAGCCGTTTCCGCCATTTGAAGAATCGGGAGATTGCCGAAAAGTTGCAAATATCGACCACTGCCGTGGAAAAACACATTTCGAAGGCCCTCAAAGTCTTTTCCAGCTATTTCAAGGAACACTATCCCCCCGATGTTTATCTGCTCATTCTGTTGTGGTTAGGGCTTTGATATTAAATAATGTAAAAAGAGGTTGGGTAAAGGGACTTAAGATTGTTTTATCATAAAAAGAAGTAAAGATTGGATGGAGCAAACAGACTCTACATATTATTACCATTTGGCGGTTCGCTATTTTAGAGGCGAATTGGACTACGAGGGCGAGAAAGAACTGTTCCGCTTTGTCAGGATGTCATCGGAAAACGGGAAACTTTTCCGCCAGTGGGAGGAAGAATGGCTCTCTACCCCCCAGCTTTCGCCGATGGTCGACGAAGAATGGAAACGGATGAAGCTGCGTATGTCGTTGCGTCCTGCCAGGGGTAAGGGTGGAAAACGTCTTCTTCTGTGGGGACGGATGGCCGCTGCGGTAGTTGCAGGACTTATCTTCCTGATGGCTGGTTTTATGGGCGTTTACTATTATCAGGTACAGAAGTCGGCCGATAATCTTTTTACCCTGGAGACAGGCAGGGCCGAAAAGACCCGTTTGCTGCTGGCCGATGGTACGGTGGTATATCTGAATGCAGGTTCTACACTACGCTATGCGGGCGACTACAACAACGGTCGCCGTGAAGTCCGCCTGACGGGTGAAGCCTATTTTGAGGTTTCCAGGCAGCAGGGCGATGTTCCTTTTGTGGTGAAGACCGATTTTTATGATGTGATGGTCAAAGGCACCAAATTCAACGTGTGTGCCTATCCCGAAGATACGAAAGTGTCGACAGCCCTGCTGAATGGTGCGGTTGACATTATATATAAGGAAAGGCATATCCCCGTCAGCCCGGGCGAACTGGTTTGTCTGGACAAGAACACGCTTCAGTTTTCAAGGGAACAAGTACAGGCCGAACAATATAAGTCGTGGACAGAGGGCCGCTTTGAATACGACAAGATATCACTGCAGGAACTGGTGGACCGCCTTTCCCGCCGATACGACGTAACCATTCGTTTGGATGAGGCCATACGGAAAGACATGGTTTTCCGCATCTCTCTCCGCAACGAGGAAACAATCGATGATATTTTGAACGCATTGTCCCAGATTACTTCCATCTGCTATGAGAAACAGGGGCGTTCGGTTTATATCAAGAAGAAATGAGGATGGCGACGGTTTTTAGGAAAAGATTAATTAGGGGTGATTATTAATCTGATTGTGAGATTGGGAGTTTCAACGTTTCAATAGAAACAACGGAATTTTTCAATCTCATTTTTTTATATTGTCAGAACCGATAAAAATCTTGTGAAAAAATAGAGAGTTGGAGGTTGGGTAAATCATCTGACAGTTGTTATATCCATTGAAAGATGAAAAACAAGAGCGCAATTGTTGATATTTTGTCTAACTTACTTTAATGAAAAACAAATCATTATGAACTACAAAAAACATTTCGGAAGATCTCTGATGGCCGCTATATTGCTGTCTGGAGCTCTGGCCATGAATGCACAAAGTGTGACGTATCAGTTTAAGAACGTACCTTTGAAAACCGTATTGAAGGAAGTGGAAAAACAGTCCAAGTTTTCCATTATGTACAAAAAGGACGTGGTCGATGAAAACCGCCTGGTAACAGCCGATTTTAAGAACACGTCGTTGGAGCAAGTGCTGTCTACCGTTTTGGGAGATGGAGTAACCTTTTCAATACAAGGCAAGATGATTGTCATTGTAAAAAAAGGGGCAGGCACTCTTCAGCAAGGCAAAAAACAGAGAGTGACTGGTGTGATAACCGATTCGAATGGCGAACCGATTATCGGAGCCAATGTCATGGAAAAAGGTACGGGAAACGGTACGATAACCGATGTGGATGGTAAATTTACATTGACCGCTTCCGAAGGTTCTGTCTTGTCCATTACTTATATAGGTTATACGGCTCAGGAACTGAAAGTTAAGGCCGGTCAGAACAATCTGAACATTACCTTGAAAGAAGATACGGAGGTTTTGGATGAAGTTGTGGTTGTAGGTTATGGTACCATGCGCAAGAAAGACTTGACCGGCGCTGTAGCTCAGGTAAAGCCGACCAATATGATGAAGGAAGGTATTAGTAATGTCCAGGACCTGCTGCGTACGGGTGTTCCCGGCCTGAATGTCGGCGTCAGCTCTTCGGCCAAGGGAGGCGGTTCGATGCAGATTCGTGGCCAGCGTTCGTTGACGGCCGGTAACGATCCGCTGATTGTGGTCGATAATGTTATCTTTACCGGTGAACTTTCCGAAATCAATCCTCAGGATATTGCTCAGATTGATGTATTGAAGGATGCCTCTTCGGCTGCTGTCTTTGGTGCACAATCGGCCAATGGTGTGGTAATCATCACAACGAAGAAAGGTAAGGAAGGCAAGCCGACGGTTAACTTCAATGCCAACTTCGGTGTCATTACCAACGACTATAAGCGTCGGGTATATGATGCGGAAGGCTATCTGAATTTCCGTTCCGACTGGTATGACAGTCAGACCGGATTTACCAATCCTGTGAAGTACAAACGTCCGACGGAAGAGAATCTGTCCAAATATGGTGTAACCTTGGACGAATGGCGTGCCATGACAGCTGATGCTGGTACGGATGATGAAATATGGCTCAGCCGTTTGGGATTGTTCGATCAGGAAAAGGAAAACTATCTTGATGGGAAGACATATGATTGGTATGATGAAGTATATCGGACAGGATTTAAACAAGATTATACGGCTAGCATTTCTGGTGCTTCAGAAAAATCGAACTATTATTTTTCTATGGGATATTTGAATTCTAAAGGTCAAGTGATAGGTGATGATTATAGTGCTATTCGCGCTAATTTAAAATTAGAGGCTACAGCTGCTGACTTTTTGACAATTGGTGCTAATGTTAATTTTCAAAATAGAGATGAGAGTGGAATACCAGCATCTGCCGACATGTTAACGAAAAATACTCCTTTTGCTTTGCCTTACGACGAGAATGGAGAACTGGTACGTTATCCCATGGGAGAAAATCCTTTGAATACGGGTAGTAACTATCAATTTGATCTTCAGTATCAGAATCGGGAAAAAGGATACACAGTACTTCATTCTATCTTGTCAGCTAAGGTAAAACTTCCTTTCAATATTAAATATACACTTAATTTTACCCCGCGTTTCCAATGGTATCATAACCGTTATCATCAATCTTCTGAAAACCCTAATTGGGCAGATACTAATGGGGCCGTGGATCGTGAACAAAAGTCTTGGTTTTCTTGGTTTGTGAATAATACTATCAATTGGGATTATACCTTCAAAGATAAGCATCAGGTAAATGTTACCTTGGCTCAAGAAGCAGAAGAACATCGTTCGTGGGGGGATGTTATCAATGCTCGTGATTTTACTCCAAGTGATGACTTGGGTATCCATTATACAAGTGGAGCTGATAAAATGAAAAGCAGTTTTTCTTCTACTGATGACCATAGTACAGGTGCAGCCTATTTAGCCCGTGCATTTTATTCATATGATGACCGCTATATGTTCACCTATACGTTTCGTCGGGATGGTTATTCTGCTTTTGGAACTTCCAATCCTTGGGCTAATTTTATGTCAGGTGCAGTTGGTTGGACTTTTACAAACGAGGATTTTTTCCAATGGAAGCCTATGAATTATGGTAAACTGAGAGCTTCGTGGGGATCTAATGGTAATCGTAGTGTTGGTGCCTATACAGCTTTATCCAATTTAACAAGTGGTTCAGGTGGTTATGGGTATGTATTGCCTGATGGTACAATTGATATTATTTCTATGTTATATGTCAGCCGTATGGCTAATCCTAATCTAAAATGGGAACGTACAACATCATGGAATGTTGGTGTTGACTTTGGTTTCTTTGATAATCGAATTACTGGTAGTTTGGAGTTTTATCATATGCCTACTACAGATCTGGTAATGAGTCAAAGTTTGAGTAGTATTACGGGATTTAGTAGTGTTACTACTAATTTGGGAGAAGTACAAAATAAAGGCTTTGAACTGACTTTGAATACGTTGAATATCCAAAATGATAAGTTTGAATGGCGTTCTAGTTTGGGCTTTTCACTTAATCGGAATAAAATTACTCATCTGTACTATACGTATGAAAATATTTTGGATGAAAATGGGAATATAGTAGGGCGTAAGGAAATAGATGATGAGAAAAATGGTTGGTTTATTGGAAAAGATATCAATGAAATTTGGAACTATGAGTATCTGGGTATTTGGCAACAAGGGGAAGAAGAAGAGGCGGCAAAGTATGGTTTGGTACCAGGAGATCCCAAGTTCAAGGATATTTATGATGTAGAGAGTAGGCAATATTCGAATGAAGATAAAGTATTTTTAGGTTCTGCATCTCCCAAATTTAGTTGGACATTCCGTAATGATTTTACTTTATGGAAAAACTTGACGGCTTCTGTTAGTATTTATTCCAAATGGGGACAGAAGCAGGCTGAAGAATTTGTTGCAACAGGTTATCTTTTTGAGCGGGAGAATTCTTTAGAATGGAAATATTGGACTCCTGAAAACCCGACTAATGATTATGCTCGTTTGGGTGCTACATGTGTTTCTGGTGGACAAAGGATTATTGATGGTTCTTTTATTCGTTTGGAAAGTATAGCTTTGGAGTATAATGTTCCTAAACAGTATTTGAGTAGATTTCATATTGGTGGATTACGATTGTCGGCCAGTGTACGTAATGTAGCTTGTTGGACTAAGGAATTTCAATATGATGATCCTGAGTATGGGACTATAGTTCCTATTACATTTAATTTTGGTATAGGTTTAACTTTATAACGTAACATTGAAAAATGAAAAATAAGATATTTATAAGGAAAACAATTAACTTTATATTGTTTCCTACTTTGAGTTTGCTGTTTTCTGTAAGTTGTACAGACGATTTTTTGAAACCTGATCCATTATCTTTTTTTGAACCGTCCAATACATTTACTTCACGTAAAGGATTGGAGTCAGCCTTGGCTACTTGTGATAAACACATTAGAATTATGACATTTGCAAGTAGTGATGCTGATAATGCTCCGTTGTTGACGGAATATATTTTCTCAGATTTAGGTGTGAGTGGAATTACAGATAAATCAGACATTAATAATACTTGTATTAATCTTAACCAACATTTGACACCAACGGCTGCAGATTCATACAATACTACCAAATTCCGTCATTTTTGGAATGAAGGATATAGTGGGGTAAAATATGCAAATTCGATAATTACTAATGTTAATGATGTTCCTGATATTGAGCCTGAGTTGAAAAAAGAGATGTTAGGAAGGGCTTATTTTCACCGTGCCATTAAGTATTATAATTTGATTTTTCAATTCAAGGATGTTCCTTTGTTTACACAAGAAGTACGTGGACCTAAGTTTGATTATAAGTCCACTAAACGTTCGGTAATTTTGGATATGATTACCAAAGATTTGGAATTTGCTGTACAAAATGTACCGGAGACAGTAGAATATGGTGGTATGATCACAAAAGGAACCTGTCGTCAGTTGTTGATTAAATGTTATTTGTCTATGGGACAGTTTGATAAAGCTATTGCACAGGCAGATACTTTAATTAATTTATCTGGCTATCAATTGATGGAAAATCCTTTTGGTTCTTTTATTGACCCTATGCCTGATGTTCATAAAGTCACTCGTAATGTGATATGGGATCTTCATCGTCCTGAAAATAAAATGGATGCGGCAAATAAAGAAGTGCTTCATTGTATGATTAATCGTTATGGTTTTGAAGGAACTTCACTTCGTTTGAGGATGATGCGTAATTGTGTTCCATTTTGGCCAGCAACAGGTTCTATAGGTATATTGACTCCCAATGGTTTACAGGGAATGGATATTAGTACTACTTATTTTGATTTTCGTAGAACTTACGGAAGAGGAATTGCCCGTTTGAGGCCTACTAATTATGCACAATATGGATTATGGTTAAATGATGAAACTGATTTACGTCACAATTCGGAAGTTGGTAATTGGATGAATATGGAAAGTCTGAAATATAATCATCCCAATCTGTTTAAAAATAATGATCCATATGCGGGACAGAACATTCGTTTGTATGCCGATGATGGAACGTTATTGTGTTCGGATACGATTCGCAATTGGTTTGGTTGGCCACATTATAAGTTTTGGATAGAAGATCCTACTAAAGAATCTGATACGAATTATGAAGGTGGAGAAGGTGATTGGTATATGTATCGTTTGGCTGAAACTTATTTGTTAAGAGCAGAAGCTTATCTTTGGAAGGGTGACAAGGCTAATGCGGCAAATGATGTAAATATTATCCGTCGGCGAGCACATTGTTCTAAACTATTTACACCAGATGAAATGAATATGGGAGTTGTGATGGATGAACGTGCCCGAGAATTATATATGGAGGAATGGCGTCATGTGGAGTTGAGCCGTGTATCTTATATTTTTGCTTTGACGGGGCAGGTGGACGAGTTTGGTCAGACCTATACTGAAGAAACTATTTCGGATAACAGTTATTGGTGGCAGCGTGTCAAAGAATATAATAACTTTTACAATTCTGGTATTAAGACTCGCTCAAATGTAGAATATACGATTTCTCCTTATCATATATTTTTCCCTGTTCCACAGACAGCTATTGATGGTAACCGAGAGGGAATTATCAATCAGAACAAAGGTTATGCAGGTTATGAGCATAATGTACCTCCTTTCGATAATTTAGAGGATGCCATTGCATCGGAATTGGATTATAGTAATAACTAAAATCGGTAGTGTTATTCTTTTAGTAGAGATGACTGAATAAACATCAAAGTTAAGGGTGAGTGTCTGGGAACTCGAAAGACTTCCAGATATTCACCTTTTTATCATTTTGTAGAATCAGATTTTTTTGATCAAGTAGGTGTTTTGAAACAAAGAAGATATCATGAAATACTTTTCATTATTTAATGCAATAAAAATTCAAGGTATTATTATAGGATTTTTGTGTTTTGGCTTATTATGTATACCATATAAACTGGTAGGCCAAAAAGTTGAATCTTCGTATTATGCGGAAGATTATCAGGTGATTGCCCGTGACGGTGCCTGGTGCTGGTTTTCCGACCCGCGTGCCATCTATGTGGACGGCAGGATGTTCGGCGGTTTCGTGGACAAGCTGGGCAGTATCTGGGCCTTCAGTTACGACCCCTCCACGCAGGAGAGCCGGCAATACAAGTTGTACGAGAAGCTGGACTATGACGACCATGCCAATCCTTCCATCATGGCCTTGCCGGACAAGCGGCTGGTTCTCTTCTTTTCGGCGCATGGCGGTACGAAGAACTCGCCGATGTACTATCGGATTAGCAAGCGTCCGGCCGACATTTCGGAGTGGGAGGAAGTGCAGAACATCAATCCGAAGATGGAAGGGAGTTTGGGAATCTGCTACAGCAATCCCTGCCAGCTGTCAGCCGAGGGCAATCGCATTTACCTCTTCTTCCGCGGCCGCGACTTCAAGCCGACCTGCGTCTATACGGACGACCTGAAGACGTGGAGCGCCCCCATCAATATGGTGCGCAACGATGCAGGGTTTGGGTCATACGGGCGTCCCTATACCAAAATCACGACCAATCACAAGGACAAGATATTCTTTGCCTTTACCGACGCGCATCCGCGCGACCGTGCCACCAATTCCATCTACTTCATGATGTACAAGGACGGCAAGCTCTACAAGGCCGACGGTACGGTGGTGTCGGACACACTCGGTTCGGTCATGCCCTCGCAGGTGGACAAGGTGTATGACGCGACCAAGACCTTCGACAAGGCCTGGATTTGGGACATCGCTTACGACAAGGATGAAAATCCGGTACTGGTGTATGCCCGGTTCAGCGACCGTGACAACAGCCACTCCTATTGGTATGCCCGCTGGAACGGTGAGAAATGGGAGAACCACAAGATAACCAATGCCGGACAGTGGTTCCAACGGGCCGACTATGTAAAAGAAAAACCTGAATATGAATGTAATTATTCCGGTGGTGTCTATTTGGATCATGAGAACCCGTCCGTCGTTTATACGTCCCGCCCCATTAATAATGTGTTCGAGATAGAGAAGTGGACTTTTGTGGGTGGAAAAGAGAAATGGCATACCGAAGCAGTAACCTCCCAGTCCGAACGCGACAATGTGCGTCCCTTTGTTGTGCGTAATCATACAGAGGGCCAGCCATCCGTTTTATGGATGTACAATTATAAGTATCCCGGTTTCAAAGCTTATGACTGTGCTATCCGTGTTGACCAGAAATCCAGTGGTTTCTGTGCGAATTGGGCGAAAAAAGACGTAGCGATGGTTGCCGATACCGTATTCTGTTGGGCTATGAAAGCTTATCAGAAAAACAGGAGTTACTGTGACCAAGGTTGGGTGAGCGGTGTGCTTTACAACGGTCTGTTCGATTGGGCAGAAGCCAGCGGTAACAAAAAATACTTCGATTTCATGAACCGCATCTTCTCCCGCTATTATTGGCAGTTGGGCAACCGCATGTATCACGGCGACGATTTGTGTGTAGGGCAGGCCTATCTGGACATGTATGCCAAATACCGGAAGGAGAGCATGATGATTCCCACCAAGGCCCGTCTGGATTGGATTCTGGACAATCCCCCTGCAGAGAATATTGATATCACCAAGGGGCGCAGTGACCGCTGGTGGTGGTGCGATGCCCTCTATATGGCCCCGGCCGTCTTTACCCGTCTGTACGTATTGACTGGCGAGAAGAAATACCTCAAGTTTGCCCACAAGGAATACCTGGCTTGTTATGAGCATTTGTATGACAAGGAAGAACATCTGTTTTTCCGTGACGGAAAGTATCTGGACCAGAAGAATGCGGAAGGTAAGAAAGTTTTCTGGAGCCGTGGCAACGGTTGGGTATTGGCCGGTTTGGCAGAAATACTGAAGACTTTGCCGGAAAACGACAGGAAATATCGTCCTTTCTATGAACAGCTTTTCCGCGAAATGAGTGCAAAAATCGCTTCCTTACAGGGCGAGGATGGTTATTGGCGTTCCGATTTGTTGAGTCCGTCCATCTATCCGATGCCTGAAACCAGTGGAACTGGTTTGTTTACCTACGCGATGCTGTATGGCATCAACGCTGGAATTTTGGACGCAGACACCTATCTGCCTATAGTAAAGAAAGGATGGGAGGCAATGGTGAAGGCTGTCGATACAGAAGGTAAGGTAGGCTGGACGCAGATGGTAGCAGATAAACCTGGTAAAGTGGAAAAGAAAAATACAAGGGGATATTCTACGGGAAGTTTATTGATGATTGCGGCAGAGCTTTACAAGTATTTGAAGAAAAACTGAAGTTTATTGTTACTTTTTAATAACAGGTCAAAGGAAGTTCTTGGCTAATTTGGTGAATGTCAAGGAAACATTAGATTTTCTTGACATTCATATTTTATCTTTCTGTACGCAATAGGCTTTTTTAATGGTTTTAGGTTAGGAGTTATTATCAATAAAGTCTATCTTTGTGGCGAGTTGGGGGATAATCTGGAAAAGCAAAGATATCATGAAATTTTTTCTTCATTGAACAGCATATTTCTGCAGGTTCTTGTGTTGGTATTGATCTTTATCCGTTTGTGCTGAATGTCAGCCAACTTCAGTGGACTTCATCCTACAACATTGTCAGGTCCGTTCCTTCGGCTAATTTTTCCCAGCCGGTCGGGCGGGGTTTCATGGCCAACGGTTTCATATACCATCACTGGGAGTTGTAGGTGGAGCACGCCTATATGATATTGGAGTACAATTAGAAAGACATAGACAGCCACATGCTCTTCATCAAGGATGCGCTGGTCTTCTTTGAGGAAAATTATCAGAAGAGGCAGATGGTGAGACGTGAGATACCTTTGGACGAACGGATACAGAAGCTGGAAGTATTTTCGAAGGAGAGGATGAAGGATGTGGTAAAGGTCCTACAATAAAAGCAGACTGGATTTTAATTGTCATATTTATTTTAAAGCTATTATTTTAGCATGAGAAAAAAGATTTTTTTATTTTTGGCTTTGTCTCTGCCTTCATTTTCATGGGCACAGTCAGAACTTCCTTTGTTGAGTCCTTCGGAAAACCTCAAGGCCGAAATAAAAGTAGGTACTCAGAACGTATCGATATCACTTTATTCGGAGAATCAGAAACTGGTTGAAACTAAGACTATCCAGTTTGAATTGGACAAAAATGTCATCCAAGGAGGGTGGAATCTGAAGAAATATACAACGGATGAAGTAAGAAGCAGCTGGCAACCGCTGTTTGGCGAAAACGAACACATCACCGATTGTTATAACAGTATGACACTACAGCTGTCTTCTTCCGAAAACGACAAGGATATGACTGTAGACGTGCGGCTATATGACGAAGGATTGGCTTTCAGATATAGTTTTGACGAACTTGATTTCTGGAACAGGACTCTTCTGAAAGAAAATACTGAATTCCTTTTTGATACAGATTGTACGACCTGGGCATCGGACCGTGCACAGTCGGCCTTTTATGAGACAAAACTCAGTCAACTTAAAGGAAGTCTTGACAGACCACAAGTCGTGAAGATATCCCCCAACAAATATGTAGCAGTGGGTGAGGCTGCATTGGTAGACTATTCCAGAATGAAACTGAAGAAAAGCGAAAACGGTATAGGCCTGCAATCCGATTTGTCCGGAAAAGTCGAACTGGATTTGGCTGACTATAAGTCGCCTTGGCGTTATGTAATGGTAGGAGGTAATCCCGGACAATTAGTACAAAACAATTATTTCGTGCTGAATTTGAATGAGCCCAATCAGATTGAACGTACAGATTGGATTAAGCCCGGAAATGTGATCCGAGAAGTTACACTGACTACTCAGGGTGGTATGGCCTGTGTAGATTTTGCTGTAGCCAATGGAATAGAGTATGTGGAATATGATGCCGGCTGGTATGGTCCAGAAAACGATCCCAAGTCGGATGCAACGACTGTAACTGTCGATCCGGCAAGATCGAAAGGCGAACTTGATTTACAGAAAGTAATAGATTATGCCAACGAAAAGGGTGTAGGTATCATTTTGTATGTGAACATGAAGGCATTGAAGAACCAGCTTGACGAGATTCTTCCTCTATACAAGAAATGGGGAGTAAAAGGTTTGAAATATGGTTTTGTCGATGTTGGAGACCAATATTCCACTTCATGGCTTCATCATGCCGTAAGAAAAGCTGCTAAATACGAACTTATGGTCGATATACATGACGAGTACCGCCCTACAGGATACTCCAGAACATATCCTAACCTCATAACTCAAGAAGGTATCCGTGGAGATGAAGAAAGCCCTTCACTCCAACAGACTGTATATACATTCTTCAGCCGTATGATATGCGGCGCAGGTGACTATACCAATTGTTATTTTGCTGAACGTGTTACGTCTGATAAAATGGGTGGACGCGCGGCTCAGCTGGCCAAGAAGGTTGCAATCTATAGCCCATGGCAGTTTATTTATTGGTATGACCGTCCCTATGGTTCTCCAGTGAAAGTCGGCGGGGCAGGCTCAGCCGAATCCATGGTGAAGATAGATGAAATAACAGATTTCTACTGTTCTATTCCGACAGTTTGGGACGAGACAAGATTCCTTGAGGGAGAGATGGGAGATTATGCTGTCGTAGCCCGTCGTTCAGGAACTAATTGGTATGTTTCAGTATTGAATGCCGGTAATGAAAAGAATATAGAAATTGACTTATTGACTTTAGTTGATGTTGAACGTTGTAAAGCGACGCTTTATTATCAGCCATCAGAAAAATCGAAAGAAAAGATTGCTGTAAAAAGATATAATAAACTTTCAGAGAATATTACGTTTAGTGTTTTGCAAAATTCCGGATGTGTATTACACATAAGTAGATAGGACAATGCTTAATTCGATGTTGAGCGGATACGGTGCCCTCATAAAATCGATTTTAAAGGATATACCTATGATTACTGATAAAATAATCCTATATTTGGATGAAAATAACGGGGATATAGGTTCTTCATGGTTTTAATTCTAAAGACAGTCGGACTAATTTTTGAAAAATGATGAGAATGAAAAGAAAGCATTTATGGATTATTATGATGGCTCTGATGCCATTTACAGCATTTGCCGAAAAACACATCTATTATGTGTCGACAAAAGGAAATGACAATGCATCAGGAACATTGAACCGTCCATTCAGAACGGCACAAAAAGCATTGGCTGCAGCAGAAAAGCATCAAACGGATACAGTGGAGATTCTTTTCAGAGGCGGTACATACCAACTTTCTGAAAGCGTAAGAATAAAGGGTAAGAATATAATTCTCCGTCCTTATGATTCGGAAAAGGTTGCGTTTTCAGGTGGTATATCCATAGATAGTAACAAGATAAAGGCTATAAAAGATGAAGCTGTCAAATCGCGTATTCAGGATGATGTAAAAGACAAGGTAAAGGAGATTGACGTCAAGTCGATGAATGTAGAACTTGCCGGAATATCTCCTAAAGGCTTTGGACGTGCAGCTCTGCCTTCCTGGAGCGAACTTTTCGTGAACGGCAAGCCTCAACACTTGTCAAGATGGCCCAATGACAGTACTGTACTTATCGGTAAGATTCGTTGTACTGGGGATATTCCACGCGACAAGAAGTTTGGTATAGGTGACCCTGTATTCGAGTATCTGGAGGACCGCCCGTCATCGTGGAAGTCGGCAGAGGATATGTGGATTGCAGGTTATTTTGCTTATGGATATGCAGACGACATGATTCCTGTAAAGTCGATTGACCCTTCGGAGAAAACCATCACAGCTGCCATTCCTACCATGTACGGTTTCCTAACCGGAACATCCTTCCGCCGCTGGTACGCATTGAATCTTATCGAAGAAATAGATGAGCCGGGCGAGTATGTTATTGACAAGAAACTGGGAAAAATTTATTTTCTCCCTGGAAATGAGCCTATGGAACATGTGAACATTTCGATTCTGGAGGAACCGATGTTTTATATCGAAGAATCTGAAAACATTCTGATACAGGGGTTCACTTTCGAGTATTCTCGTGGTATGGGAGTTTATATGGACACCTCGGACAATGTGAAGATTGACAGCTGTACTTTCAGGAACTTGGGTTATGTAGCAGTGTCCATCGGGCGTGGTGATTTGCCGGATGGTGACATTTACAAAGCGCAACATGAATCCGACCAAAAATATGAGGATGGTATTGGAGGCGTGATCGGTACATTGTCCAGCCGCTTGTATGATGACAGACTATTCAACAGACAAGCCGGAAAAAACAACGGCGTAACCAATTGTGTGATATATCAGGTAGGATCAGGTGGTATAAACCTGGGAGGAGGAGACCGCAAGACACTGACACCTGCAAACAATTATGTGGAGAACTGCCAAATCCATGACTTCAACCGCATCGAAAAATCCTATCGCCCGGGGATCTCTATTGACGGAGTGGGGAATCGGGTGAAGAATTGCGAAATCTTCAATGCGCCCAGCATGGCTATCCTCATAAACGGAAACGACCATGTCGTGGAGTATTGTGATATACATCATGTATGCCAAGAAGTGGATGACCAGGGGGCTCTATATTATGGGCGCGATCCCTCTGAACGGGGATTAAAAGTGCGGTATTGCTATTTCCATCACTTGGATTCCAAGCATCGTGTTTCTGCCACTTATCATGATGACGGTGCTTGTGGCATGGAGGTTTACGGTTGCATATATTATCGGGCAGGAACTATACCTGTCCTGATTGGTGGCGGGCATGACAATGTCTATAAAAACAATATTTTTGTTGATGTTCCTTTGGCCATCCACATTGACAACCGAATGCAGAATTGGTCTAAAAATTCGTTGGATAAAGATGGAATCTTTGACCAGCGTCTGCGTACCATAAAATATGACCAACCGCCTTATAGTAGTGCCTACCCCTTATTGGCTGATTACTGGAAAGGAGATCCCAGCTTTCCTCGGAATAACCTGATTGCCGGCAATCTGTTTTATAAAGTTAAAAACTTGTTGTCGGGGTCATTGTCTTTTGCAAATTGGTATAACAATTATCCAGGATTCATAAATGAAGAGAATATTCTTGAGGGATTCATTGAAAATGCACCGGTTTTTGACAGAATAGAACATTTTCAACCCATACCTTTTGACAAGATAGGTTTCAAGTTGAAATAAAATGTGTTTGGCGAATTCTTGCTCGTGTGATATTCTTAGGGATATATCTTCTGGAAATCTTTCTTACTCAACTGTTATCCTTGTTGGTTACGATTGGTATGGAGCTATCAAAGAATTAGTAGCATTATAGTTGTTGGTATATTGAATATAAGAGTTGGAATTAGATTGAGGTGAATATCAGAAATGTATTTGATTTTCTTGATATTCACCTTTTGTTATTCTGTATTTGTGTTCGTGCACAATAGGCTTTTTTAATGCTTTTAAGTTAGGAGTTATTATCAATAAAATCTATCTTTGTGGCGAGTTAGGAGCTTATCTGAAAAAATAGAAGATATCATGAAACACTTTTCTTTATTGAATAGAATATTTCTGCTTGCTCTAGTATTGGGGCTGAGCCTTTATCCGTTTGGGCTGAACGCCCGCCAGCCTCATTGGACCTCACCCTATAACATTACCTGGTCCACCCCTTCGGCGAATGCTTCCCAGTCCATGCCGTTGGGGGGCGGCGACATCGGATGCAACGTCTGGGTGGAAAACGGCGATTTGCTGTTTTACATCCAACGCAGCGGATGCTTCAGCGAAAACGGGGAATACCTCAAGCTGGGACGCGTACGTGTACATTTGTCCCCCAATCCCTTTTCCGGATACAGTCGGTTTGAGCAGACCCTCAACCTGCACGACGGTGCGGTAACCGTTTCGGCCGACGCCCCTTCCGGGCTGGCTGTCAGCATAAGGATGTGGGTGGACCTGTTTACCCATTCGGTTCATCTGGACCTTTCGTCCAGCCGTTCCGTTGAGCTGGAGGCCTTCTACGAGAACTGGCGGACGGAAGACCGCGAACTGACGGACGACAACAGGGAACGTTTCGGCTGTTTCAGTCTGGAAGGATATCCGGGCAAGGTTGTCAAGCTGAAGGACCACGTCAGTTTCAAGGACGGCAGAATCCTGTTCTATCACCGCAATCCGGAAAGGACTCCTTCGCCCGATGTCATGGTGGAGCAGCAGGAAATGTCAGCATACAAGGACAGGATAACTAACGGAAACTGCTGGCGGACTTTTGGCGGGTATCTTTTTGGGAAGGATCTTGTGGAAGGTACTTGCGGAAAGGGAGTATACGCCCGTACGCCTTATGATTTCTGGTCTTTGCGGAGCAGGAAGCCGGCCCGGAAATACCATGTGCAAATAGTGACCCATGTCGGACAGGCACCTGTATGGGAGGAATGGGTGTCGGAATTGGAAAGACAGGCCGTTCTTGCGGAAAGGGGGAATGGCAACGAAGCCCGAAACAGACGCTGGTGGGCGGAGTTTTGGGACAGGAGCTGGATTGTGACAGACCCCAGCCACAAGTCGGACGACGCCTTGTGGGAGATGGGACGCAACTATCAGTTGTTCCGTTACCAGTTGGGATGTAACCTGTACGGCGAATACCCCACGAAGTTCAATGGGGGCAATTTGACGTTTGACCCCGTTTTTGTCGATGCCAAGAAGACGCACGATCCTGACTGGCGTCAGTGGGGAGGTGATGTTTTTACCGCCCAGAACCAGCGCTTGGTGTACTGGCCCATGCTGAAGAGCGGGGATGCGGAAGGGATGCTTCCACAGTTCAACCTGTACAGGAAAGGACTCGAGGGGGCGCGGCTGAAGGTGGCGCATTTCTTCGGGCACAGGGGGGCGGCATTCTGTGAATACGCCAACGATGCCGGACTTGACTTCGGTGCCGGCTGGGGCTGGAAAGATGGGAAAATCCGCAAACGTGGTGAAGAGCTGCCTTTCGGCTCGCCTGAAATCAATGCGACGACCAGCTATTTCCAACCGGTCGAGCGGGGTGTCATGGCCAACGGTTCCATATCCTACCACTGGGAGTCTCAGGTGGAGCACGCCTATATGATATTGGAGTACCACCGCTTTACCGGAAAAAACATTGACGGTTATATGCCCTTCATCAAGGATGCGCTGGTCTTCTTCGACGAACACTACCGGAAGAGGCAGATGATGAGAAGCGGAAAACCTTTGGACGAACGGGGGAAACTGGTGTTCTACCCCTCCACCTCCTGTGAATCCTATCGGGGGGCAAAGAATCCGACGGACCTGATATCCGGCATACGCTCCTGTCTGGAAAGTCTGCTCGCATTGGAAAGCGACAGCCTGTCCGGAGCTGACAAGCGCTATTTTGCGGAATATCTTGAACGCCTTCCCGAGCTGTCTTTGGGTACGGTGGATGGAGACACCATTGTTCAGCCGGCCGAATCGTATGTTCGCTATCAGAATGTGGAGTGTCCCCAGTTCTACCCGCTGTTTCCGTTCAACCGTTATGACCTCAGCAGTCCCATGATTCCTCTGTTCAGGAACACCTGGAAGCATGGTACTTTCCCAAAGAACATGGTTATCAGCTGGCATCAGGACGGTATCTTCTATGCCCGTATGGGGATGGTGGATGAAGCTTACCGCTATAACATGAGGAAGCTGTCAAGCTCCTCCATGCGTTTTCCGACTTTCTGGGGGCCCGGCCATGACTGGACGCCTGACCATAATTGGGGCGGCTCGGGTATGATAGGTCTGCAGGAGATGCTTCTGCAGACGGTAGGCGACAAGATATACGTGCTTCCGTGCTGGCCGAAGGACAAGGATGTGCATTTCAAGCTGCATGCTCCCGGCAATACGGTAGTGGAAGTTGACTATCGGGACGGACGGATACAGAAGCTGGAAGTCTTTCCGAAGGCGAGAATGAAGGATGTGGTGAAGGTGCTGCAGTAGAAACTGACTGAATCTTAAATTATAATATTCATTTTAAAACTGTTTTTTAGTATGAGTAAAATTTCAATTGGAAATGCATGGGCATTGGCGGCTCTGTTGTTGGCATCGTGTGCCAGCCAACCGAAAGTGGAACCCATGGAAAGTGTGATTGCCCGAGGACTGGATGCGGCCACTGAGCAGGCTGTCCTGATGGCGAAAGAGTTGGAAAACCAGGAAGGAAAGCTACCCAAAAGTATCAAGGATGGTAAGCTGGAGACCAGCAACTGCTATTGGTGGTGCAGCGGTTTCTTCCCTGGCGAATTATGGTATCTGTATGAGTACAGCGAAAAGCCCGAACTGAAGAAGTATGCGGAGCTCTTTACCGATCGCCTGGAAAAAGTGCAGTATGTGACGAACAACCACGACGTGGGTTTCATGCTGTATTGCAGCTATGGCAACGGCTTGCGACTGACAGGCAATGAACATTACAAGGACGTACTGGTGCAGGGCGCACGTTCGTTGAGTACCCGCTACAGACCTGTCGTACAGGCTATCCGTTCGTGGGACTTTGGCAAATGGCAGTATCCCGTTATTATCGACAACATGATGAATCTGGAGTTGCTCACCTGGGCAGGCAAGACTACGGGTGATACCCTCTTTACCCACATAGCCACGACACATGCCAATACGACCATGAAGAACCATTTCCGTCCGGATTACAGTTCTTATCACGTTGTGTCTTATGATACGATTTCGGGCCAGCCTGAAAAGAAGCAGACCCATCAGGGATATGCAGATGAGTCGGCTTGGGCCAGAGGTCAGGCATGGGCACTGTACGGCTATACAATGATGGCACGCGAAACGGGCGATGAGGCCTATCTGAATCAGGCCAAGCACATTGCCGCTTTTCTGATGAACCATCCCCGCATGCCGGAAGACAAGGTTCCTTATTGGGACTTCGATACGCCTGACATCCCCAATACGACCCGCGATGCTTCGGCAGCTGCTGTCATGGCTTCGGCTTTGATTGAGTTGAGTCAGCTGGACAAGTCGGCCGACGCACCCACTTACCTGGCTTATGCAGAAGACCAACTGCGCTCCCTCACTTCGCCCGAGTATCTGGCTGCCAAGGGAACCAATTGCAACTTTGCCCTGATGCACTCTACCGGCCACTTCAAGGCAAACAGCGAGGTGGATGTACCTCTGAGCTATGCTGATTATTATTATGTAGAGGCGTTGATGCGCTTGCGCAAGATTTATCAATCCAAATAAACAGAAAAACAAACATGAACTTGAAAAGACAAATGGCCGTGTGTGCGGCCTGGGCAATGGCGGCCGTTACGATGGTGGCCTGCGGAGAAAAACAAACGGTCAAGGAGCCGGCTACAGGCGCTGAAGACCGGCAGGTGTGGGTGAATACGCTGGTAAAGATAGCCGACCCTGTGTTGAGCAATCTGGCGAACAATACATTGCGGGCCAACATGCCGCAGGAATCGCTGGACGAGAAACGTGTACAGAAATATTCCCACCTCGAAGCCGTGGGACGCACGGTGTGCGGCATCGCTCCCTGGCTTGAGCTGGGGGCAGACGATACGGAAGAAGGAAAACTCCGTGGCAAGTACATCCAGCTGACATTGAAGGGACTGGCCAATGCGGTAGACCCTTCATCGCCCGATTACCTTGATTTTGGTACGCCTTCGCAACCCTTGGTCGATGCTGCTTTCCTGGCTCAGGGTTTGTTGCGTGCTCCCAAGCAGTTGTGGGGAGGTATGGATGAGACGACGCGCGAACGCATGATTACGGAACTGAAACGTTCGCGTGGCATCAAGGCCTTCAACAACAACTGGTTGCTGTTTGCTTCGATGGTCGAAGCCGCCTTGCTGGAGTTTACCGGCGAGTGTGACATGGAGCGCCTGACGTATGGCGTGGATACCTTCCGTGACAAGTGGTATGTGGGCGACGGTGTCTATGGCGACGGCCCCAAGTATCATGCCGACTACTACAACAGCTTCGTGATTCATCCGATGCTGACAGATGTGTTGCGCATCATGGCCAAGCACAAGATAGAGGGTGCGGAAGAGTTCCTGCCCGTGCAGATGAAGCGTTTCACACGCTATGCCGAACAGCAGGAGCGTATGATTTCGCCCGAAGGAACCTATCCGGTTGTGGGTCGCTCCATTGTCTATCGTGTGGGCGCCTTCCATGCGTTGGCTCATGCGTCACTGATTCATGAATTGCCGAAGACGGTTACGCCTGCCCAGGTGCGTTGCGCGCTGACGGCTGTCATCGCCCGCCAGTTTGCTGCTCCCAAGACGTTCGACGAAAAGGGATGGTTGCGCATCGGCTTTGCAGGCAGCCAGATCAACATGTCCGAGACGTATATCAATACGGGCAGCACTTATCTGTGCACATCGGGCTTCCTCGCTTTGGGACTTCCTGCCAGCGATCCTTTCTGGAGTGAGCCTTTTGCCGCCTGGACGGGCCTGAAGGCTTGGAGCGGAGAGGATGTGAAGGCCGACCATGCCATCGGCAACTGATGACAATCCTTCCACGATAGGGAGATAAAAAAGAGAGGCTGTGTCAAGACAAACTTTCGCGAGTTCTTGACACAGCCTCTTGTCTTTTTTCTCTGCCTGTGCGAGGATACTACAAATCCTTCAACAACACCTCTTTGGCATTCCTGTAATATTCTTCGCGTGCCTTCAGCAGGGTTGTCCATTGTTCGCTATAGGCGTGCTCCCTGTCTATCTTGAAGTCTTCGGAGCCGTGCGAGTCGAGACGGTCGAGCAGGAGGGCCACATTCAGGCGGCTGATGTCGACCGAAGGCTGGTAGGAGAGCGATTCGCTCTTCTCGTCGGTGGCCACCTCGTGCACCAGCTTCACCTCCTGCAACTCTTCGAAGATGCGCCGCGTCAGGCGGATGGGTATCTGGCATTCTTCCGAGATTTCTTCGGCCGTGTAGGGCTGTTCGCCGCGGGCAAAGCGCTTGGCGATGAGCGACATCATCAGCACGGCCACGAAGTCGTGGTAGCGGCGGCTGATGTTGCGCGTATCCTTGTCGAAGCTGAAGTTGCTGATGTTCTGCCCCGCATAGGTGAGCTCGGCGCCGAAGAGGCAGATGGTCCATGATATCTGAAGCCAGAGGAGGAGCAGGGGGAGGGCAGCGAAACTACCGTAGATGGCGTTGTAGCGCGACACCCACAACTGGCCGCTGATGTAGAGGAACTGGAAGGCCTGATAGGCAGTACCTGCCAGAATGCCCGATATGAGCGCATGCTTGAACTTCACCTTCGTGTTGGGCATGAAGATGTAGAGGCCTGTGAACATGAACCACGTCAGCACATAGGGGATGAGGCGCACCAGGAACTTGCCCAGGGGAGCCAGCAGGGTGAAGTCTTCTATGTTCTTCAGCATGGTGCTCATGAAGATGGACAGACCGCCCGAGAGCACCAGCAGGATGGGGATGAGGAGCAGCATGGAGAAGTAGTCGGTGATGCGGCGGTACACGCTCCGCGCCTTCTTCACCTGCCAGATGCGGTTGAAGGTCACCTCCATGTTGTTGATCAGGTTGAGCACCGACCAGAGCAACATGATGAGACCTACGCCGATGAAGATACCGTTCTTCGTCTGCGACAGATAGGTGTTGACAATGTTCAGAATGGCGCTGCTCGTCTCGTTCAGCCCGCCGAAGCCCGTCAGGATTTCATGCTCTATCACGTTGTCGAAGCCGAAGCCGCGCGCGATGGCAAAGACCACGGCCAGGATGGGGATGAGGGCAAACAACGTGCTGTAGGTCAGGGCGGCGGCCTTGTTGGCCAGGCGGTCCTTGGTGAAGCGGGTGATGCAGAGGTAGATGGTCTTGATGACGGTGTAGACGGAGAAGGTCGTTTTGTTCACCTCGTCTTCCGTGATGCGCCAGATGTCATCGGTGAGAAATTTCCAAAGTCTTGCGATTCGTTGGTTCATGGCAGCGTATACATATAAGTATAGAAAACAAAGAAAAAGCAGTTGGCCTGTAAGCCGGGTTCTGTGCCTCGCCCCGAGGGGCAAGGTGTCTGTCATTTATCTGAGCCGCATGTCACCATACGAGCTTTAGCGGTCTACCCTCCGACATGGAACGAGCAGCTCTCCTGGCGTCGGTTTACATGACCTTACAACTCCCAAGACGCACAGCCCTTGTGTCGCCACAAGACTGGTGGGCTCTTACCCCGCCTTCTCACCCTTACCTTCCTCCCGAAGGAGGAAGGCGGTTGTTTTCTTCTGCGTTACTCTACCCTCGCGGACAGCTTTCTGTTAGGAAGTGGGATGCTCTGTGTTGCCCGGACTTTCCTCATGCACGCGGAGTGCAAGCGACAGACCGGCCAACTGCTTATGGGGGACAAAGGTACGATTTTCGTGGCAATAATGCAGGCTTTATGGAAATAATTCGTAGATTTGCTCATCAGATTGGACTTTTTAGAAACAAAAAACAAACGACGATATGGACAGACTACTGGCCCTTGCGGCATTCTTCGCACTATCTTTACTCCCCTGGTCGGCCTTGGGGGCGCAGGAAGAGGCCGTGCCCGACGAGGTGAAAGCCATCGGCCGCACCCTGAAGGCACGCTATGCGCCCGACAGGCGGGTGGCCCTCTTCGATGTGGAATGTTCCCTGACGGGTGCGAAGAAGTTGTTGTTGCGTGGTGTCACCACCTCGGCCGAAGCCAAGGCCGAACTGCTTTCCACCCTCGAGGCCCGCGGCTATGAGGCGGTGGACAGCCTCCGCCTGCTGCCCGACGAAAAGGGGCTGGAGGGAAAGACCTACGGCATCATCAACCTCTCTGTGGCCAGTTTGCGCGTGGAGCCCGACTATTCGTCGGAAATGACGACGCAAGCCCTGCTGGGTATGCCCGTGCGTGTGCTCGAGCGCAACGGATGGTATCGCATCCAGACGCCCGACGACTACATCGCGTGGGTGCATCGCGTCAGTGTCCTGCCCGTCACCCGCAAGGAGCTCACGGCTTGGAATCGGGCGGAGAAGGTAGTCGTCACCTCGCACTACGCCTTCGTCTACTCCCAACCCGACCGACGCTCGCAGACGGTGTCCGACGTCGTGGCGGGCAACCGCCTGAAGCTGGAAGGTGCTGAGGGAGACTTCTACCGCGTGTCCTATCCCGACGGCCGCCGCGGTTATGTGGAGAAGTCCGTCGCCCTGCCCGAACGCGAGTGGCGCAAGAACCTGAAGCAGGATGCCGCCAGCATCATCCGCACGGCCCATACGCTGATGGGTGTGCCCTATCTCTGGGCGGGTACCTCGTCGAAGGGCGTGGATTGTAGCGGCTTCGTGCGGACGGTGCTCTTCATGCACGACATCATCATCCCCCGCGACGCCTCCCAGCAGGCCTACGTAGGTCAGCACATCGACATCGCCCCCGACTTCTCCAACCTCCGGCCGGGCGACCTCGTGTTCTTCGGACGCAAGGCCACGGCCGAACGCAAGGAGCGGGTGGTGCATGTGGGCATCTACATCGGCGGGCGGAGGTTCATCCACTCGCAGGGCGATGTGCGCATCAGCAGCTTCGATCCGCAGGACGAACGGTTCGACGCCTTCAACCTGGAGCGCCTGCTTTTCGCCACACGCGTGCTTCCATCTATTAATAAGGAGAAGGGGCTGAACACGACGGACAAGAACCCCTACTATCGGTGGTGAGCAGGAAAACACTGCTTTCGCCTCCGCAAAGCACCGTTTTCTCCTCCCGAAAGCATTGCTTTTCCGAGGAGGGTCGGGGTGGGGGCAGAAGCGATTCTGAAACTTAGATAAAAAGAAAGATACGATGCAAGACAGACGAACATTCCTGAAGACGGCGGCACTTGCCACGCTGGGTTCGGGCCTGATGATAAACGAAGCCTTGGGGGCCGGCAAGAAGCGCGGCGCCTGGTTCAATGTGAACAGAAAGAGCGGGGCGCGGGCGCAGATGAAGTTGCGCTTCTTCGCCTACGAGCTGAAGTTGCGCCACGTCTTTACCGTGGCCACCTACTCGCGCAGCACCACGCCCGACGTGCAGGTAGAGTTGGAGTACGACGGTGTCATCGGCTATGGTGAAGCCTCCATGCCGCCCTACCTCCAGAAGGAACTGGGCACGATGGACAGCGTGATGGCTTTCCTGAAGAAGGTGCAGGACACCATCGGCCAGTTCTCCGACCCCTTCCAAATGGAGGACATTCTGGCTTACGTCGACGGCCTGTCGGAGGGCGACGCGGCGGCCAAGGCGGCCGTAGACATCGCCCTGCACGACCTCGTGGGCAAACTCCTGCAGGCACCCTGGTACAAAATATGGGGGCTGGACAAGGAAAAGGCCCCGTCGACCACCTTCACCATCGGCATCGATACGCCCGACGTGGTGCGCGAAAAGACCAAGGAATGTGCCGAGCGCTTCAATATCCTCAAGGTGAAGCTCGGAGGCAGCAACGACAGGGAGATGATCGAGACCATCCGTTCGGTCACGTCCCTGCCCATTGCCGTGGACGCCAACCAGGGGTGGACCGACCGCCAGCATGCCCTCGACATGATACACTGGCTCAAGGAGCAGGGCATCGTCATGGTGGAGCAGCCCATGCCCAAGGAGCGGATAGACGACATCGCCTGGATTACCCAGCAGAGCCCTCTGCCCATCTTTGCCGACGAGGGTGTCCAGCGCCTGAAGGATGTACCTGCGCTGAAGGGAGCCTATACGGGCATCAACATCAAGCTGATGAAGTGTACGGGCATGCGTGAGGCGTGGAAGATGCTCAACCTGGCGCGCGCGTTGGACATGAAGGTGATGGTGGGTTGCATGACGGAGACTTCGTGCGCCTGTTCGGCGGCCGCCCAACTCTCGCCCGCGGTCGATTTTGCCGACCTCGACGGCAATCTGCTCATAGCCAACGACCGCTTCCGGGGCATGGAGGTGGTCAAGGGGAAGATTACCTTGCCCGACCTGCCAGGCATCGGGGTAGTGATTAATAATTGATAATTGAGAATTGAGAATTGAAAATGAAGAATAGCCGTGTGCGTGTGTTCATTTTCCATTTTCAATTCTCCATTTTCCATTGAATGTATGAAGAACCTGCTTTATCTTGTCCTGTTTCTGCTGGCCTTTTCGGCTTGCAACCGCAAGGCTTCCAGCGCCTCCTACTCGTGGGAAGAAGACTTGCGCCATCGGCTGGCGATGGATTTCTGCCTGACCGAGGCCCAAGTGAAGGAATACATCCGCCGCTACCTGCCCGACGTGACCGACGAACAGATGCGCCAATGGGAGAAGACGGGCGCGCTGGAGTGCATGACAATCGACGGCGAGAAGCGCTACTTCCGCAACGCGGGCCCCAATCTCTTCCGCCTCGACTCCCTGTGCCGCGAGGCGAAGCTGGCCAAGGAAGGCGAGCAGGTGAGCACCAGCGACCGTGTGAATGCCGAGAACCTGCCTGAAATCTTGACCGCTACCGACGGACGGGGCGACTCCTGCCTGGCGGCACCCAAGCGCATGCGCGTCACCTATCGGGTGACGGTCGACACCAATGCCGTGCCGGCGGGCGAGGTGGTGCGTTGCTGGTTGCCTTTCCCCCGCACGGACGTACCCCGCCAGCAGGACGTGAAGCTCATCTCGGTCAGCGAGCCTTCGTACACGCTCACGACCGAGGGAACGGCCCATAGTACCCTCTACATGGAGAAGCGGGCGGTGAGCGGAGAGCCCACCGTCTTCTCGGAGACGTTCGAGTACACCTCTTATGGTGAGTGGCATGACATCCGTCCCTCCGACGTCCGTCCCTACGACACCACGACGGAGCTCTACCGACGCTACACGTCCGAGCGCGACCGCCACATCGTCTTCACGCCCCGCCTGCGCCAGCTGGCTGACAAATTGGCAGAAGGCGAAGACAATCCCTTCCTCAAGGCCCGCCGCATCTTCCAGTGGATAGATCATCACTTCCCCTGGGCCTCTGCGCGCGAGTACTCTACCATCGACAACATCCCCGAATATGTGCTCGACAACCGTCACGGCGATTGCGGACAGGTGACGCTGCTCTTCGTTACCCTCTGCCGCATTGCGGGCATCCCCGCCCGCTTTCAGAGCGGCTTCATGATGCAACCCCGCGCCTGGAACCTGCACGACTGGGCGGAAATCTATCTGGAGGGCATCGGTTGGGTGCCTGTCGACCAGTCGTTCGGCCTTGCTCCGTATGCGGAGAAGGCCGGTCAGCCCTATTTCTATCTGGGCGGCATCATCAACCTCTCTGTGGCCAGTTTGCGCGTGGAGCCCGACTATTCGTC